>OOCY01000171.1_pt1 | contig 67585 bp, 64 predicted proteins | sample 1671291 | NCBI WGS metagenome assembly OOCY01 (sample SAMN06348141, study PRJEB24527) | human gut metagenome | biome: human gut; feature: ankylosing spondylitis patient; material: feces | host: Homo sapiens | place: China | collected 2015-10 | reverse complement strand
TTTGCGATGCAGATGAAGTGTGGATAAGTAACTAAAATGAAAGGATCATCAAGTGAACAGCAGGTTTCTTGAGTGTTCGAGCCCTGCCGGGCTCGAACGGTTCGAATGTCTACGTTCCACTCCGGACGTCGCAGGCGAACGTCTCGTGCTTTTTTAGTTTCCGCATTTTTATCTCAGTTGAGAAGACTCCCACCTCTTTAGGTGGTGAGTAATAGCAAATTTGTCCCAGTGGGAGTTGGGGCTCCGACGGAGATAAACGCTCTGCGAGGATGCGCAGTGATTCTATATGGAATATGTCAGCTTTGTTGACCAGAATCACGCGTCAAGTCTCATGGACGTTCAACTTGAATGCTCTTTTGGCGGTGGTGTTGCTTGGTGGAATTGGCTGATTTCCAAGTGCTTGAGTTTTTAAAAGGACGCATGCAGAAGTTGGGAATGCAGGTGGATACTGACTCGGTGGAAATCTTCATGGCGTATTGCAGGGGAGTGACCCGGAAGCAAAATCCATCGTGATCGATTCTCACATGGATACAGTTATGCAGGGCGGTGTTTATGATGGAATGCTTGATGTGACCGGTGCCAAATATTCCACACCGTGTGATCCGAGATTGATCAAACTGATCGACGATGTCTGCACGGAAAAGGGAATCAGCCATATCATCATGCCAAGCGGTGCAGGTCATGACGCTAATGCGATGGCCCACGAAGGAAGGAGTTCCGATCGGTATGATCTTTGTTCCGAGTGCCAAGGGCATCAGCCATCAGGGCGACGAATATACAAAACCGGAACATATAGATTTGAGGGCAGATGTTCTGTATCAGACTGTGTTAAAACTGGATGAAAATGGATTTTAAGTTTTACACATGATCGAATGGATGACTGAGATAAATCAGAAGACCACTGAAGGGGATAATCCTGTTCAGTGGTCTTTTTTGATGCAACTTGTCGCTAACGCGACCCGCCTGTGAGAGAAAGCTATTTCAGTAAAACGCTCATGTCGGAGCCGGTGATCTTAAATGCGGCGCCAACCATTGTGGCAACACCGGTAGGAATTGCCTTTTCATCAAATAAGAGGGAAGCGTTGTGAAGGGCCAATTTTGATTCTGGGGTATCGTTGTGGGTACCAAGGCGGAAGATAGCACCCGGGATGTGCTCCAGATATCTTGCGAAATCTTCGGATCCCATGGACGGGGACGGAACCTGAAGAAGCTTGTCGTTTCCGAGAAGCTCTGTCACAGCCTCGCTGATCTCGTCCACAAGGTGGTCTTCACTGATCGTCGGTCCAACGCCGAAAGTGTAGGAGACTTCTGCGTCTCCACCCATCGCCCGGGCAGTTCCAATAGCGAGCTGTTTCAGAATTTCAGCAACATGATTTCTGGTCTCATTGCTCTGGGTGCGAACCGTTCCTTCAAAGTATGCCTCATTTGGGATAATATTTGCTGCGGTTCCAGCCTCGAGATGTCCGACAGTGACAACAACCGGATCGATTGCTGCTACACGTCTGGAAACGATGGTCTGAAGCTGTGTGATAATATGCGCAGCGATCACGACCGGATCAATCCCTTTCTGCGGATGTGCAGCATGACCGCCTTTACCGATCACCTTTACCTTGAAGGAATCAGATGCTCCTAACATGGTGCCTTTTCTCACCCCGATGGAACCTGCCGGCATATCCGGCCATGTGTGGCAGGCGAGGATGAAATCGGGTTTCGGGTTTTCAAGAGCACCATTTGCGATGGTCTTTGCGGCTCCTGTCATGACTTCTTCCGCTGGTTGGAAGATGAGTTTGATGGTTCCACAGAGGTCATTCTGGTATTCTTTTAATAATCTTGCTGCACCGATGAGGACGGTTGTGTGGAGATCGTGGCCGCAGGCGTGGCATTTGCCGGAAACTTCAGAAGAAAAGGGAAGTCCCGTGTTTTCCTTGATCGGAAGTGCATCAATATCTGCACGGATCGCAAGGACGGGTCCCTCTTTTGCACCGTGGATAAGTCCGATGACTCCTGTGGAATCTCCGTTCGGATGGTTTTCAATACCGGCATCATCGAGAACTTTTTTGATGAGTTTTGTTGTCTCAATTTCCTCAAAGGCTGTTTCTGGGTGACGGTGAATCTGGTGACGAATGTTTAAAAGATCTTCTTTATTCTGTTCGACTTTTTCGAGAAGTGTCATGGATTTACCTCCGAATGATAAAATGTCAAGCGGATATTCGCAATCCGCTTTGCTACTTGCTCATAACCGATTAACTGCTCCGCAGTTTATCAGAAGGAGCTTGCACTCCTCCTGATACAAGCAAGTCCCCACCCCCTGCTTATTGCTTTTCGCAATTGAAGCAGGGGACTTACTTGATTCGGTTAAAATGGATGCTGTCAAAAAATCCGCCTGTCGGCATAACAGGCGGATTTCAAGGTTTATGGATTATACAAGGTAGAAGAAGTAAACTGCAGCTGTGCAGATCACGAATGTAAAGATTGCATAAGGAAGGCCGGCTTTTGTATAATCTTTAAATTTTAATCCGCCAATTTCATATACAAGAAGGTTTGGGCCGGTACCAAATGGTGTGCAGAAAGCAGCAGATGTTCCGATCGCTACGCACATTGCAAGTGCATGCGGGCTGATTCCGCAGGCTTCACCGATCATGATCGACATAGGTGTTAAGATCGCACAGAGGGAAGTTCCCATCATGAAGTTTGTTCCTACAACTGAGATCAAGGTTACTAAAGCAACAACTACGATCGGGTGCATGTTAGACATATATCCGGACATGGAGTCTACAAGGTACTGGGCTGCACCTGTGGAGGACATTGCGCTGCTTAATGTGAAGATTCCGGCTACCAGAAAGAAGGTGTTGACACTGAAGGACTTTACAGCATCCTCAGCACTGATGCATCCGGTAATAACTACAAGGAAAGCACCGAGTGCGGCAGCTACATGCATTGCCAAAAGCTTTGTTGCCATGCAGTAAACGATGAATAAGAAGATCAATGCAACGAATACCATTTTAGCAGGTTTACGCTCTGCAGTATCCGGGATATTGCTCTCATCAACTTCACGGACAGCGAGATCCTTGATGCCGAAGAACATTAACCAGATGAAGGAGATCAATGCGATCGGAAGACCGATACGGACGAATTCAAAGAATGTGAATCCTTCATAAGCGGATTCCTCGAGGAATCCCTGGACTACGAGATGTCCGCCGCCGCCGATCAGAGTGATCATACCGCCGAGGCTTGCGAAAAAGGCAAGTACAATGTAGATTTTTGATAAAGACACTTTGGATTTTTTACCAACCGCGCTGGCGATCGGGATAAGGCAGCCAGTAGTACCGGTATCGTTTAAGAATGCAGAAAGAGCAGTAACGATAAGGGCAGTTCCGGCAATTACGCCTTTTTCATTTGTACCTAAAAGATTGATGACTTTCTCTCCAATGAAATCGGCGAGACCTGTCTTAAAGATTGCGCCGCCAACAACAAGGAGACTCATGAAGAAGATGACAGTTGTGTTGGAAAACTGTGAGAACGCTTTCGAAGGTTCTACAACGTTAAAGACAGCCAGAATAACTGGAATGCCTGCACCAATGACGATTGGGCTGACCGGCTGCCAGATTAAAAGAACGATCACTGCTAAGAACAATACCAGTGTCATAATGGCCTGTGCTGACATATTGATTCCTCCTATGTAAAAGTAAAGCGATTAATCGTATTTACACTCATTGTTCTTGATATTCTGGATGTTTTTATCCATATCATACTCAAAGAGTTTTACAACATCGAAGTCAGGGCGTTTGTTGTAGATGCCGCCGTTTGCGAGAAATTCCCTGCGGGCAATCTCTACTGCCTCTTTCTTTTCTGCTGTTTCAAGGTATGGCAGGAAGTCTTCCGGAACAACAATTACGCCGTCTGCGTCGCCGAGAATGATGTCGCCAGGTTTTACTACTGTGCCGCCGCAGGAGATCGGAATCTGTACTGCGCCCTTACTGGTACCTGTTACCATGCTGGTGATCGGGGAGAAACCGGTGCAAAATACCGGAAAGCTTCCTTTTTTAAGAGCAAGCTTGTCGGTTGCCGGTCCGTCGATAATGATACCTGCCATGCCACACTGCTGAGCCATGATTGCAACGAATTCGCCGACCCAGGCATATGTGGTCTCTGTTCCGCGGTCGATTACAAGAACAGATCCTTTTGGTGCTTTCTGCATTGCGTAGTATAGAGAAGTGCTGTCACGCTCAAATCCCTGAATTGTATAAGCCGGTCCGCATACTTTCATCTCATCAGCAACCGGTTTGATTTCCATTTTCATGAATCCGCCAGTAATCTGATGTCCGATGTTTGCCGGCGATACTTTCATAAAACGCTGTCTGATTTCTTCTGTGAATTCCATAAAAGTCCCTCCTGTAAAAGGTTTGTATTTGTGTTTGTTTTGTTCCGTTCGCGCGTCCGGATTAATTGTCTTTATCATAACAATCTCACGAGAAGATTTGAAACGAAAAAAATTGGTTAGTTTATTAAAAATATTGATAACGAAGCGTAATAAAGGTATAATTTTAACAATGAGATGAAAATGAAAGATGTTTTTGGAAGACAGTGAATGTGAAAGGTCTATATTGAGATATCAGGAAGCAAATTTGGACTATTATGAGGGAAGATTGAGAATGAATATTGAGAATATCCAGTGCTTTATCAGTCTGGCAGAGTGTCTTAATTTTACAAGAGCGGCTGAGCGGGAACACATCACGCAAACAACTATGAGTCATAAGATCAGTGTTCTGGAAAAAGAATTAGGAGTTAAGCTGTTGTATCGGGATACGAAACAGGTTTTTCTTACAAATGCGGGAACAAGATTTTACAGTCAGGCAAAAGAGATAATCAAAATGTACCATCAGACGGTGGAAGAAATACAGAATGTTCAGAAGGACTCACAGTCTGAGTTAAAAATTGGAATCGGGATTTATGAACATGCCCTGCTTAGTAAATTTATGAACTCCTTTATGGAGAAAAATAAAGGGAAAGTCAAAATTACCTGTATGGAGGAACACACCCTCACGCTGATCCAAGATTTTCAGGACGGACTATTTGACGTTATCCTGTGTAATGATTCGTTTTCTCACGAATTTTTAACGTCGGAACTCAGGAATATGGGCTCCATGATCATAGATGAAAGCCCGTATGTTCTGGTGCTCCACAAGGATAGTCCTCTGGCAGCATATGATCCGGTGCCGCTGGATAAACTAAAAACGCAGAACATGATTACGATGAAGTCTGTTCCTGAATCGGAGTTGAAGATTGAATTTAAGGGATTCTTTTCCTTTAAAGATGCTGTCTATGTGAATTCCTGTAATTCAAAACTGGTGATGGCCAATGCCGGATTTGGGTTTACATGGCTCCCATCATATGCACTGGAATCCAGCTCGGGATACGACAATCTGCTATTCCGGAGATCGGATCCGCCATATAATTTAAGAAAGACATACCTTTATTACAAGAAGAACTCAGAGAATCCGATGGTGAAGAAGTTTGTTGAGTGTGTACGGAAAATCGTGACAGGAAAAATAGGTAGGTGAGATGCGAATGAATTGGGCAGATGGAAAAATACGGTGCTGCTGGGCAAATCCGAAAAATGAACGGTACATCCGTTATCACGACGAGGAATGGGGCGTCCCGGTGCATGATGATCGGAAGCTTTTTGAAATGCTGGTCCTGGAGTGCTTTCAGGCAGGACTGTCCTGGGAATGTGTCCTGAATAAGCGGGATGCGTTTCGCAAAGCCTTTGACGGCTTCGATGTTGAAAAGGTTTGCGTTTACAAGGAGGAAAAGCTGGAAGCCTTGCGGAATGATCCCGGCATCATACGTAACCGCCTGAAAATACAGGCTGCCGTTACCAATGCACAGGCATTCCGTGAAATTCAGAAGGAATATGGTAGCTTTTCAGAGTATCTCTGGCATTGGACGGAGGGCAGAGTGATCCGGGAAAACGGAAAAACAAGTTCGGAATTATCGGATGCAATTTCCAAAGACTTAAAGAAGCATGGTATGAAATTTGTGGGAACCACAGTCGTTTATGCCTACCTGCAGGCCGTCGGCGTGATCTGGTCGCATGAGGATGGGTGCTTTTGCAGGCATGAGGATGATATATGATGAAACAGAAACCGATAATTATTTATGAGAATACCGTCCCAGGAAGCTTTGTCCGTAGGATCAATCGTTTCACAGCGGAGGTTCTGATCAATGGGGAGACGGCGCTGGTTCATGTGAAAAATACGGGGCGTTTGCAGGAGCTTTTGGTGCCGAAAGCGAAGGTGACGCTGCAGAAGTCGTTGAATATGAACCGAAAAACGGCATACGATCTGATCTCTGTATACAAGCCAAAGCTAAAATGGGTGAATATTGACAGTCTGGCACCGAATGCGCTGATGAAGCAGCAGTTCATGAGCTTGAATTACGATTTTGTGAAGGCAGAATATACTTACGGAGATTCCAGAATTGATTTTTACATGGAAAAAAACGGAGAAAAATTCCTGACGGAAGTGAAGGGCTGCACGCTGGCGGATGATCTGCATCCGGGCATCGGATTGTTTCCGGACGCACCAACGGAGCGAGGTGTAAAACATTTACATGAGCTGACAAAGGCGGCAAAGGAAGGCTGCCGCACGGCAATCGCCTTTGTGATTCAGATGAATGGAATTCATCGGGTGCTGCCGAATGAGGCGGCACAGCCGGAGTTTAAGAAGGCACTTGTGGAGGCTGCGAAGGCAGGTGTTCAGATCGTCTGTTACAGTTGCCATGTGGAAGCTGATCGTGTAAAGATTACGGGTGTGACCGAAGATACTTCAAGATTTGTGAATATGTAGGAAATCATTTTCTCCAACTAATTTGAAATATATGAGATACTTTTATGAGATGTATCCTGACGCAGTGATTTGTCCTCAGGTTGAGGACGAATTGATTACAGATGCAAATCGTCCCCAAGTTGGGGGTGATTTACAAATCATTTTTTGAATTCCATGGGGACACAACAAAATAATACTTGATAAATACAAAGGGAATTCTGCAAAGGCATTGTTTTATATCAGAAAGACTATTGAAAACAATTGGTCAAGAGATGTTTTGCTAAACTTTTTAGGAACGGATTTATATGAACGCCAAGGCAAAGCAATAACTAACTTTTCTAATACACTTCCGATAGAACAGAGCGATTTAGCACAAGCATCATGTCGCTTCATGTTGGTAAAGGCCGCACAGAGCACTGAAAAAGTCAAAACGTACCGTATGTAGTCCTGTAAGGACAACCAAAGTGTGCCTACGAGGCCAGGTGAGACTTCGACTGCATGCCATGAAGCTCATCGGAGTGATAGCGGTTTCGCAGAAGCAAATGCCGAAAGGATGGCGACGAAAAAGAGGAGCCGGTCAAGGTTCCTCGAAGGTACGTTATTTCAAAAATTAGTTGGCAAGAAGTTCCAGAATGGAGGATGGAGTCAGCTTGTAGGGATATCGGAACCGTGACATAAAATCACATAGCACAGCTGCCTGCGCTTGTAAAATTCCTTTCCTCATGATATCATGGATTTATTGTCCGGAAAATAAGAGAAAATTTGTATCTTGATGATTTCGATAGAAAAATTCAAAGGAAAAAGGAAAGCTTCAGGGGAGTTCCGGGAAGAAGTGGAAAGGGATATTAAGAATGGGAAAGAACAGAGATGGATTTAAGAGCCGTACCGGCTTTGTACTGGCCTGTATCGGGTCGGCGGTTGGTATGGGAAATATATGGAGATTTCCGTATATGGTATCGGATTGGGGTGGAATGACATTTTTACTTCCATATGTTCTGTTTGTAGTTCTAATTGCATCTACCGGTGTGATCGAGGAAATGGCACTTGGCCGCGCGGCAAAGAGCGGACCGATCAGGGCATTTGGCAAGTGTACGGAAATCCGCACCGGAAATAAGCGGACTGGTGAGGTGATCGGCGTGGTTCCGGTTCTTGGCTCTCTGGCACTGGCGATCGGATACACGGTGGTCGTAGGATGGATCTTTAAATACGCGTTCCTTGCGATCACAGGCGGGTTGTACCGGATGGGGCAGGATATGGATGCAATCAGCGGACTCTTCGGAGGAACGGCATCGTCCTTCGGAAATAACCTTTGGCAGGTGATCGCTATGATCGTGACGGGCGTGATCATGGCTTATGGAATCGCAGGCGGAATCGAAAAAGCGAATAAGGTCATGATGCCCCTGCTATTCGTATTGTTTCTGGGACTTGGCGCCTACATTTTCACACTGCCGGGTTCCGGACATGGATACCGGTATATTTTTACATTGAATCCACAGGGGCTGTTGAATCCGAGATTGTGGATCTACGCCTTTGGACAGGCATTTTTCTCCCTGTCCATCGCCGGAAACGGAACCGTTATCTATGGCTCCTATCTGAGTGACGAGGAAAATGTGGTGAGTTCCGCGAGAAATGTGGCAGTTTTCGATACCCTGGCGGCGCTGCTTGCGGCTCTCGTGATCATTCCGGGAATGGCAGCCGGCGGGGCAGAGCTTTCTTCCGGCGGACCGGGCCTCATGTTTATCTATCTTTTAAACGTATTTAACGGAATGCCGGGCGGACGGATCGTGGAGCTGGTATTTTATATCTGCGTCCTGTTTGCCGGTTTAAGCTCTCTGGTAAACCTCTATGAGGCACCGGTGGAGATGATGCAGGAGCGTTTTGGGTTGAACAGAAGAAGTGCCGTGATCGTGATCGCCGTATTCGGAGGCGCGATCGCGCTCATGATCCAGGGAATCGTCTCCGGCTGGATGGATGCAGTGTCGATCTATATTTGCCCGCTTGGTGCAATGCTGGCGGCGATCATGTTCTTCTGGGTTGCCGGAGAGAACTTTGCGCTTACTGCGGTCAATAAAGGAACCAATAAACCGATCGGCGGCTGGTTTATCCCGTTGGGGAAATTTGTACTGGTTCCGGCGGCCTTTATCGCTCTTGTGGCGGGGGCACTGCTTGGGGGAATTGGCTGATAAGAGATACTTCCGTGTTTCATCAGGAGAAATCTGAGGACGACACGTGGAAAACTTAATTGAGGAGGTAACTTACCAATATGAGCAGATTAAACGAATTGCTCCAACAGGCGGGCAATATTGGACGGAATGAAGACGGTTCGATCACACGGCTGGGATTTTCAGAAAAATATTTCCAGGTCCTTGAGTTTTTAAAAGGACGCATGCGGGAGTTGGGAATGCAGGTGGAGACTGACCCGGTGGGAAATCTTCATGGCGTATTGCAGGGGAGTGACCCGGAAGCAAAATCCATCGTGCTCGGTTCCCACATGGATACAGTTATGCAGGGCGGTGTTTATGATGGAATGCTGGGGGTGACCGGTGCCCTGGAAGTTGCGGCCCGCTTAAAGGAAGAAGGACGTACCCTGCGCCATCCATTGGAGATCTGGGGCTTTAACATGGAAGAATCCAGTATTCTTGGCGGCACATTTGGAAGCAGATGTGTGACAGGGATGCTCGATCCGGATATTCCTGGATATGCGGAAAAATTAGCAAAGTTTGGCTGCAGTCCGGAAAAAGCAAAGGCAGCAAAGCGAGATATCAGCAAGTATGAGTGCTACCTGGAATATCATATTGAACAGGGCGATAAACTCGATCATACGGGAATCGATGTGGGAGTTGTCAGCGGAATCGTCAGCATCATCGACTATAAGGTAACGGCAAAAGGCATGAGCAACCATGCGGGCACAACGATGATGGCTAACAGAAAAGATGCGCTTGTCGGAATGGCAAAGCTGATCGTAGCAGCAGAAGAGCGGGCAAGAGAACTGAACGACACGCTTGTATTTACGGTCGGAAAGATTGCTGTATCACCCGGACAGGAAAATGTAATTCCGGGACAGGCTGTGGCGAACTTTGAGATGCGCCATATGGACAAAGCTGTAACAGATCAGTTCTATGCAGATATTCAGGCACTCGCAAAAGAGATTCCGAACTGTGAGTTTGAATTTGTAAATACCAGTGCCAAATATTCCACACCGTGTGATCCGAGATTGATCAAACTGATCGACGATGTCTGCACGGAAAAGGAAATCAGCCATGTCATCATGCCCAGCGGTGCAGGCCATGACGCAAATGCGATGGCCCACGAAGGAGTTCCGATCGGTATGATATTTGTCCCGAGTGTCAAGGGCATCAGCCATCAGGGCGACGAATATACAAAACCGGAACATATCGATATGGGGGCGGATGTTCTGTATCAGACTGTGTTAAAACTGGATGAAAATGGATTTTAAAGCTTAGGGAACTGCACTCACAGAAAAAGGAACTGATTGAGCAGTTTGAAAAGGAATGTAAAGAATATATACGGACGGTTGAGGACGTTATAAGTATTTAGCCGGAAAACATCTCTGCCGCCAGCTTCGTAAATTCTTCCATAGCCTTTGATACATATCTCTTTTTTTTCCACATAACAGCGATGTCACGGCTTACATCATCGGAGTTCAGTTTGTAAAAAACGACGGGTTCATCGTGGTCGGACATGCGGACAACGGTGTCAGACAGGAGTGTGACGCCGAGACCGGCACCGCAGGAGCGGTAGGCGGTGGCGAGCTGATCTAACTGCAGGCGGATATTTGGGGCAAAGCCATTCTGGGAACAGAGCTTCATGGCGCGCTCGTAGGCAATGGTCTCCGGGCGAAGCAGCAGGAACGGGGCCTTTGCAAAGGAAGAGAGGGAGACGGAAGGCGCAGCCGGATCTAAATGAACACCGCGGCGGATCTCGTCGGCGGTGAATGCCGCAGGAAGAAGGTCTTTGTTTATTCCCATAGAGGCAAAGAAATTTGGAGCACTTGGGACAGCGAGGAGAAAGTGATCCTCGAAGAGGATGACGGAGTCGAAGGTGCCACCCTGCTGGTCCGCCGGATCCACAAGGATATCGAGCGCCTCATTCGCGAGACGCTTTTGTAATTCAAGAGATGGCGCTTCCTGAACGTCCAGAGAGATTCCGGGATAGCGGCGGCTGTATTCGGCAACGACCGGGAGAACGATGCTGGAGAGAAAAAAACTGGAGGCACCGATCCTCAGAGCACCTGTTTTGAGGTTGGAAAGGTCGTTGCAGTAGATCTTCAGATCATCTTCGATGCGGTGGAGTTTCTCCACGGCATCGATGTAGGCGCGGCCTGCGTCAGTTAAAAGAAGACGGGAGGAAGAACGCTCAAAGATGGGCTGGCCTAACTCCTGTTCTTCTTTTTTTACGGCGATGCTGATAGCGGGCTGAGTGATATAGAGGTTCCTTGCTGCAGCGGAGAAGCTGCCGCAGCGGTAAATTTCATAGATGTAGTCTTTTGACTGGAACATGTTGTTCTCCTGCATATAAATGTAATTAATGGAAAATATCAATATTATAAATTTGATTATATATGAGATCCGTGGTATATTCAAGATGATCATGTGAGAGAATAAAAGTTACTGTACACGGGTAGGAATTTTCTGAACTGAAAATTCCGTACAATACAGTGGTGGTAGTGGATTTTGCCGATTCGGAATGCGAAGCATCGGCAAAATCAGTTACTGTTTGCGCAAGGCGTGAACAGTAACGAATAAAAGGATTTATGTGCCGGGAAAATAGCTTTTGACGGATCAAAATAACAGCAAATACGAACAGCAGCACAGTGGAAACAGTTTCCCGGAGATGATGAAAGAACGCGGGCTGTGCAAAAAGGGAGAAGGAAATGAGTTACTTAAAAACATTGCTTATCATCTGCCCGATCTTCTTCATTTCGGGTGTCATTGATTCTATAGGCGGAGGCGGAGGATTGATCGCGTTGCCGACATACTTAATGATCGGATTGCCGGTCCGCTCGGCTTACGGCTGCAATAAGCTGCAGGCAGGTCTTGGAAACCTGGTCTCAGCAATCAAGTATTTTAAAAACAATATGGTCGATCTGAGGATCGCACTGGTCTCAGCTATCACAGCGATGACGGGGGCATGGATCGGAACAAAGATCATCTTTCTCCTTCCGGAGGAGAGCATCCAGAAGGCCATCACGGTGGCACTTCCGGTGATCGCCCTCATTATGGTTCTCAGAAAGACAGACGCGAGAAACGTGATCATGAGAAGCGAGATCTCGAAAAAAACAGTTGTTCAGGCCCTGATCGTCGGCGTGATCATGGGATTTTACAACAGTCTTTTCGGACCGGGGATCGGTACCGTAGCGATCATCGCATTTACGATGATCATGCACTATGATGCGAGATGCGCGTCCGGTAACGGTAAGGTCCTCATCGTACTTACGAACGCCATAGCCCTCGTAAGCTATGTGAAAACGGGAAATGTCGCTTACGAGATCGCGTGTCCGGCAGCACTCTGTGCCATTGCAGGAAACCTCGTCGGCGTTAATCTGGCGATCAGGAAGGGCGAGAAGATCATCAAACCGGTGATGTTAGTCGTAGTAATCCTCACTGTGATCAAATTTGCCTGGCAGAATCATCTGTGGGGTTAAATGCAAAAAATTCAATAAGGTTTACCTGTTTTGTTTACCCATATAAAAGGGCTGGTCCTACTGCGGACCGGCTCTTTTTGTGTAACAGGAAATTCCCAGTTACACAAAAGGCACGAATGTGCCAATGATGCGCATCGGATAAGACTACCGGTATATTTGGAGGAAGCCGGATTCCTCAGGGCTTGTATTTAAGATAGGAATGAGATAAGATAGTGTTAAAAGAATTCAGGAAAGAAGTGGAAGAACTATGTATGATGAGTTAACAAAAAATGATATAAAGAAGATGGAAGAGGAGATCGAATACCGGAAGCTTGTGGTCCGGAAAGAGGCGATCGAGGCAGTAAAAGAAGCGAGAGCCCAGGGCGACTTAAGTGAAAATTTTGAATATTATGCAGCGAAGAAGGACAAGAACAAGAATGAGAGCCGGATCCGATATCTGGAGAGAATGATCCGGACGGCGAAGGTGGTCTCTGATGAGTCAAAAGACGATGAGGTCGGTCTCTACAACACGGTGGACGTGTATTTTGAGGATGACGATGAGACAGAGACCTATAAGATCGTTACGACGATCCGCGGAAATTCCTTAAAAGGGCTGATCAGCTCCGAATCACCGCTTGGCAGAGCACTCTTAGGCCATAAAGTCGGCGATCGGGTGCATGTGCAGGTGAATGATAAGGCCGGATATGATGTGATCATCAAACGGCTGGAAAAGACGGTAGATGATGGAAGTGATGCGATCCGGAGTTTTTAAAGAAGACATTTTTAAAGAAGACATTTTTAAAGAAGACAGAGAGGTTGAGCATGAAGGATTTTAAAGTGGCGGGGTTTCCGCTGCCATTGTATGTCCTCATCCTGGCACTGACGGTGGCATGCATGTTTACGGGATGTGTCCCGAAGAGCCTGGTCCCGGCGTTTTTAGTGTTGATGGTATTCGGTGAGGGCTTAAATGCGATTGGAAATAACGTACCGGTGGTGAAGACGTATCTCGGAGGATCTGTGATCTGTATTCTCGGTTCTGCGGTCCTCACGGCAGGCGGACTGATCCCGGAGCAGACGATTGAGACGCTCGATTATTTTGTCAATGACAGCGGCTTCCTGATCTTTTATATTGCGGCACTGATCTGCGGCAGTCTCTTTAATATTGACCGGAATCTTCTGCTCAGGGCTACCGTGAAGCTTCTGCCGGTGGCGGTGATCTCTCTTTCTATGGGAATTTTGCTTTCAGGAATTATGGGGATCATCCTTGGGGAAGGTTTCTGGGGCGGGATTCTCTATATCGGAGTGCCTATGACCAGCGGCGGAATGACAGCGGGTACAGTTCCTCTTTCGGCCATGTACTCTCAGGCGCTCGGCGTGGAAGCAGCGGATGTGCTGACAAAGATGGCACCGGCCACAGTGCTTGGAAACTGTGTGGCGATTATTTTTGGCGGTCTTTTAAACAATTTCGGAAAAAAACACCCGGAGATGACCGGAAACGGTGTATTGGTGAATGATGGAAAAACGGTGAAAAAGACACCGCCATTGAAGCCGACATTTGCGTCTTTGTGCACCGGGATGATCATTGCGTTCGCCTTTTATCAGCTTGGCGCGATCTTGCACAGGTTTGTTCCTGTGATCCCGACGTATGCGTGGATGATCATTGCGGTCGTGTTTGTGAAGGGAACCGGCATCATGTCCGAAGAACTGGAGGATGCGGCAAGAGAGTGGGGGCAGTTTGCCATCAAGAGCTGGACGGCGGCGGCACTTGCGGGGATCGGTTTTACTCTGATCGATCTGAATACAATTTTAAAGACTCTGACACCGTTATATCTGATCACGGTGGTACTCATCGTGGGGATCATTACGTTTACGGCGTCAGTTCTTGGAAAGCTGGTTGGCTTTTTCCCACTGGAATCAGCCATCGCAGCGGGGATGTGTACAACAAATATGGGTGGTTCCGGCAATGTGGCTGTTTTGAGCAGTGCGCATAGAATGGAGCTTCTGCCATTTGCGCAGATCGTTACAAGATCCTGCGGAGCGCTGATGCTGACGATTGGAGGAATATTAGTGCAGATGGTGGGGTAGGATCTGGATTCTGTATTGTGAGCAGCAGGCTTTTGCACCTGCTGCGCTTGTTTTAGTAAGGTATGGGATTTTTGCCCGTAACTGTGAGGCACTGAACAGTTACATTATGCATTACAAACGGGGGAGCGGCAAAGATGGAAATATATCAGCTTCGATATTTTGCATATGCGGCGAAATATGAAAATATCACGATGGCGGCGCAGGAATTGAATGTATCCCAGCCTTCCATCAGTAAAGCGATCCAATCACTGGAACGAGAATTAAAAACAGAGTTGCTACGGAAAAACGGAAGATCCTGTGTGCTTACCCATGATGGGTATTTATTGCAGGAAAGGGTAGTTCCTTTGCTTGAGGAAATAGAACAGCTTCCGTTGGAATTCCGCAATAGACAGAAGAAAAAATTGATCCGTTTGAACGTTCTGACCGCAGGACTGCTTGTGCCGGAATTGATTCGCGAATTTCGGGAGGAAAATCCGGATGTTTTTTTTCAGGTGTTAGATCGCAGAGAGGCAACCAAATGGGATGTCTGCATTCGAAGTACACTGCCGCAGTATGTGTTCAGCAATGCGGTAAAATTGATGGAAGAGCCATTGTGTCTCGCGTTTCATAAAGATTCGTGGTTGAGCAATATGGAAAAAATCAAGTTGTCGGATATCAGGAATGAAAAATTTGTTATGCTGAGAAGCGGAGGAAGTATCCGGACGATTTCAGACGCAATATTCGAAAAAGAAGGGATCATTCCGGATATTGCATTTGAATGTGATGCCGTTCATGTTTTGAGACGCATGGTACAGGAAGGGTTGGGGATCACCATCTGGCCAAGGTATTCCTGGAGAGATCACCTGAGAAGTGAGACAGATTTTGCAAATGTCTGTTATCGGCCGATCGATAACAACGAATTCAAACGATCCCTGTATCTGATCCTGCAGAAAGATCTAAAAATGACAGAAGAATTGGAGAAATTCTGTAAATACACGGAAAAATATTTTAATAGTATCAAAGAAGAATAAATAAAATTGTGCCAAATTCATTCGAAATGGGAATGTAAGCCATTCATGAATAATATTTGAACAATATATATAATTGTTGTATAATTGACCTATAAAAGAAAGCGCATCTTTTTAAGAATCAGCCATATGCATCTATGGTGAAGGTCCGGGAGACCTTCTTAAAAAGGAGCGCTTTTGTCGTGTTTATATCATTTTTGTTACCAGTAGTTGTTGATCACAAATGGAGGATAAAGCATGTATCAGGTATCAGAGCGGGTAAAAAAACAGTTTGAATATACAATGAGTATTCCGTGTGTAAAGGAAGCTATGAAATTTATACAGGAAGATGAGAGGAATACGATTGAAGAGCAGAAAGAACTGGTTCTCATAGAGGCTCCGACGGGAGAGGAAGAAAAACGTGCAGCGGTCATGATGGAAAAATTTAAAGCGCTCGGCCTTGAAAATGTTCACATCGACCGCGGTGGAAATGTTGTTGGCCTTCGAAAAGGAAGCGGCAAAGGACCGAAGGTATTGATCGAGGGTCATCTGGATACAGTCTTTCCATTTGGAACGGTACATGGTGTAGAGGAGAGAGACGGATTCCTCTACGCACCGGGAATCGGTGATGATACAAGAGCACTGGCAATGCTGTTGGGACTTTTAAGAGCATTGAATCAGAACGAGATCAAGACATTCGGAGACATTGTATTTGTGGCAACTACCCGCGAGGAAGGTATGGGTGGCCTCGGCGGAATGAAAGATTTCCTGAATGATAATGATGACATTGATATTTCACTTACAATTGATAACAATGACATGAGCGTATTGATCTTCGAGGCGACGAGCGGAGAGACCTACGAGGTCAACTTTTATGGTATCGGCGGTCATGCGTTTGGAGCGTTTGGTGAGATGGCACAGCCGATCCATGCGGCAGCCAGAGCAGTTGCGAAGATCGCTGATTTTACAGTTCCATCAGATCCGAAGACAAGCTTCTGTGTCTCCAATTTCCACGGTGGAACTGCGGCCGGAGTACATGCGATCGCATCGCAGGCAACCATCAAATTTAATTTCAGGTCAAATTCACCGGAGGAGCTTGAAAAGCTTCGCACAAAAATCTTTGATGCGATCGAAGAAGCATGCCGGGAAGAAACAGAAAAATGGGGAAAGGATGAGATCACCTGGGATAAAAAACTGATCAGTCAGGTTCCGGGCGGAACTCAGGATTCCCATACACCACTGGTAGAATCCGCGTGGCTTGGTTTGAAATCTCTGGATATTGAACCGGTATTCCATAGAGGCGGCTGCACAAATGCGAACGTAGCGGTTTCGAAAGGAATTCCATCGATCTGTCTGGGACGTGCGTTTGCACCGGATGAAAATAGAAAGAATGTAATGAATCATAGTGTTCATGAAAAGTTTCCGATCACCGACTCATATAAGGCAGTTCAGCAGGCATTTATGGTATTGATGATGGCAGCAGGAATCGACGGGGAGACAAATTCTGTTGTGGAGGGAAAATAGATTATGAAGAAAATGACACTGATCGCTACAGGAGATGCCTTTATCACAAGAAGATTTCCGGAAGGCGGTTATGAAGGATTTGATCAGGTCAGAGACGTGATCAGTCAGTATGATGTGAAATTTTCGAATCTGGAGATGACATTCCATAATGAGGAAGGATATCCGGCAGCCTTTTCCGGAGGAACCTGGGCAATGGCAGATCCAAGAACCCTTGATGATATGAGATCGTTTGGTTTTAATCTGTTTAATACGGCAAATAATCATTCCTGCGACTACAGTCATGGAGGAGTTCTTGCGACGATCCGGAATCTTAAAGAGAGAGACATGATCTTTGCCGGAACAGGAAAAAATCTTTCCGAGGCATCAAAACCATGCTATCTGGAGACGAAAAACGGACGTGTCGCAATGATCGCAGTATCTTCAAGCTTCCATGAGTCAGGAATGGCTGGTGGACAGAGCGCGGAATTGGTCGGAAGACCGGGATTAAATCCGCTGCGATATGAAACGATTTACCATGTCACGGAAGAGAACTATAAAAAAGCCGAAGAACTGGCGGCGCTTACAAAGATCAACGCAACAATGGAGCGGTCCGTTAAAAATGGATATAAGAATCCGCCTGCTTCCGGAACCCTGCCGTTTGGCGCATACAAATTTGTGCTGGATGAAAAAGACTGGATCGAGAGCGTTCCATTCCCGGCTGATATGGAACGTGTCGAGAAGGAGATCATTGAGGCAAAAAAACAGGCAGATATCGTTCTTGTAAGCTTTCATGGGCATGAGACGGATGGGGAGGACACAACGGTTCCATCCATGTTCCTTGAGACATTTTCAAGAAGATGTGTGGATGCGGGAGCAGATGCGGTAATCGGACACGGGCCGCATGAACTTCGTGGAATTGAGATCTATCACGGAGCGCCTATCTTCTACAGTCTGGGAAATTTCCTTTTTGAGACAGAAACTGTGGAAAAGCAGCCTTACGATGCATACATAAATAAAAAAATGCCGCTGGATACCAAGGTAGGTGCTTATATGGATGCCCGTAGTAAAAACGGCACGGCCGGATACGGAGTGCTCCCGGAGATCTGGTCATCCGTGATGGCAGGCTGGACCATGGAAGACGGACATGTGACAGAAATCAAACTGTATCCGATCTCTCTTGGAATGACAGAAAAAAGGCCGCAAAAAGGAGTTCCGGTGTTGACCGGTGATGAGAAGGTACTGGCATACCTGGCAGAGCTTTCAAAACCTTACGGAACTGAGATGGAAATTAAAGACGGCGTAGGCACGATCAGACTTTAAAGGAGATAGAAAGAGTAAAGTCCTGAGCGAAATTGATCGGGACAGGGAAGAACTTGAAGAAAACGATCGGAATCGATATAATGAATATGAAGACAGCGCGCCTGTGTGAGAATCAGATCATCAGGCGCGCGCAGCGTAAAGGAGAGGAGTACCTATGAACAAAATCACAAATGCGTCAAGATTTCTTTTTGAGGAACTTGTATCCAGGATACAGGAACGTTCCAACGCAGTGGGAATCGCGGTTGCGATCGTTGACCGAAATGGAAATACACAGTATGAAAAGTTTTTTGGATACCGGGATCAGGAGAGAAAACTGCCGATCGATGAGGATACGATCTTCGGATTAGCGTCCGTCACGAAATCTTTTGTGGCTTTATCGATCATGCAGTTAGTCGAAGCCGGAAAAGTAGATCTGGATGATCCGGTGAGCAAATATATTCCGGAATTTACAAACCGTAATCAGAAACCGGTAAAGGTATGGCACTTTTTATGTCACACAGCGGGCTTTTATCCGATGCACCGCACGATCATCAATGAGATCGCGCAGAAGGCAGGACTGGATGAAAATGAGACAGGGGATTTTGCGTTCTGTGAGAAGATCGCATTGGAAGGAACAAAAGCAGTAGCTGAGCTGCTGGATGCCCAGACAAAGGAAAACGGCGGTCTGATCGGAGATCCGGGAAACTACATGAGCTATTGCAATGATGGCTTTGGACTTTTGTCGGAGATCGTGCGTCGTGTCGGCGGGGAGAACAGCTTTGCGGAATATGTGAAAAAACATATTCTTGAGCCTCTTCATATGGAGCGGAGCAGCGGAGAGTATGTAAGACCGGCAGCGGATGCGAATGCGGCAATTCTCTACAAAATGCAAAACGGTGTCATGACCTCTGGCAGAGATTACCATGACAATGCATTTTCTCTTGGCGGAGCCGGTTCCCTGAAATCTACGCTTGCAGACATGAAAAAATACATCTGCATGTATCTGAATTATGGAAAGGGAATCGATGGAACAAGGATCCTCTCTCAGGAGGGTGTCCGGACGATGTGCCGCCCAAGAATCGATTATCGCCCGGAGAGTCATTATTGCTTTGGCCTTGCGCAGAAGAAGCTGGATGATCTGACGGTTATGGAACATGGCGGAAGCCTGCCGGGAGTTTCGTCGAATTTATCCTGGTCGTATGATGCCGGGGTGGGCGTTATGGTACTGTGCAATACATCGGGTGTGCCGGTTAGCACGATCGCGGATGCAGCAATGCGGATGTATCATGGAAGAAATCCGATCGAGGACCGATTTGTTTACCAGGAGACGGAGTGGGATGCGGAAAAGAGAAAGGCGATGTGCGGCACCTTCCGTTCAGATGAAGATAACAATATCACGATCTTTGAAAAAGATGGAAATCTGGCAGTCAAAGAGGGAGAGACGCTTCTTCGATTTGTGCCGGTGCAGGAATTTTTAGGGATTGTGCGCAACCCGGATAAGGATGGCTACGTGAGATTCTTCGAAAATGAGAATGGTGAGATCTTTGCAATCGGATACGGTGGAAGAATGCTGCCGAGAGTGAAAGACTGATTGGAGCAAAGTTTGAGCATGAAAAAATGCCGGATGATCGGTTTTCCCGATCATCCGGCATTTCATGATTCTGGTAAGAATATGTCAGCTTCGCTGACCAGAATCATGCGTAAAGTCTCACGGACGTTTCGACTTGAATTTAACCGCCATACGGAATCCATGCAGTGCGTTTTATATGACGATCAATTAGTGGATAAAGCCTTCAGCCCACTTTTTAAAGTTTGCGAAGTCCTCTTCGTTCGGATGGGAGAGACCTTCATTGTACGTGTCGCGAAGAAGCTTTCCCTTTGCGTCCTCAGGGTCCTTTTCGAGCATTGCGGCAAATTTATCTGCGACTGCCGGCTGCATTTTCCCCTGGCAGACGAAGCCTGTCAGAACGGTGTTGTTTACGGGAATATTTGCCTCTGCCTGTTTTAAGATCGAGTGGATGTAATCAGGAGCGGCATATCCGGCTGTGCCGAAAAGAGCGATCTTTGTATTCTGAAGGTTTTTTAAGAAGACCCGTGTCCTGTCATCACAGCTTCCTTTATCGGTCCAGAAGCCGGCGAAGATAAGGTCCGCGCCAAGCTCCGGGGAGTAATGGGACGTATCACCGAAATAAACACAGTGCTCATGCGGAAGGATATCATGGAGACGATCTGCGAGTGCTGCAGTATTTCCGGTTTTACTGGAATAAACGATGGCATATTTCATGGGCATTTCCTCCATTTACTGTAATGATGCGGCAATTGCGTCTGCGAGTGCGTCAAGCTCAGCTTCCTGATCATTTTTCAGAGCTGATTTAATGGTTACATCTGCCTCGAGCACATGGATATTTTTCATTGTACCGAGGATTTCACCCATCTGCTTTGAGGTGGTTGCCGCCCAGGTTCCATTCTGGATCAGGGCCGCGGTACGGTTTGTAAGACCGTGGGCTGCAAGCTGGTGGAGCAGTGTGTCCATATTGCAGAAGATACCGCCATTGTAGGTGATGGATGCAAAGACAATCGCGGAGGTACGGAACGCGTCTGCAATGATGTAGGACGGATGGGTCTTGGAAACGTCAAAGACGGAAATATGGCGGATGCCGCGGTCGGCAAGCTTTCCGGCAAGGATATCGGCAGCTTTTTCCGTATGACCGTAAACAGATCCGTAGGCGATCGTTACAGATTTCTCTTCCGGCGTATAGGAGCTCCATTTGAGGTATTTATCGATGAGCCATGGGAGATCTTCTCTCCAGATCACGCTGTGGAGCGGGCAGATCATCCGGATTTCGAGCCCGGCAGCCTTCTTTAAGAGACCCTGTACGGACATGCCGAATTTTCCAACGATATTTGTATAATAACGTCTCGCCTCAGAGAGCCAGGCAACCTTATCGTCGATCTCGTCAGCAAAGATATTTCCGTCGACAGCGCCGAAGGAACCGAAGGCATCAGCGGAGAACAGGATCTTTTCTGTCTTTTCATAGGTAACCATGACCTCCGGCCAGTGCACCATCGGGGCCATCACGAAGGTAAGCTCATGGGAGCCGAGAGAGATGGTATCTCCCTCTTTTACCAGAATCGCGCGGCTGTCCACATCAAAATCAAAGAACTGTTTCATCATTCCCACAGCCTTTGCGGTGCATACGATCTTTGCCTCCGGGTAAACGGCGATCACATCGGCGATGGACGCACAGTGGTCCGGCTCCATGTGGTTTACGATCAGATAGTCCAGAGTGCGGCCCTTTAAGGCAGCGGTCACATTTTCGAGAAAATCATGGGTGAAGGACGCGTCCACGGTATCGAAGAGTGCTGTCTTCTCGTCAAGAAGAACGTAAGAGTTATAGGACATTCCTGTAGGAACCGGATAAACATTTTCAAAGAGAGCGATGCGGCGGTCATTGACGCCGACCCAGAAAAGGGAATCTGTAAGCTTTCTTATGTTATTCATGTTAGAAACCTCCTGATATTAATATTGCTGTGGCGTTTTCCGAATCTGCCAGAACGAGAACGGTGAAATACCGGAAAGGTACTGGCTTTTAAAAGAGTCACAAAAGGTCGAAAAATAAAATTATCTGGCCTTATATATCTTAATTGTTGGCGAATTTTGAAGATATAAAAAATAAATTCAGACAAGACAGAAATATGGGCGCAGATATACTATCATTCTAAATGGAAAGCCTTTGGAAAGCAAGTAAAACCCTCCTGTAAAATCTTAAAAAATTATTAAATACCAGTTGACAAGTGAGATATGAAGTCATATAATTCATTTGAAATTGATATTCGTTATCAATACAATTATTTCCATAAATGGTTTGGTGAGAGGTGATGGAAATGCTTACAGATGTAATTGTTTTGTTGCTGGTTGCCATGGCCGTGATCGGTGTGATAAAGAGCATCCGGAAACAGAAGAAGAGCGGTTCCTGCGGAGGTTGCTGCGGTTCCTGCTCCGGGTGCAGCGGATGCGGCAGTGTCCATTACGATACAGCTCCGAAAGCTCACAAGGTCTGAGTGGATGGGCGTGTAAAGAGGAGGAAACATGATGCCAATGACATTTTTACGTGCCGGTGAGACCGGTATGATCCAGCGTGTCGGCGGAGCAGAGGACACAAAGAGATTCCTCGCGAATCTTGGCTTCGTGGACGGCGCAGCAGTGACAGTGATCTCTGAACTCAACGGAAACCTGATTGTAAACATCAAGGATTCCAGAGTCGCGATCAACAAGGAGATGGCAAAGCACGTTATGGTGCAGTAGCTGTGAAAAAAGACAGTAACTGTTCAGCAGTTTGCATTATCCCTCAGGGAAGTGCAGACTGGGAAGAATGAGGCAGTTATGGATGATGAAAGTTCAGGTGGGAGTTTTCCCACTTTGCTTTTTCCCCAAAGGTTAGTATGCACTAATTAGCAGCGGCTAATCGAAAGCTTTTGGGAAAATTTTACAAAAGACAGGGGAATGGATCCGGACCGCAGGAGCGATCCACAGGGATAGAAAGGAGAAGACATGACATTACGTGAAGTTCCGGTACATACAACGGTTAAAGTTGTGAAGATCAACGGAGAGGGCGCATTCCGCCGCAGAATCATGGATATGGGCATTACCAAAAACAGCGAGATCTACGTTCGTAAAGTGGCACCGCTCGGTGATCCGGTCGAGATCACGGTCCGTGGATATGAACTGTCGTTGAGAAGAGACGATGCGGAAAGTGTCGAAGTCGTTACAGTCTGATGACGGATAAATGTTTTGCCTGATGTGTATGCAAAGCATTGGCAAAACCTGGTTGCTGTCCGCCCAGAATATGGACAGTGACAACACAAGTGCAGGAAAATAGGAGGATGAAAAATGGCTATTAAAATCGCATTAGCCGGCAACCCGAACTGTGGTAAGACGACCATGTTCAATGCCCTCACAGGCGCGAACCAGTACGTCGGAAACTGGCCGGGTGTAACTGTAGAGAAAAAAGAAGGTAAATTAAAATCTGCCAAGAGCGGTGAAGAGATCATCATCACAGACCTTCCGGGTGTTTACTCCCTTTCCCCGTACACACTGGAGGAAGTCGTAAGCCGTGATTACCTCGTTCACGAGAAACCGCAGGCGATCATCAATCTGGTAGACGCAACAAACATTGAGAGAAACTTATATCTGACGACCCAGATCCTCGAGATCGGTATTCCGGTCGTGATCGCGTTAAACATGGCTGACCTGCTTGCAAAGAGCGGGGATAAGATCGATGTGAAGAAGCTTTCCGAGATCTTCGGCTGTGAAGTCGTTGAGACTTCTGCATTAAAGGGCACAGGCCTTAAGGAGGTTGTTGAGAAGGCGATCGAGGCAGCAAAGAAGAACGAGTGGAAGAACCCGGCCGGCATCTTCTCCGGAAGCGTTGAGAAGGCGATTGAGAAGGTTGAGGAGGCTGTCGGTGATGCTGTGGACGCAGACCAGAAAAGATGGTTTGCGATCAAGCTTCTTGAGAAGGACAGCAAGGTCATCGAGCAGTTACATCTTCCGGCATCCGCTATGGCAGCGGTCAACACAGAGGTGACCCGTCTTGAGAAAGAGACCGATGACGATACAGAGAGCATCATCACAGACGAGCGTTATACATACATCGGAAGCGTGATCGACAAGGCCGTTAAGAAATCCGGCAAGAAGCTCTCCACCTCCGATAAGATCGATAAGATCGTTACAAACCGTATCTTAGGTATCCCGATCTTCGCGGCAGTAATGTGGTTCGTTTACTACATCTGCGTAAGCACACTTGGTACCATGGGTACAGACTGGGCCAATGATACATTCGGCGGCGGCATTCAGGAATGGGCAGGCGCGGCTCTCGCGGCAGCAGGTGCAAGCGACTTCATCCAGAGCCTTGTTGTGGATGGTATCCTCGGCGGACTCTTCGCTGTATTCGGATTCCTCCCGCAGATGGCACTCTTATTCTTAATGCTTTCCATCCTTGAGGACTGCGGATACATGGTACGTATCGCATTCGTCATGGACCGTGTATTCCGTCACTTCGGACTTTCCGGTAAGAGCTTCATTCCGCTCCTGATCGCATCCGGCTGCGGTATCCCGGGTATCATGGCTTCCAAGACCATCGAAAATGATAACGACAGACGTCTTACCATTATGACAGCCACATTTATTCCGTGCGGCGCGAAGCTTCCTGTTATCGCTCTGTTAGGCGGCATCATGGTCGGCTGGACCTCCGGAGATTACTCCGATGCGGGAAATACAGCATTCTTAATGTACGCGTTAGGTATCGTTTGCGTCCTTGTCGCAGCGATCATGTTAAAGAAGACAAAGCCGTTCTCCGGCGAGGCAGCTCCGTTCGTTATGGAGTTACCGGCATACCACATCCCGTCTGCCAAGACCGTTCTCATGCACACCTGGGAGCGTCTGTGGGGCTTCATTAAGAAAGCCGGAACGATCCTGTTCCTTGCCTGCGTGATCATGTGGATCCTCTCCACCTTCGGTTTCGAGAATGGCGCGTTCGGTATGGTAGAAGATACAGAAAACTGCTTCATGGCGATCCTTGGAAGCGCTCTTGCATGGATCTTCGCTCCTCTCGGCTGGGGCAAATGGCAGTGCGTTGCAGCGGCGATCTCCGGATTCTCCGCAAAAGAGGGTATCGTTTCCACAATGGGTGTCCTTGCAAATGTCAGCGAGGATCTCTCTGAGGAGACAGATGTTGTTGCAGCTGCGATCAGAGACTGGTTCCCGACAATGGCGGCAGCCTTCTCCTTCCTTGTATTCAACCTGTTAAACTCCCCGTGTCTGGCGGCTATTTCCACAATGGCCCAGCAGATGCAGTCCAGAAAGTGGTTCTGGTTCGCGATCATTTTCCAGAACGTATTCGCTTACTGCGTAGCACTGATGTTCTATCAGTTCGGTCTTCTTATGGAAGGCGGTTCCTTCGGAATCGGCACAGCAGCAGCCGTTGTTGTTCTTCTCGGATTCCTCTACATGCTGTTCCGTCCGGATCCATATAAGAACCAGAAGAAGGCATCCCGCCGTTCTGTAGCAGCTTAATTTTAGCAGTATTACTTCATTATTCCATAGAAACTCTATAAAAGATCCAGGTCAGAGGCGGACATCGCTTTGTGCCTGGATCTTTTCTGTTGGAGAACGCATAGCTTATAGAAGGAAGATTGCGAGAGCCGTGCCGGGATCCGGACGGTCTTCGCGGATCAAAGGAGATAAATAACGATGGAAAATATCGGAAATATTATTCTTGGGATCCTGATCCCGTTTGCGGGGACGACGCTTGGGGCTGCGTGCGTATATTTTATGAGGAATGGGATCCGGCAGAATGTGGAAAAAGGCCTTCTGGGCTTTGCGTCCGGTGTCATGGTGGCGGCATCCGTGTGGTCGCTTCTGATCCCGTCCATGAATCTTTCCGCGGATCTGGGACGCCTGGCGTTTCTGCCTGCGGTGACCGGATTCTTTTGCGGCATCCTGTTCCTGCTGTTCCTTGATGGACATGTGCCTCATCTTCACATCGGGTGCGACGAACCGGAAGGTCCGTCCTGTACGTTAAAAAAAAATACGATGCTTGTCCTTGCGGTGACCCTTCATAATATTCCGGAAGGAATGGCGGTCGGTGTCATGTTCGCGGGACTTCTTACGGCAAACAGCGGGATCACGTTAGCCGGTGCGTTTGCCCTGTCCGTCGGGATCGCGATCCAGAACTTCCCGGAGGGGGCGATCATTTCCCTGCCGCTCAAGAGTGAGGGGATGAGCAGCAACCGTGCATTTCTATATGGAACACTTTCAGGCGTTGTAGAGCCAGTGGCAGCAATTCTCACCGTTTTGATGTACAGGATCCTCGCTCCGGTCCTGCCGTATCTTCTCGCCTTCGCTGCAGGTGCCATGATGTATGTGGTCGTGGAGGAGCTGATCCCGGAGACCGCGGAGGGAGAGCACTCGAATATCGGAACCATCGGGTTTGCGGTCGGGTTTGCATTGATGATGATGCTGGATGTGGCACTTGGGTGATACAATATGGACGACTGTGCATTATCGCGGAGCGTTTATCTCAGTCGGACCTGATTCCCACTGAGACGAGTTTGTTGTTACTCACTACCTGAAAGAGGTGAGAGTCTTCCCGGCTAAGATAATATTATATGGAAGGGCGACGCCCCCTTGTCCTCTGTCAGGTGGAAAAAGGTCAGAAGAATAAAAAGAAAAGTGGATATCCAGAGTCCATGATGTGACTCTGGGATATCCACTTTTTATTTCCGGCAATCAGATTTTTCAACGAAGATCGATCAAATTGTCAAAATACATCTATTATCGGAAATACTTGTATAATTAGAATCTCTTCCACGTACCCCGATAGAAAAGCAGCAGCAGCGGGAACAGCTCCAGACGTCCGGCAAGCATATCGAAGGTCAGGACCAGTTTGGAGAAGTTGGAGAACAGTGCAAAGTTCTGGGCCGGTCCCACGAGCTCCAGCCCCGGTCCGATGTTGTTTAAGGTCGCCGCAACCGCGGTAAAGTTTGTCACAAGATCGAAGTTGTCAATGCCGATGAGCAGCACGGAGATCGCGAAGATCAGGATGTATGCCGCCATGAAGACATTTACGGAGCGGAGGACCACATGCTCCACCGCGCGTCCCTCAAAATGGATCTTGCGGACCTGATTCGGATGGAGATTCTGGGAGAGTTCCTTTGTCAGGGACCGGAATAACAGCACGATACGGGACACCTTAATGCCGCCGCCGGTACTTCCCGCGCAGGCACCGATAAACATTAAGAGCACCAGGATCGTTTTCGGGATCGTTGGCCAGAGGTTAAAATCCACGGTGGCGAATCCGGTGGTCGTGATGATGGAAGCAACCTGAAACGCGACATGGTGGAACGCGAGGAACAGGCTGTCGAAGAAATCCCGGACAAAAAACGTGATGACGAGGATCGACGTGGCAATGATCCCGAGGTACCATCGCGCCTCCTCGCAGCGCAGTGCTTCCTTCGGCTTTTTCATATAGAAGAGGAAGTACACGTTAAAGTTGATGCCAAAGAGGATCATAAACACGGTAACTACGCCCTGAAGGTAGGTGGAATAGCTTCCGAAGCTGTCGTTCTTGATGCCGAAGCCTCCGGTTCCCGCGGTACCGAAAACGGTACACAGGGAATCAAACACCGGCATCCGTCCCACAAGCAGGAGAATAAACTCCAGAACCGTGAGGAAGAGATAGAGCCCATAGAGGATCTTTGCGGTGGACTGCACCTTCGGGACCAGCTTTGTGACAGAGGGGCCCGGGCTCTCTGCCTTCATGAGGTTCATATGATAGCCGCTTCCGGTAAGCGGAAGCAGGCAGAGAAGGAACACGAGAACTCCCATACCACCGATCCAGTGTGTAAAGCTCCTCCAGAACAGGATGCCGTGCTGAAGCGGTTCCACGGCGGGAAGAATACTGGCACCGGTCGTCGTAAATCCAGACACAGTCTCAAACAGGGCATCCACCGGATTTGTGATGGATCCGCTTAAGAGGAACGGGATGGAACCCATGATACTCATGACGATCCAGCTTAAGGCAACCGTCACGGAACCTTCCCTTGCGTAGAATACCTTGTTTTTCGGCTGCTTGCGGACAAGGATCACACCTGGGATCAGGCAGAGGACGATCGTGATGAAGAATGCCAGTGCGCAGCTTTCATGGTAGATCAGGGAGACTGCCAGGGACGGCACGAGAAGCGCCGCCTCCACGTCCAGAATCCAGCCGATAATATAAAAGATCATCGAATAATTCATGGAATCTCTCCTTTATGATTTTAAGATATCCCGGATATCACCGAGACCGCGGTTTGTGGTCACGAGAATCACGGTGTCCCCGACCATGATCATATTCTGACCGCGGGGGGTGAGGATCTGACCGTTGCGGTTGATGCAGCAGATCAGAAGGTTGTCCTTTAAGTTTAAGTCCATGAGCGGCACATTCGTGACAGCGGACTCCTCTTTGATGGAGAACTCCAGTGCCTCGGCACGGCCGTCGAGGATCTTATACAGCGTTTCCACGTTGCAGCCGATAGTGTTCTGGCGGGCACGGACGTACTGTAGGATATAATCTGCCGTCAGGTACTTCGGGTAGATGATACTGTCGATACCGAAGCTGTCGATCACGTCGTCAAAGGCGATCTTGTTGACCTTTGCGATGAGCTTTGCGTTGGAGTGGAGCTTTCCGTAGAGGGTGAGGAAGATATTCTCCTCGTCAAGTCCGGTGAGGGCCACAAGGGAATCGGCGTAGGTCAGGCCTTCTTCCAGAAGAAGATCCCGATCACTTCCGTCCCCGTTTATGATATCAGCACCGGGAATCACCTCGCTTAAGTAATCGCAGCGCTCTTTCCGCTGCTCGATGATCCGGACGCGGAACCCGATCTTTAAGAGGTCCTGGGCCAGATAGTGGGCGATGGTGCCGCCGCCGATGATCAGGGAATTTTTTACGGATTTTGAGCGGAGACCGATCTTTTCAAAAAACTGAGCCGTATTTTCAAGAGATCCCACGATAGAGAGGATATCCGTATCCTGAAGGACAAAGCTTCCGTTCGGGATCACGACCTCGGATCCGCGCTCAACGGCACAGATCAGGACATCGCATTTTAACTGCCGCATGATATCCATGACAGTTTTTCCGCCGAACCCGATCTCCGGCTTTAAGCGGAAGCGGAGAAGCTCGACACGTCCCTTTGCGAAGGTGTCGATCTTGATGGCGGACGGGAATTTTAAGAGCTTTAAGATCTCTCTGGCCGCCGTCAGCTCCGGGTTGATGATCATGGAGAGTCCGAGCTTTTCCTGAATGAAGCGGATCTCCTTATTATAGAGCGGGTTTCTTACGCGGGCGATGGTGTCACAGTGTCCGGTCTTCTTCGCCATCAGGCAGCAGAGGAGGTTTAATTCGTCCTCGCCGGTGACAGCGATAAAGAGGTCCGCATTTTCCACACCTGCTTCCTGTTGGATATTAAAGCTGGCGCCGTTTCCAACGATTCCCAGGGCGTCAAACTGGTTGGAAAGATGTTCCACTTTCTGCGGATTCATATCGACCATAACGAGATCGTGGCCCTCGGCGCTTAAGCGCTCTGCAAGGCTCACGCCGACCTTTCCGCAGCCGACAATGATGATCTTCATATGTTTTGTTTACCGGTCCTTTCAGTTAATTAGGCGTTACAGTACACGGGCACTCTATGCCCGCGCACTGTAACAGGATTTTGCCGATGCTTCGCATTCCGAATCGGCAAAATCCGCGGCCATAACGGTATCATACGGAATTTTCAGTTCAGAAAATTCCTACCCATGAAAAGTAACAATTAGGCTTCCCAGCGTCCGGAAGCGCCGCACGGAAGTACGAGCCCGGAACCCGTAACGGGAAGTCCGATCTCCTCCGATCTCACGGTTCCGCCGAACTGCGGGACAACCGCTGTTCCGAGCATGTAAGTCAGCACGGCCGGAGCGAGTCCGGTTGTGTAAGAGTTGATCAGGTAGAATAACGGCTTGTCGGAGAGGAGCTTTGCACACAGCTTTACTAACGGGTAGATCGCGTCCTCGATCTTCCAGATCTCGCCCTTCGGGCCTCTTCCATAGGATGGCGGGTCCATGATGATCGCGTCGTAGTGGTTTCCACGGCGGATCTCACGCTCTACGAATTTTACGCAGTCATCCACGATCCAGCGGATCGGCGCGTCCTCAAGGCCGCTGGACTTCGCGTTCTCCTTTGCCCAGGCGACCATGCCCTTGGAGGCGTCAACATGGGTCACGGAAGCTCCGGCTTTCGCGGCTGCCAGTGTTGCTCCTCCGGTGTAGGCGAAGAGGTTTAAGACTTTGACCGGGCGTCCCGCGTTTTTGATCTTTTCGCCAAACCAGTCCCAGTTTGCCGCCTGTTCCGGGAAAAGACCGGTGTGCTTAAAGCTGAAGGGCTTTAACTGGAAGGTCAGGCCTTTGTAGTTGATGCTCCACTGCTCCGGGAGACTGAAGAATTCCCACTCGCCGCCGCCTTTGGAGCTTCTGTGGTAGTGGCCGTTCATCTTTCTCCACTGTGGTGCCTTTTTATCGGTATCCCAGATGACCTGGGGATCCGGACGGACCAGAATATATTTTCCCCAACGTTCCAGCTTTTCACCGCCGGAACAGTCGATGACTTCATAGTCCTTCCATCCATCTGCTATCCACATAATTGTATTCCATCTCTTTCTTTAGACTTTTTTGCGTAAAAACGGATTAGGGGCACAAAATGCCTATGATATACCAGTATAATAGATTCGGGGGATACTGTCAAATAGGAGTGGGGATGGAATGCGGGATGTTGGCGGAAATATGGGGAACATGAACGGAAAATGTGTCTTTCTGTGGCGGGAATGCGGCAGAACTGTGGTGGGGACTTAAGAGAATTGACAGGTATTTTCTGTTGAATAATCAGGGAGTTACTGGTAAAATAAAATCAGATGTATTGCGAAATGAAAAATACGGCCGGAAGGCAGAAATCCCATCGGCGAAGCTGATCCGGAATGGATGTTGGCGATAGTTATGCGCCTTTTGGGGTACAGGAAGGAGACGGAGCGAGTGAAGAAAAAAGGGTTAAGAATACTGGCAGCAGCGGCGGTCCTGACTTTCGGATGTCTGACGATGAACGCCTACGCAGCGGAAGGCTGGGCGCTTTCCAATAATATATGGACGTATCTTGATAAAAACGGAAACCGCGTGACGAATGAGTGGAAAAAGGGCGCGGACAACCTCTGGAGATATTTGAACAGCAGCGGCGAGATGGCGGTCAACAGCTGGGCAGACAATGATTACTATGTGGATTCCAACGGAATCATGGTGTCAAATAAATGGATGCAGCTGGCTTCCCCGTACAGCAGGGATAATGGGACGACATACTGGTTCTATTTCGGTTCCAGCGGAAAAGTCACGAAGGACAGCTGGAAGAAGATCGACGGAAAGAGTTATCTCTTTGATTCCGACGGAATTATGCAGACCGGATGGTCCGAGGATGGGGATTACTATTTAAGCTCCAGCGGCGCTATGGTCACCGGCTGGAAGTATCTGGAGCCGAAGGATGAGGATAAGGATCTCTACGGACCGGAGAGCGACGACGGAAAATACTGGTTCTACTTCTCTGCGAGCGGAAAGAAGAACAGCCCGTCGACGAGCAGTAACGGCGGCGATTATAAGGTGATGAAGATCGATGGCAAATATTACTGCTTCGACGAGGACGGACGGATGCAGACCGGATGGGTGTATTTAGAAGGTGACCCGGAGAATGCAAGTAAGGACACGATCGAGAACTGGAGATATTTTGCGGAGAGTGGGATCCAGAACGCGACTCTCGGTGCGTCGATCACCGGATGGCTCTCCTTAAATCCGCCGGAACAGCTCCAGGACAATGTGGATGAGCCGGTTGTCTGGTACTTTTTCGAGAAAGATGGAACACCGAAGACAGGTCCGGAGGACGGAAAAGCGTCCACAAGTGACTTTGTCAAGATCAACGGAAAGACATATCTCTTTGACCAGAAGGGAAATCCGGTGAAGGGATTAAAGAAGATACAGATCGGATCGACAGGAGAGTACACCTCCTATTACTTTGATGCATCCTCCAGAATTTCCGTAAAGGGAAAGATGACAGTGGAGGAAGGCGATGGAAATAAGACGACCTTCTACTTTAATGAGGGAACCTACGCGGGACGCGGTGTCAGCGGTGTGAAGAATGGCTATCTCTATTATATGGGTAAGCTTCAGGAAGCGGACAGCTCCAGCCGTTACGCATTGATCAGTATCCCGAACGGCAGCAGTGGATATCAGACTTACGTCGTAAACTCCTCCGGACGTATCTCAAAGAATACGACGGTGAAGGACCGCGACGGAAACAAGTTTAAGGTAAATTCCAGCGGAATTTTGACTCAGATCAACGATGAGACGGCGAGCACGAAGGAAGAATACGGTGAGCCGACAGAACCGGTATTTGAGAATGATTGATGTGGATTCAGGATAAAAGATAAAGGATTTTTTGAAGGATCAGGGGCAGAGATGTTCCTGGTCTTTTACGTTAGCCGCCATGTATCCAGAGAAGGCAGGATATGCAGCAGGGAACTTTTTGATGTGATGGTTAAATAAAAAGAGGATTCCGACTGCAAATACAGGCAGTCGGAAATCCTCAGTTTTTTAATGATTTAAACTTCCTCGCCGTTGATCAGCACATGCTGGATCACGCCTGTCACATCAAACGGACAGCCGTCGACGATGACAACATCGGCGTCTTTTCCTTCTTCCAAAGAACCGACACGGTCAGCGATGCCAATGTGCTCAGCCGGGTTGATGGTTACGGCGCGGAGTGCCTCATACTCGTCCATACCGGCTTTGATAGCGAGCCCTGCGCAGAGCGGCAGGTAGTGGAGCGGAGTTACCGGCGCGTCTGTGATGATGGAAACATGACATCCGGCTTTCGCGAGAATGCCCGGTGTCTCCCAGGTCTTATTCTGGAGCTCAAATTTGGAGGCATGTCCGAAGGTCGGACCTACCGCGAGCGGGAGATTTTCCTTCGCGAGTTCATCCACGATCATATGGCCCTCTGTCACGTGCTCCAGAGTCAGGCCGACACCGAATTCTTTCGCGATACGGATCGCGGTGAAGATATCGTTTGCCTGATGGGCATGGGCTTTTAACGGGATTTCATGGTTTAATACCGGGATCAGAGCTTCGGACTTCTGGTCGTAAGCCGGAAGCTTGGAAGCGTCATCACCGGCCGCCTCGATCTTTGCCTTGTAAACCTTCGCTTTATTTAAAGCCTCGCGGATCTTTGCGGCATTTGTCATACGGCTGGAGATTCCCTGTTTCTGGTAGCAGCGTTTCGGGTTTTCACCGAAAGCGCATTTCATAGCGATCGGGAATTTAACGATCATGTTGTCAACACGGGTTCCAACCGGTTTGATAGCAGCGAAGGTTCCGCCAATGGAGTTGGAGCTGCCTGGACCGGTTGCGAAGCAGGTAACACCGGCTTTCGCGGCCATCTTCATACACGGGTCAAACGGGTTGATTCCGTCGATCGCCTGTACCTGTGGAGTTACCGGGTCATTCAGTTCATTGTAGTCATGTCCCTCGTAGCCGATCCCGTAGCCGTCAAGACCGATATGGCAGTGGGCCTCAACAAATCCCGGATAAACCTGGAGTCCGGTAGCGTCAATAACCTCAGCGCCGTCAGCAGAGAGACCTTTTCCGATCTTTACGATCTTTCCGCCGTCGATCAGGATGTCAGCGATAAAAGTTTCCTTTGATACCGCTGTGTGAAGTGTTCCGTTCTTGATACAAATCATTGGAATTCCTCCTCTTTTCAAATCATAACTCCATCATACATGAATTGAGAGAATATTTCAAGGATTCTTTCTGTACAGTAGTTAAAAAAAGGTTACGATTCACGCTTTGCGCAAACAGTAACAAAAAAGGAACTATATCATCTTAAAAGATGAAAAGTTCCTTATATTTGAGTTATGAAACTACATTCACCGGTGTTCCCTCAAGGAATCCCTTTACATTTCCGGCAAGGATGGAAACGAGGCGCTGTCTTGTCTCAAGTCCCTTCCAGCCCATATGCGGGGTGAGGATCACGTTGTCGAGGGTGTAGAGCGGGTTGTCGGCTTTCGGCGGCTCAGTTTCCTGGACGTCGAGGCCTGCGCCTGCGATCTGGTGCTTTTCAAGCGCTTCGATCAGAGCCGGTTCATCGATGAGAGCACCGCGGGAGGTATTGATCAGGAATGCGGTCGGCTTCATGAGCGCAAGAGTCTCTTTATTGATCATATGCTTTGTCTGCGGAGTTAACGGGCAGTGCAGGGAAACATAGTCACTGTTCTTTAAGACGGTCTCAAGATCCACATAGCGGATGCCGTCTTCGTCGGCTCTCGGTGTTCTTGTATACACGAGAATGTCCATATCAAGAGCTTTTGCAATCTTCATTACAGTCTTTCCGATATGTCCGGCACCGATGATTCCTAAAGTCTTTCCGTTTACCTCAACGTGCGGAACCTGAAGATTTTTCGTAAAGTTATCATGGTTTCCGTTTGCCAGCATTTTCATCTGGACCTGCATGGTGGAGCTTAAATTTAAGATCATCATGACCGCCGTGTGGGCTACGCGCTCGGAGCTGTATGCCGGGATATTGCAGACGGTGATTCCCTTCTCCCTTGCGGCATCAAGATCCAGATTGTTGTATCCGGTACCTGCCTCGCAGATCAGCTTCACGGAAGCCGGGAATTTGCGGATCAGATCACCGTTTACCGGCATCTCCTTTGTGACGATAATATCAGCTCCCTCAATGCGCTCCAAAAGCTGTTCCGGTGTGGTATCATCGTAGACGGTCACGTCGGAAGAGAGAACGGAAAAGTCGAGATTTCCGTCGAAGTTCATTTTTTTTGCGTTTAATACAACGGTCTTGTCGCTCATGGGTAAATCCTCCTGAGAAATTGATAATAAGAAAATTGTACATACCTTGGTGCTGTATTGTAACTGTTCAGCAGGTCTGCGCATTTACTGCGCTGACCGTAAAAAAACTTATATTATAATAGAAAGCAAAAATCCTATCGGCACCGCCGCTTTGGAATGGATTTTGCGCGTAACTGTGAGGTGCTGAACAGTTACGCTGTATTCATTATATAACGGTTTTTGAAATGTGACAATGAAGAGTTTGTGGTTATAGGTTATGATACATAGATGTATAAATAAAAAATGGAAAGAAATTTTCTATGCGTTTCCGTGATAGAGCAAGTTGAAGAGGTAAATGTTCAGACGAAAGGAAAGATCAACAAGGAATCGTTTGTCCTGCTCTAAATGAGTTTCCTTGAGAGATGCTTATTTTAACATAATAGTATGTTTGAACAAGTATTGGAAAAATAATAGCATATTATCGTATAATATGTACATCAAAAGACAACAAACGATATAAAAATAGTCATTTTCACGAAAACGCGTTTCGTAAGTGCTTATTAACAAAAAGACAATATGACAGATAGGAGAGTTGATTATGCAGAACGAACATGCAAAAGAATTAAGAAAAATTTTAAGTGAGACATCTTTTTTGACACTTCCGGGTGTATATGATTGCCTTTCTGCTAAGATTGCAGAGGAAGCAGGATTTCAGGCATTATTTCTTTCCGGTGGAGCACTTGCCTACAGCGTATTAGGACGCCCGGATTTTGGATTTTTGAGTCTGGCAGAATTTGGAACAGCGATCCAACATATTGTGTCATCTGTTCATGCTCCACTGATTGCAGATGCGGACAATGGATTTGGAAATGCAATTCAGGCGGCAAACACCGGAGCTATGTATGAGCAGTTTGGAGCGGCAGGACTTCAGATTGATGATAAAGTTCTTCCAGCCAATCATCCGGCTAAAAATGAGATCATCGATTGGGAGTTAATGGGACCAAAGATCAAAGCTGTGAGAACTGCAGTTTCTGATGACTTTGTGATTATCTACCGTACGTGCGCAGAGTTGTATGATTTTGGTGTCGATGAAGCAATCAGAAGAATCAATCTTGCGAAGGAGTGCGGCGCCGATTATGCATATGTGGATGGAATCAAGTCCGTGGAGAATCTGGAAAAGATTTCCAGAGAAGCCAAAATTCCGCTTATGGTAAATCTGAATGAGAAAGGATTTGTCGGCGGACTTCCTACAGAGCAGGTCAAGGCATTAAATTACTGTATTGGTTTATTTCCAATCTCCGCCATGCTGGCAGCAGCGCAGGGAATGATTGATGTTCTTGGGGCATTGGCAGAACAGGGAACAACGCTTGCAGTGAGAGGCAAAATGACAAATCCGCCAACGAAGATTCATCGCATGATGGGACAGTTTTCACTGGTAGAAAAGTATACACCATATTATAACGAATGAGGAGATATACAGGAGAAAAGCTGATTGCTCAGAAAGGAGTGTCTGAATGACATACCGAAACATCCAATACGCCCAAATGACAATCCAAAAAGATTGATGTAGTATTTGTGCATTATAGAGAAAAAATTTCCACTGTTTCACCGATGAAAAAGCGTTCGTTTCGTTTTACTGCATTTATCCACAGCATCCGATCCTCAAAAATCGAACCACACGATTTTTCGAAAAAATATACACTGGATTTGTGGATAGCAGTACAGAGCATCTGGAATTTCATGGAAATATCCCAGATGTTCTGTATTGTTATCCACCGTCATAATGACGAAAGGGAAACAGCCGCCAGGTGGCAGAAACTGTAAAAATCTGGTACAATGAACTCATGAAGAAAAGGAGTTCCTGCCATGGCGATCAAGTACACAGAAGAACAACTAAATAGCGTTGACAAGTCTATGCTGATCCAGGTGTTTTTGAACCAGCAGGAGCAATTGGAAAAAGTCAGTGCCGATTCGTTCCTGATCATAAAGCAGATCCAGGCGATCTACCGGGAGGAAGGAAAACTCAAAGAACTTTCATCAAAAGAAAGACTTGTTCAGCGTCAGGTGGTTGTAAAACCACTGGTAGATGCTTTATTTGTGTACCTGAAACAACACGAAAATGAAGTCGGTACGGAAAAACTGAGGGAAGCTTTCATTTATGTATTAAATCAGGAAAAATACCTCCGGGTTTTCCTGACCGATGGGGATGTTCCAATGGACAATAATGCATCCGAGCGTGCGATCCGCGGATTCTGTGTCGGTAAGAAAAACTGGCAGATGATCGATACCATCAATGGTGCAAAATCATCCGATATCATTTACAGCATTGCAGAAACAGCAAAAGCGAATAATTTAAAGCCATATGAGTACTTTGAATATCTTCTGACAGAGATTCCGAAACATATGGATGATACAGACCGATCTTTCTTAGATGATCTGATCCCGTGGTCAAAAAATTTGCCGGAGAGTATTCGAAAACCAAAGAAGATCAATTAAGCCAAGCCGCAAAAGCGGCTTTTGACTGGTTCAGTACTTGCTATGGAGCGTTTAATTTTCGATATCATTTTGACATAAAGCAGGGCTGCCGTATTAGCAAATATTGCTAGGCGACAGCCCTCTTTTGGATGAAACTTATTTTCTATATATAATATGGAACAGGAGCAGCTTTGGGGGTGTTATTACCAAAACCAATTACACACCATAGCAAAAAAGTAAAAAATAGTAAGCAAATGATAACATATGTATACATTAGATATCGAAAGAATGATGTCCCTTTTCTTGTCATTAATAAAACACAACAAATGAAAAAGAAGAGACTTACAAGTCCAATAAAAACTGAATTAAAAAGGAGTGGTACTATTATGCTAATTAACCCTGTAATCATTTTGACTATACTCCTGTTTATTCAAAATAAATTACACCCTTATAAAGACTTCCCCCGTTAACCCACGTTGGAAAATCGTAGATTTCTTTTCCAGCCCAGTTAGAAGTTACCATTTTAGTCCCACTACCAGCGTCGTAAATACGTGTTACAGTAACCCAATGTTGTTCCAAATCAGGTATAGGCGAGTTCCATGTAAGCAACAGAACTGGCGATTCTTTATTTAAGCCCGTAGCAATATATTTTCTCACATTAACTTCTGACCATGCTGAAGAACTTCTAGTTGCCTTTAAATCCACCTTATGATTGGAAGCAAATTCCTCAGCTCTACTAATGAGCGAATCTACTGTAGGAATCCCCCAGACTGCTGGTGAAATAGTGTCATAGACCTCTTTTTGAAAAGCATTAAATTCTGATTTCGTAATACCAGATTTCGTATATAACCCTTTTGCATGTTATAAAAATTTCAAAGTAACTTCTACTTACTTTGTTACTAATAAGATAACACTCATTTTTATATTTTGACGACGGATGTAAGAAATACGAGTCTACAAGATATTTTCACTGAATCATCATCTTGCCACTTCCATTGTCATGCGAAAGGCTTTTCCAGAACGAGCCTTATTACATCATCTTCTATCTGAAAGAAAAACGGCATCCCCGGAGTCGCATTCTCATATGTTTCAATATACTTTTTGAACTCCTGCACATCTGTTGTGGTATATTCCTCCGGATACTCAGAATCGGAAAAGTCACCGTTCCAATCAATAAAAGTATATACTGTCTGTGCATCCAGTTTCCATACAATAGTTTCCGTATCGGGATTGTATATATAATAGCCATCCGGCATATCATCTTCCGTAAGGTTCAACTCTCTTATCTTTTCCTCATTGTCATCTGTAATAAACTCTATCACATCAACCATTAAATTGTTTTCTGTCATCTCTTTCAGAAAAGCAGCAACATAGACCTTGCCATCCTCATCAGTAAATGTTGGATTGGAAACTTCGCCACTTTGCGGAACCTTTTTCCCTGTTGCAATTACTGAAATTGCAATGATGATTACAAGCAAGATAATTCCTGCCAATATGTAGATGCCTATTTTCTTATTTACATTTTTACTCATAATGTGATTTCTCCCTATTTTTTCATCAATTTCTTCTTTAATCCTATCTGGTGCATTTATATTTTCTGCCTCCTCTTTCACCGCTTTCCTTATCAACGCATCTACTTTTTCATCTTCATAATCACTAATCAACTTTTTCATGGTATCTCCTTCATATCACAAAGTGTAATTTTTTCTTCAAGATCTACACTTCCATCAATAGAAAGGATATTGGTATCTGATTCAACAACATTTTTCATCAGTACTGATGAATCGCTATCGTTTTGTGACGTCGCCATAGCTACAAATGTTGACATTACAGACAAAGAAATAATACTTAGTGCGGCAATAGAAGATTTAAAACACTTGTTTTTTATCATAGAATCACCTCATTTAGAATTTTTATTTAATATGTTACAATGATTTATGTATTCAATGGCATCATCTCCTCTTGTTAAATATAATTATCTAAAAACAATGGCGTTATTTTTAAATTATTCGTTTTATGTCTTGATATTATCATGGGGAGAGTGAATACACAATGCATTTTATCGATATGTAAGAAATCGTAAGAAAATATAAAACATATAAGCTACAAGATTTATAATTGAACTGGGTTATTTTTGATAGTCTGTTTATTTTTTTCTTTAAAGTATAGTAATAAACGTAATCTCGATTTCTTTTGTCCAAACTGGGCTTAAATAATTTTCTAATCAATGCGGAACAGCTTCTAGCAGACTTAGAGAAAGATGTCATTTCTACCTGTTGAATCCTCCACTGATTTTTCTGGCAAATCGGACGGAAAATAGCACCGTCATTTTGACGATAAGTCACAATGCTGAAGTTGAAGCGAAAATAGAAAAATCAGAGCTATTTGCGATTACTTATCCACATCCACGTAAACATCAAACCAGAATTACACGAATAAGTTTTTGCATCCACGAAAGCTTGTGGATAATTGCAAAAAGCCTCATTTTTTCTAGTAAAAAAGTTTTTTAATTTCGGCTTTTTAGACAAAAATCAGAAATCCTTCTTTTCTTTAGAAGGACGGATGACTTTTGGCTGGTCGATTGCAAGGCCTTCCATCAGCCAGCGGAATTCCTGCCTGGTTAAAAGCCTTGCTTCCGAAGCATTGCGTGGCCATTGGAAACGACCATTCTCATCCAGACGTTTCTGGTAGAGAACAAATCCATCTTTGTCATAATGGAGTGCTTTTAACTTCCGACTGTCCCTGCCGCAAAACAGATAGAGCGCGTTGGCATAAGGATCCAGCTTATAAGTATCGCGAATAATGGCCATCAATCCATCAAAGCTTTTTCGCATATCTGTCCGGCCGGTAATGATAAAAATCTTTGCTACGCCGGACAGTTCGCCTAACACAGTTGCTGCAGCGCTGCGATTGTGTTTCGAATCGTTTCGCAGGCTGCCGAATTCTGGATTTCCACAGAAAAACCAGAAAAGACCAAACGAATGGCCGGGGCGGAAACAGTGGTACGATCAGGAAGTTGCTCACCTACTGCAACCGTATCAGCACCAGAAAAATCAATTGCCACAACTTCATGCTGTTCCGGGCAGGAAGACATCGGATTATCTGGTATTTCACAAGCCATGCTTCGAAATCTCCGGATATGATAGTAAAAGTTGCTGCGTTGTATGTGATGTTGCTCACACCATGCTTTATCTGTAAGACCACTGGTGCGGCATTCCTGAATCAGCGCCATCCATTCCTGATCCGTACGTCTTGGGTGTCTTTGAACCATTCTTGCCCAACTCCATTCCTGTGTATTATGAGTGTGTTAGACAGGATGTGTCCAGATTTGAACCAAACTTGTCCACTGTCCAAACTCATTAGAATGATTGTTACACAGATCTTGGATGATGAAAAGACGGCAGGTTATTCATCGCTTACAATCCATGTAAAGATTTTATCCGCAAACGCAAACTTGATTTTAAGAAAATGATGCGTCTGATTATTTCCATGGAAAGCGGAAGTCTAAATCATGAACTTCTTAAATTTTTTGAGTATGATTCCTCGGTTCCTACCGGATCTGCTTTTTATCAACAACGTTCCAAACTTTCCGTTTCTGCATTCCGTCATCTTCTCAAGGAATTTAACCTTAAATTCCCCTTAGAAAAATTTCGCGATAATTACTATGATATCTGGGCTGCTGTCCAGTCATGATCCTCCGACCAGATTCTGTAAACAGATCGCACGGACACGGCTGTGAGGACGATAACGGCACCGACGATAACCATTTTTTCCGGAATTTCCAAGCACGAAGCGGATCCCAATAAGCGCGGACAGGAGAGCTGAGGCAGAAGGATCTCCGAAAGGCCGTAAGCAGGTCGGCGAAGCGGTGAATCGGAAAACTACGAAAAAATATCCTGGCGGGGAATTGAGACCACAAGAAAAAGCTGCCCGCGAGGGACAGCTTTTTCTTGTGTGATGGGTTTTCTATTTTCAGGTTTGTTAATGGGCTGTTTTACTGCGCTTTCCGCTGCAGTTTCGCAACGAGGGCGCTGGTCCTCTGACGGTAGTCGTCGAGTTCGGTGACGATTCCCATGAAAGAGGAGATAAGATCTAAGGAGGCGCGCAGAGAACTCTGCTCACCCTGTACGACTGCGCGTTTTGTGAGGCGCATAGCCTGCTGCGGCGCTGCCAGAAGCTTCTCCATATACTGCTCCACAAATGCGTCAAGCTCTGCATCCGGGACGCAGTGGGTAACGAGACCCATATCTGCGGCTTCTTTTCCCTTTAATGTGCGGGCTGTCCAGAACAGGTCTAAAGCTTTGTCCCGGCCGACGAGACGGGGCAGGAAATATGCTCCGCCGTCACCAGGTACAATTCCGGCATTAAAATAGCTTTCCGACATGGAAGCATTCTCCCCGGCGATCCGCACATCGCACATGAGAGCCATGTCAAGACCGGCACCGACTGCGGCACCATGGATCTTGGCAACCACCGGTTTATCGATTTCTTCTAAAAGAAGCGGAATTCTTTGGATTCCCTTCCAGAGTGAATTCTTTCTTGCGAGGGCTGTGGAGGAGATATCTTCATGACTTTCGAAGAATCCGTCACCGGCTGCCATTGCCTTGACGTCACCGCCTGCGCAGAACGCTTTTCCGTTTCCGGAAAGCAGAAGTGCATATACATCATCGTTGTCACGGACATCTTCCAACGCTTCTGTCCAGAGACGGATCATCTCCTCGCTGAAACAGTTGAGCTGCTTCGGACGATTCAGTGTGATGCGTGCAAGGTGGTTGTGTACTTCGTAGATCAAGTCTGCCATAGAATATCTCCTCCTCTATTTACTCTCTCAATATACCATATTGTGGAACTGATTTCATTATATGGAATTTCACACAGAATGTCAAGCCCTTGAAACTGGTTTTAACGTAAAATTTGCAAAAAAATATTGTCCAGAATCGAAAAATCCTGGACAATATCACAAAGCGAAAAAGTATTGCATTCTATATCACAATATGAAATTCTGTTACAGACGTAATGATTGAACCATCCGCACACTTGATTTACAGAGAGAGCAGCATCCACCCCGCCGCGCACATAATTATGAGAAATATGAGATTGTAAAGGGTGAATACCATCATGTACGTTCCTGACTTTGCTTCCGGAATCTCAGCGTAGGCCCGGTAGGAGATCACGCTTGCCATGGATGCGATCAGGGTTCCAAGACCGCCGACATTCACACCAAAAAGCAGAGGACGCACTGCACCGGTAAAGCCGGAGAGCAGGATCGCTGCGGGGACATTGCTGATGCACTGGCTTAAGAGAACACCTGCCGGAAATTCATGACCGGAGATCAGCTTCGTGAGGAGTCCGGAGATCGCAGGGATCCGTTCCATATTGCCGATAAAGATAAAAAAGCAGACGAATGTCAGGAGCAGAAAGTAGTCGACCCGGATAAACAACGAGCGGTCCCTTATGAGAACAGCGGCCAGGATGATGAAAAACATGACCGGCCAGGAATAGATCCGAACGACGCAGCCCAGACAGACGAGAAAAAGCGCCAGATAGAAGATCAGAGAAGTCTTCGTGGGACAGCCGTCCTGGTGAAGGGAGGTCCGGCTGAGGGTGATGGCTTTATTTTTCAGCAGAAAAACGGCAGCTACAAGCAGCAGGGCTGAGAGTACCGTTAACGGCAGCATGTATCCCACAAGCTCACCGGCAGAGAGACCAAAGGAAGAGTAGAGATACAGGTTCTGTGGATTCCCGATGGGTGTTGCCATACTGCCGAGGTTCGCGGCGATGGTCTGAAGGACGATCACAGGGATCATGAGTTCCGGAAGTCCAGCCATATTGAGGATCAGGATGGAAAACGGGACAAATGTGATCAGGGACACGTCGTTCGTGATCAGCATGCTGGAGAAAAAGCAGAGTGCTGTCAGGGTGAAGGCAAGCTGGCGAGTGGAATGCATTCCGGCGAGCAGGGATGATCCGAGATAACGGAACAGACCGATCTCCTTCAGCCCGGCGACCACCGTCATCAGGGAGAAGAGGAGTGCCAGAGTGCGGAAGTCAATGTAAGTCAGATACTCCGGTGACGGAGCGACAAAAAACATGGAGAGGACCGCCAGAACCGCTGCCGCGGAAAGGACTGGTTCTTTTTTTATGAATGACATGGATCGATTTCCTTCCTTATATAAATATCATGCATGCGGCAGAAGACAGAAAAACTGTATACAAAGTGCCGCCCTGCAATTCAAGTCGAACATCCGAGAGACCTGGCGCGTGATTCTGGTCAGCGAAGCTGACAAATCCTATCAGAGTCACTGCGTATCCTGCGGGATGGGAACAACTGCAAAACTTCTGTAATTATTATAAACAGTGGCTTTACGAATGTAAAGAAGAAGAGTATACTGTACATGTTTGGTCATTGCACACAGGTAGGAATTTTCTGAACTGAAAATTCCGTACAATACAGTGGTGGCAGTGGATTTTGCCGATTTGGAATGCGAAGCATCGGCAAAATCAGTTACTGTTTGGGCTTCTTTCATGCCCGTATAGACAATGATGTCAGAATAATGGAAAGCGGCAGCTCTGGATGAAAATTCCTGGGTGCCGCTAATTTACGCGGAATGGCAGCGCATAAACAGGACAGGATGTCTGCTGTTTCTGTTTGAGGGAGGAATATTATGGGGAACAACAAGTTTTCAATCGCCAGTGTTGGAAACCGGAGGGCATTCCGGGATGGAGCCCGGGATGGGGTGCCGATCGCGCTCGGGTATTTTGCGGTATCTTTTTCACTGGGAATCGTGGCGCGGAATGTCGGGATGACACCGATTCAGGGAATGATCACAAGCGCACTCTGCAACGCGTCCGCAGGGGAATACGCGGGCTTTACGATGATCGCCGCGGGGGCAGCGTATATTGAGATGGCGATCGTGACACTGATCGCGAACGCGAGATATTTACTGATGAGCTGTGCCATGAGCCAGAGAATGGATCCGGATATGCCGTTTTTCCACAGGCTTCTCATGGCATTTGATATTACCGATGAGCTGTTCGGAATTACGATTGCAAGACCGGGCTGCTTAAATCCCTGGTATATGTACGGGGCAATCGCATTAGCACTTCCCGGCTGGGCTGTCGGAACAGCCCTCGGTGCGCTGGCAGGTAATCTGATGCCGTGGCGTCTTGTGAGCGCCTTCAGCGTGGCGCTCTATGGAATGTTCCTCGCGATCATCATTCCGCCGGCGAGAAAGAGCCGGATCCTTGCAGGACTCATCGCGATCAGCTTTGCGGCGAGCTACCTTGCGGAGAATCTTCCGGTGATCTCATCGATCTCCAGCGGTACGAGAACGATCATTCTGACCGTTGTGCTCTCATCCGCAGCAGCGATTCTCTTCCCGCATCCGGCAGAGGACAGCGCGGCTGATACTTCCAAGGAAACAGCGGAAGAAACTCATGTCCATTCTGCAGACGCGGCAAAACAGGGCGCTTAAAAGAAAAAGAAGTTTTTGAAAACTGTCTTGTTAAATTAAGAAGGAATACAGAAAAAACATGGAAAAGAATATTTATCTCTATATTGCGGTGATGGCGGGTGTCTCTTACCTGATCCGTGTCCTGCCGCTCACATTGATCCGGAAACCGATCAAAAATCAGTTTATCCAGTCATTCTTATATTACGTCCCATATGTGACGTTAGCTGTTATGACGTTCCCGGCGATCCTCTCCGCCACAAACAGTACGGTGTCGGCGGCGCTGGCGCTGGTCATCGGAATCATCGCGGCGTGGTGCGGAAGAAGTCTCCTGTCTGTTGCGGTGATCTGCTGTGCGATGGTGTTCGTCACGGAAATTTTCTTAGTGTAGCAAAAATACATAAAACACATATATTTAATAAAACAAAAGCAGTTTCGGTATCTGATCATCCATCGATCAAATGACCGTGCTGCTTTTTTCACTTTATAGAAGACCGATTACGGCGTTCTCACCGGGCGTGAAAAAACTGCGAAAAGAGCAGTACATGGCGCAGAAAAACGGAATGTGGCGGTCTGCCAGACCAATGCTTTAACGTCGTAAAATAAATGAGATAAAATCTTATTGTCTGAAATTTCATAATGCGAAATATATTCCATTTTAGCAAAAGTGCTGATTTTCTGAGCGAAAATTTGGCAATTATTTGGAAGAATCGTACTTGTATTTGTGCGGGAAAGTTGCTATAATCAGTAGCCGTGTTGAGCGAAAAAAAAGAGTAATGGCTCATAAAAGCTGATTACATGGAGGTTTACCCATGAAGAAATTATTTGCATTCTGCGCAGGACTTCTGGCGGTCTTAAACCAGACTGCAGTTACAGCGCTTGCGGCAGAAACAGAGGCTGCCGGGACGGCAGCACAGACGCCGCTATGGCTTTGTATTCCATTTGCGGGGCTCCTGCTCTGTATCGCGGTCCTTCCGCTTGTCAAAGCAGAGTGGTGGGAGGCGCACCAGCCGCACGCAGTTGTGTTCTGGTCCCTGCTTTTCCTGATCCCGTTCGCCGTGAAGTACGGTGTGCCGAAGGCGGCGGAGACGACACTGGAATGTATCATAAACGACTACCTGACATTCATCGTCCTTCTTTTCGGATTGTTCTGTGTATCCGGTAATATCACCCTGTCAGGTGATCTCGCTGGTTCCCCGAGGATCAATGTGGGACTTCTGGCACTCGGAACCCTGTTATCCAGCTGGATCGGTACCACCGGTGCCAGTATGCTGATGATCCGTCCGATCATCAAGATGAACGCGTGGAGAAAGAGAAGACGCCACATCGTGATCTTCTTTATCTTTATGGTGTCCAATATGGGCGGCTGCCTGACTCCGATCGGAGATCCGCCTCTGCTCATGGGATTCATGCGGGGCGTTCCGTTCTTCTGGAGCTTAAAGCTTTTACCGGTCCTGCTCTTCAATATGATCATCCTGCTGTTCATCTTCTATCATTTTGATATGAAGGCATACAGAAAAGATATCGCGGCAGGCTTAAAACCGGATATCAGCAAACCTGGTACTGAGGTGAAGATCCGCGGCGGCCACAACCTGATCTTTATCATTATGATCGTGATCGCTGTTATCTTAAGCGGTACACTTCCGTCCATGCCGATGTTTCAGGATGCCGCAGGAAATGTTCTCGGGATCCATGTATTCGGAGAAGTTACATTATCCTATCCGGCGATCATCGAGTGTGTGATCATCCTTGTATCCGCATTCCTGTCCTTTAAGACGACGAATGTTTCCATCCGCCGTGAGAACCACTTTACCTGGGGAGCGATCCATGAGGTTGCTGTTCTGTTCGTTGGTATCTTTATCACGATGCAGCCGGCTCTTATGATCTTAAAAGCAAACGGTGCGGAGCTCGGAATCACGAAACCGTTTGAAATGTTCTGGGCAACCGGTCTGTTATCGAGCTTCCTCGACAATACACCGACTTACCTGGTATTCCTCACGACAGCCGGTGCTCTGGGACTTACACAGGGTATGGTGACAGCGCTCGGTACCGTTCCGGTCAAGATGCTGGAGGCAATCTCCTGCGGCGCCGTATTCATGGGCGCGAATACTTATATCGGCAACGCTCCGAACTTTATGGTCAAATCCATTGCGGATGAGAATGGTATCCGGATGCCTTCGTTCTTCGGATATCTGATCTGGTCCTTTGGAATTCTTGTTCCGGTATTCATTGTGGATACTCTGGTATTCTTTTTATAGGAAGGGGGAGGAAATATGGCTGCAACGAAAGAAGAAATCAAAGAACTGGCAGAACATATCTATGATCTGGACGCGGAGGTCTATGTCCACCTGGGTTCCTCCCTGGGACGTGTTTTCAACCGTGACAGAGAGCGCTGTGTGAATGAGCTCACCGAGCTTCTGACTACGAGACCGCAGGGACATTTGGTCCGCAGTGAACTCGGACTGATCGCGAACATGGCCCGCACCATCGAGGATAAAGAAGAACGCGCGATGTGCATGACCGAGTACAACCGCATCCTCAATGAGGTCATGAGTCTTCCGACAAGCTTCGCCAGCGGCGATGTGATCGACCCGATTCTCGCAAAGTTAAACAGCTTCAACGTAGCGAACCGTTTCTCCAACGACGACCACCTGATCATCTGCATCAGCTGGACATACGGAAGCGGCGGAATCGATGTCGGCTTCAAGCTTGCGGATAAGCTTCACATTAACTACTACGATGCTGATATTTTCGAGGCAGTATTAAAGCGTCTCGACGCGGAAAAGGATAAGACGATCCGTGACGCTGCCGGATATGCCCACGTCTCTGAGGAACTGCAGCAGAGCCCGGCGAGCGAGTTTGAGGCAGTGACCCATATGTCCTTGAAGGATCATATCAAATATTTCAGCCGTTATCACGGCCTGAGCCGTCAGGATGCCGTCTTCTTCAACCAGAGCGACCTGATCTGCGATATGGCGAAGAAAGAGGACTTCATTATCATGGGCCGCTGTGCCGATGCGATCCTGACTAATAATGGGATCCCGCACATCAGTATCTATATCACCGCACCGATCGAGCAGAGGATCCACCGCGCGATCGAGGTAAATGCCGGTCTCGACCGGAAAAAAGCGCGTCATTTCCTGAAAAAGCTTGACAAAAAACACGCGCATTATTACAATTTCTATACCGGAAGAAGCTGGGGAAACGCGAACAACTACGATCTCTGTATCAACAGCGCAAGCTACGGAATTGACGGTACTGTCGATTTTATTCTGAGAATGATCGGTCGCGATAAGGATAAGAAAAAATCGGAATGATCTCCAAATAAAATGTGCTGTCGGCCTGTTTGCAGGACACGACAAATTATGATTTTGATGCCTGGCTGATATTAGTCAGGCATTTTTTGTGTACTCGCACGAAGATGTAGATTGTCGCAAGCGACCGCGCGAGGCGCGAGCATGTGCCAAGGCACATTCTTTTTATAGAAAGGATCAACAGCATGCAGCTTGATATGACAAAAGGAAAACCGCTGCCGGTGATTTTGCAATTTACGATCCCATTGGTGATCGGGAATATCTTCCAGCAGCTTTATAATATGGCGGACACAATCATCGTCGGCCGCTGCGTCGGTGCCGGGGCGCTGGCGGCGGTCGGCTCCACCGGAACGATCATGTTTCTGGCAACGGGCTTTGCTCAGGGAATCACTGCCGGGTTTTCGATCCTTACCGCCCAACGGTATGGGGCAGGGGATGAAAAAGGTGTGAAGCGCAGCGTGGCAAACGGAATAATTTTGGCGGTGATCGCAGCGGTCATCCTGACACTGGTCTGTGTGTCGATCATGAACCCACTGCTGCACCTGATGAATACGCCGTCGGATATCTTCCAGGACGCTTACACGTACATTATGGGGATCAGCATCGGACTTACGGCAAATATCTTTTACAACCTGTTTTCCGCATATCTGCGGGCGGTTGGAAACAGCCAGGTCCCGCTGTTTTTCCTGATATTTTCCGCCTGTCTGAACGTGGGACTTGATCTGCTTTTTATCATCCGAGGCGGTATGGGCGTAGCGGGGGCTGCCTGGGCGACGAATCTGTCCCAGGCGATCTCGGCGGTACTCTGCGCGGGATATATCTGGGTTAAGGTTCCATCCTTAAAGCCTGATAGGGAACACTGGAAGATCCACGGAAATGACACGAGAAACCAGCTTGCGGCCGGGATCCCGATGGCGTTCCAGTTCGCGATCACTGCATCGGGAACCATGATCATGCAGTCGGCGATCAATCTGTTTGGTTCCGTGGCGGTTGCGGCCTATACGGCTGCGGCGAAGCTCCAGAGTCTTGTGATCCAGGGCATGATCGCCATGGGGCAGACGATGGCGACCTACGGCGGACAGAACTACGGATGTGGGGATGTAAAGCGGATCAAGGCGGGTGTAAAGGCAGCGCTTCTCGCGGAGTTTGTGTATTCTGTCGCGGTAGCATTGCTCATGTGTGCACTGCTCAGACCATGTCTCGGACTTTTCTTTACCGGGGACGTAGACATTTCAGCGATGATGCCCTGGGCGGAAACGTACTGCCATATGACAGCAGCCTTCTTCCTGCCTCTCTGCACGATCTTTATTTTCCGGAATATCATGCAGGGCTGCGGATATGGATTCCTGCCGATGATGGGAGGTGTATCGGAGCTCATCGCGAGACTGATCGTCTCCATGGCGGCGATGAAGCTTTTGAGCTATCCGCTCGCCTGTTTCGCTGATCCGGCGGCATGGATCGCTGCGGCGGTATTTACGGGTGTCTCGTATCTCTTTGTGATAAAAAAGATCGGGAGAGACCTTAAGGAAAAGACGACTTAGAAAAACGTTTCGTTGACATTGTAATTGGCACTTTTAATTGATAGTCTGGTACGATAGAGGAGAGATGGAAATGAAGAACAGGATGAGAAAAACTAAATTTATGGCGTTAGTACTTTCTGTGATGATGGTAGTGACGACGATATTCAGCGGTGTGACGGTCTACGCGGACAACGCGGAGAACGGATGGACACAGCAGAGTGAGGAGCAGACGGCAACCGCGTCTGACCCTGTGAAGGTAAGCAAGGCGACAGCGTCAGATCCGGAGAAAAATAACAAGAATGCCATTCCGAGTGATATGACAGAGGAAGAACTCTACAAACTGTCAGATGAGGGAAAACTCACGAAGGCAGTTCTGACGGGGCTCGGCGCTATCGAACCGCAGGAGAAGATCAGTGTAGAGGATTATATTGATTTTACCTGCATCGTGGATGACGAGGACGATCAGGAGCATACAAATCTGAAGCAGTATGTGATGAATGGTATGAATATCACGGAGCTGACCCCGGGCGTACTGGAAAATGTAGCGCCGAAGACGGTCTTCTTCAATGAGCAGAACCATATGTACCGCCGCGCGGTTGTTGGAAATACACCGGTTTATTACGTGGGGATCGTCAATGTGGGCGGAACTAAATATGTGTACTATGTGACGAGCCAGAAGAATACAGACCGTGCGTCCTATTCGGTCCTGAAGCCCGGGGAGAAGATCGATCTTCTGTACGTCCATAAAAATTCGTACCAGATCCAGTATAAGCTGGAAAATGAGAGGACGGACGCACCGGGTTCCGATCTTACTGCCGATGAGGTGTTCGGCGGAGACCGCATGGAGGTCGTGGAGGAGAATGGAAGCTATACTTTTAAAGTAAGGATCCCGCGAGGTTATCAGGCGACGGTCGAGGTTGTGGATTCCGATGGGGCGAAGGTGGACCTCAAAGGATCGGATCCGTCACTTGGAAAGATGATGAGTTATTATAAGAAGCCGGAGAACCCGAACCGGATCCTTCTGAAAGAAGATAGTCCGTCTTCCATGATCTTAAACGGTACTTACGAGGTAAGCTCGGTGACGAAGGACCAGACGGTCCGGGTAAAGTACCGCAAGGTGGATGAATTTACGTTCAGTGCGAAAGACTGGAGTGGGACTGTGTACGCAAATGGAGAACTTTCCAGAATCTCGGCCCCAGTGCCGGCATCCTGGACCGGGACATTTCAAAGTGGGGATTCCTTTGTGTGGCAATTTAAGGGATGGTCTACCAGAGGCTTTACCTTCGAGATGGACCAGCTGGAGATTAACGGGGAGACCATCGAGGTTCCGATGATCGAACTGGAGGATACGGATCCAGTGACAGCAGAGACAACCCTCTCGACGGGAACGGTCGTGAAGATTGTTGTTTCTTTCCAACAGAAGGGGACAATCGGATGGAAGGTAGTTCGAAATTATAAGGTTACGATCAGCAACTGCTACGAAAATATCACCGTATCCGGCGGAAATATGGTCGCACACAACCATAAAGAGATCGTGGTGCGCCGCCTTACCGGAGGAACTGCGCAGTACGCGGCGAACGGGACAGCGCCTTCCGCACAGAACGCCTGGCAGAAGATGAAATCCGATACCCTGATCGAAAGGGCGGGGGATGCATACCGGAATGATACCTTCCGCTTTAAGACAGATACCGGCTTTGGAAAACCGGATATCCGGATCCTTCCGAAGAACGGGCGGAATAAATTGCAGGAGAACGGTGAGGGCGAGTATATCGAGTATCTTTCCTATTCCGGTCCCGGAGCGGCGGGAGAAATCCGGAGCTATCAGGAATGGCTGCCATCCTACGATGGAAATTACTATTTTAGAACAACTGGGAAATTAAAGGACTATATGCAGGAATCCGTTGACCAGGGCGTCGTTCTCCTTGAGATTCAGGGAATCCCGACGAAGGTCGGTGTCGCTTACATTTCCGGCGGAGATCAGACGGACGGGAACGTAAACCTGCTCTCCCCGGCTTCCGCGAATATCGTCAATATGCCCGGCTTTGATTCAGGCGGTACCAATGGTTACAATACGGTAAATAATCAGTATGTGCCGATTTCTACCTTGATCCCGAGAGACCTGAGCGGAAAATTTGAATTTGACCACTGGCAGATCGTCACAGTCAATGGCGATGGAACTCTGGGGAACGTGAAAGAAAACGCAGTCTATAAGACCGGGCAGATGGCGCATCTCACGGCGGATACCTTTCATAATCTGGCAGACTGCTCCCGCTGGGATGAGAACGAACAGAGAAGTGTCTTTACATTGCAGGCGGTATGGGAAAGCAACTATGTAGCTGCTCCGATCAACTATGCAGTCCACTATTATGTAGACGGACAGGAAATCTATACAGAGACGCATACGGCGAACAAGGGCGCGAAAGTCATTGTAGACGCGTGGAATTCAGGAACAGAGGGACTCTCAGAGGCGGTTCTTGGAGTTTTAGAAGGAACAAACAATGCCGGAAAAGATTACACGGACGGCGGAACTGTCCGGTATTTCATTGACCAGAGGATATCCACAACAGAATTGCAGGATCTTCAGCAGGATAACAATGCGCTGCATATTTACTTTGTGACAGCGGATATAAAATGGACGATCCGGAAACAGTGGTTATTCACGGCAACGGGAGCCCAGACGGCTCCGACTGGTACGATTCAAGCACAGATCCAGAGAAAAACAGCCGATGAATCTGGGTGGGAGAATGTGAGCAGCCCGGACGGCGGAGTGATCGAACTGACATCCGCAGGAAGCTGGAAGACTGAAACCGGGAACCTGCCGTTATATAAAGATGACAATGTGGCAGAACCGTATACCTACCGGGTCGTTGAGCTGGACCGCGCTGGCAGCGTGGTCGAAGAAGGAAACAAGGTTTCTTTTCAGGATCCGGCCAGTACGGCAGGGAATCGGGACTTCCTTGTAAACTACCAGAAACAGGGAAAAACCTGGACGATCTTAAACGCCGAGACACCGACAGGTGCCTTAAAGGTCAGCAACACCGTTTCAGGAGCGCAGGGTGATCAAACAAGGTCCTGGAAATTTACGGTAACGCAGAAGGTTTCAGATGCCTCAAAACCGCGGTTAAACGGAATGTTTGGCGGAATGGAATTTACAGATGGCGTTGCCAGCTTTATCCTGAAGCATGGAGAGAGCAGGATCGGTGTCGGTCTTCCGGTGGGAACCGAATTTACGGTGACAGAGACAGGAGCAAATAAAGATGGATACATTTCGACCTGTAATGGAAAATTTCTGGAGGAACAGGGAAATGACTTTGAGATCCTGGCAGATCAAACGGTATTGGCGGATATTCTGAATAATAAAGACCTGTCAAGCGTGTCCGTGTTTCTCAAGGCGCTCAAGTATGTAAATAACGCGACTCCGTCGGATGCGCAGAAATACACCTTCTATCTGAAGGATGCCAGCGGACGCCAGATCCAGTCGGTCCAGAACACACAGGCAGCAGTTAATTTTCAGGAACTCAAATATTCTGAGGCTGGAACCTACACGTACTATCTCATGGAGGCGAATGACGGAAAACCGGATGTCCAGTATTCGGAACTGGTCTATGAGGCGGACGTTGAGGTGACGGAGAGGGAGACCTCTGAGGGATATAAGCTTGCGGCAGCTGTTACCTACAGGATTCCGGGCGGCGGTATCGTAAGCGGAACACCGGAGTTTATGAACCGGGTGAACGAAGCTTCCCTCACGTCGGTCAGAGTTATAAAACACTGGTCAGACAATGAGAGCGAGTTCCGTCCGCAGACGGTCAGATTCCAGCTCTATAAGAAAACGGGAGCGGGTCTGGAACCACAGGGAAAACCGGTGGAGGTAAGTGCCGATCTCAATGGCATCTGGTCCTACACCTGGGCAAATCTCGATAAAAATACGGAATGGGAAGTTGCGGAGGTCGAAATTCCGGAGAAATATGAGATCGATTCCGCCTATATGGCAAATAATGAATGGATCATCACAAACCGGCTGAAATCCTCCGATGCGCCGACCACGAAAAACGTGACTGTCAGGAAGGTCTGGGAGGATCAGGACAGCACGAAACGTCCGGCTGCTGTAAATGTCCAGCTTTATAAAAATCTGGTTCCTTACGGGACAGTGACGCTCTCCGCGGATAACAACTGGCAGTTTACATGGACAGATCTTGACGCGTCCGCAGAATGGACGGTGGATGAGATCGATGTTCCGGAAGGATATGAAAGATCGATCCGGATGGAGACATCTGATGATCAGGCGGTTACGACCTGTACGATCACGAATAAACAGGTAACTGAGGAGCCAAAGCCCCTGGTCCAGGAAAAAATTTCCATCACGGCGAACAAGGTGTGGGAGAATGCCGGATATACAGGGCGCCCGCAGACGGTAAAGCTTCAGCTGTACCGTGACGGCGAAGCCTATGGTGATGCTGTGACGGTAAGTCAGGCTCAGGGCTGGAGATATGTCTGGAAGGATCTGGAGAAGGATCACGTATGGACCGTCGGGGAAGTGGAAAGCGTCAGCGGATATGATGTTTCTGTGCCCCATGATGGAAATGAGTGGGTGATCACGAACACGAGAAAAGCGTCCGGAAACCATTCCGGAAACCATTCCGGAACCGGTGGTTCCGATGATGATACGGATGATGACACCGGGGTATCCGGGAATCATAAGAATCCGTCTGAGACTGCCGGCAATCCGGATACAGACGAAGTGGTAAACAGAGACTCCGCTGTCATTGTCCCATCGGAACCTGTTGTGACGAATGAAGATCCGACGTCTGACAGCGAAGATCTGGCAGAGACAGACATGAACAATACGAGAAAACGGGACAGCAATGTCCCTGCGACCGGTGATGTGACCCACGGTCATCTGTGGCTCTTGCTCGCGGGAATTTCACTCGCTGCACTTCTGGCTCTGATCCTTGGAAAGAAATACGCAGACAGAAAGAGAAGAAACAGATGAAAACTCCGTTCTGGTACAAAGCAGGAATCCTGGTATTCGGTGCGGTGTTCTGTTTCTCCGCCTTCATGGTGGGACGGGATTACCTCGAGGCAAAAAAGGAGGCGGAGGCCTTCGAAAGCCTGAACCGGCTTGCGGCGGAGTACGCGTCGGAAGCTCCGGGCGAGGTCCCCGCATCAGAGCCGGTGAGCAGCGCTCCGGAAGCACCGGCTCCGGAAAAGACGGAGGAATGGGAGAAGCTTTTAAAGGAAGCTGCGGGATACGCGGCTTTACAGGGGGAAAACGCCGATTACGCCGGCTGGCTCAAGATTCCGGGAACAAGGATCGATTACCCGGTGATGGACCGGAAGTCGGATCCGGAGTATTATCTTCGGCGGGCCTTTGACGGCTCCCATGCGTCGGGTGGAACTCCGTTTCTCGGGGAGGCCTCCGGCGTGGATACGGAGTGCCTGATCGTTTACGGCCACAACATGAAAAACGGATCCATGTTCGGGACACTGGATTCCTACAAACAGGCCGATTACTGGAAGGAACATCCGATCATCCGCTTCTACGTCGATGGAACACCGCGTACCTATGAGATTTTTGCGGCAGTGGAGACCAGAGTACTCTATGAGGACGAGGATGGCTTCCGGTATTACCGCTATGACGGGGATCTTACGGAGGAAGAATACGGGGAGTTGATCACATGGCTTTGCGAACATTCTGCCTATGATACGGGAATCATTCCGGAGTATGGGGAACAGATCCTGATGTTGTCTACCTGCAGCTATCACACAAAAGACGGAAGATTTGTGGTGGCGGCCAGGAGAATCAGTGAACCGTGAGAAATCTCCATAATAGTAGATCGGAAGAGAGAAAATGCTTTTCGGGAGAATGCCCGGGAAGCATTTTTTGCTCAGAGGATCGTCGGGAGAAAATGACTTGACATCCCGGGTGCTCTGGGGTATCCTCAGAATCAGATAGATCCGGATTCGGAGAAAGGAATAAGGGAAAATGGCAGAGAAAATTTTGATTGTTGTGGATATGCAGAAGGATTTTGTGGATGGAAGTCTCGGGAGCAAGGATGCGGAGGCAATCGTTCCGGCTGTTGTCAAAAAGGCGGAAACGTTTGACGGGGAAGTGATCTTTACGAAGGACACACATTTCGAAAACTATATGGATACTCAGGAGGGACATTTTCTTCCGGTTCCTCACTGTATTAAGGGGACAGACGGCTGGGACCTGATCCCGGAGCTTGAGAAGATCGCCATAGAGCGTGACGCGGCGACTTACGAGAAAATTACCTTCGGATGTCCGGAGCTGGCGGAAGATCTTCTTGAGAGAAATAAGAAGACACCGATCGAGTCCATCGAGCTTGTGGGACTCTGCACGGATATCTGTGTGGTTTCAAACGTGCTCCTGATCAAAGCGTTCCTTCCGGAGACACCGGTCTTCGTGGATTCCGCATGTGCGGCAGGCGTTACGAGGGAAAAACATGAGGCGGCTCTGGAGACTATGAGAAGCTGCCAGATCGTTGTGAAGTAAGAAGAAAGGTAACTGTTCAGTAGGTCTGCGCATTTACTGCGCGGACCGTAAGAAAACTTAGAATAGAAGGCAAAAATCCTATCGGCAAAGCCGATAGGATTTTTGCTCGTAACTGTGAGGCACTGAACAGTTACGAAGAAAGAATAATACAGACGGAAAAGGTATGTGCAGATCTGAGTTCTTTACGGAAAGTTCTCGGGTCTGTACATTTGTTTTTTTTCGAGACAGGAAATTCCGGGGAATGATACACATCCGCGCGTATAAATTTTCATCTCTTGTAATAAGATGGTAAAAATATCATCGAGGGGCAACCCCTATGAAGGAATATATTGAAGAGCGGGCGATCCAGATCGCGAACTATATTATTGATGAGAATGCGACGGTGAGACAGACGGCGAAAAGGTTTGGAATTTCGAAAAGTACGGTACACATAGAAGTAACAGAAAGGAAAGATTTACATAAAAAATAAGATCACAACACAAAATATGAGATTAAATCTCATAAAAATGTTGCAAAAACAAAATAACGGGATATAATAAAGATATAGGCAAGTAGTTTAGATAAATGGAGGTAAGGAAAATGTTATGCCAATTTTCTGTGAAAAATTTTAAGAGTATACGCGATGAGGTAACATTTGATATGCAGGCTGCCGCCATTTCTGAGCATGAAGACAGAATTATAAAAGAAGCAGACAGTGAATTATATTTACCGGTATCTGCCGTGTATGGACCAAATGGTGGCGGGAAATCTAATGTTCTTGAAGCACTGCATAGTCTGGTTTCAAAAGTGTTGAGACCATTATATGCCACAAACAATAATGAAAAGATTGCAATGAAAATGAAAAAGTTTGAAATAGAACCATTTGCCTTTGATGAAGGGACACGAAGGTCACCAACAGAATTTGAACTCTTTTTTAGAACAGCATCTTCGGAGTATCGCTATGAATTAATTGTAAAAAGGGAAGTAATTGAATACGAAAAATTAGACCGAATAAAAATAGAAACAGGACGAAAATCAGCGCTTTTTGAACGAGATGAAAATGAAATCACTTTGAAGGGAGCATTTGCAAGATTGAAAACCAGTGATGAGTTATCCGACACATTGCCTCTGTTATCGTATCTTGGAATCACTTATAGCAAAAATGAAGTGGTACAGGATGTACTCGACTGGTTTGATGAGAAAATTGATTTTCTGAATTATGGAAATCCTATGCAGGAATTACGAATGGCTGTTTCGAAGTCGGAGAATGTAAAGAAATTAATGCTTCAGATGATTCAGGAGATGGATTTGGATATTGTTGATTTCCGGGTTGAAGAAAAGGAAAATGATCGGATTGAAGTATTTACAAAACATGTAGTAGATGAATATGAAGCAGAGCTGAATTTATTTGATGAATCCAGTGGAACAAAAAAATTATTTGGCTTGCTTCCGTTTATTGCGAAAAGTTTATTAAGAGGAACAACACTTGTAATTGATGAATTGGATGCAAAGATACATCCTGTATTACTTAAATATCTTATTATGACGTTTAGTAATATGGAAAAAAATAAAAAAGGAGCACAGTTGATTTTTACATCACATGATCTGTCGACTATGAACAGTGATGTTTTCAGAAGAGATGAGATCTGGTTTGTAGCAAAAGGAAAACGTCAGAATTCAAAATTATATTCTCTTGTAGAATTTAAAAATAAAAAAGGTGAATCTGTACGGAAGGATGCCAAATTCGATAAACAATATCTGGAAGGAAAATACGGTGCAGATCCTTACCTCAAAAAGATTATAGACTGGGGGATGGTGAATGGCTAAAAGAGACAGAAAAGAGAAGGATAACTGGAAGAAAAAACGTCGGCAGGAGCATCTGGAAAAGAAAGAATTCCGTTACTATATTTTCTGTGAGGGACAAGCAACAGAGCCTAAATATTTTCAGGGATTCAAACGATATATCGAAGACAATCCTATTTATCGTGATATGGTTCTGATTGAAATTGAAGGTTGCCAGGCTGAGACGATGCGTGTAATAGGAAAGGCTGAAGAGAGTATGTACGTGAGAATAAGATTACGAAAGGGCAGATATGGTGTGTTTATGATAAAGACAGTTTTCCAGCCAGCGATGTTAATGGAGTAGTACAGCGAGCAGAAGCATTAAATCAACAAAATCCGGATATTCAGTATCATGCGGCATGGAGTAATGAGTGTATTGAATTCTGGTTTATATTGCATTTTGCATATTATACGGCAAACAACCACAGGTCGGAGTACAAAAAATTTCTGAATGAAAAATTTCAAGAATTAGGGATTGGAAAGTACGAGAAGAATATGGACAACATATTTGAAACATTGATGAATGGTGGAAATCCTAAATTAGCAATTCGATATGCGAGACGAATTATAAAAAATGGAGAAGGAAAGACACCGGCGGAGATAGCACCCGGAACGAAGGTGTATGAGCTTGTGGAGGAATTAACGAAGTATTTGCCGGAAAAAGAAACGAAATATTTTGAATAAAATGTTTGTTAATATTCTGAATTAACAAATGGTTTAAAATATTTATAACGGATCCGTAATTAGTATTTAAATTCAAAGTAATTTGAAATGGGAAAATAAAATATAGAAGGAGAAATTAAAAAATATGATAGATAAAATTGTAGATTCAAAGGACTTGATAGAGATAATCATAATGTTTGTAACTGCATCATGTACAATTATTGGTGTATGGTGGGGAGTTAAACAGATTAATTTAACTCTTAAAGAACAGCGATTCTCTAATCGATTAGAACTGGCAGATAATTTGATGAATGAATACATATCGCTATCAGGAGAGGCCAGTAAGGCAGCATTTTATTTAGTTGCAGAAGCAAATGGACAAGGTGAGAAATATAAAGATTATTCTGGTAGTATGGAAAAACATGCAGAGTTATTAGAAAAAATGAGTAACAAGATTATGGCATATGGTTCTGCTGAACTTGTAAAGTTATTTTTCGATTCTTATAATGATATCCAATTGAAAATACAAAATGGGGATGATGATTTTCAGGCTTTAAAACCTTATTTTTATTCTATGCCCTTGATAGCGGTATGTATTAAATATGATTTGACAGGAGAAAAAGTTAATCCTTCAATCTTTTACAATTCATGTATGCAGGAAGTGAGAATATTAGAAGTGGTAAAAGGGATGGAAAATTTTCATGAGGAAATGGTTTTGGCAAATAATGAATTGGTGAAAAAGTATCATTTGTCGGAGGACTTTCTCTGGAAGTAAACAATAAAGTAGAGGATATGACAAGTAGAACATTATGGATAAAATTAATGTTCTACTTTTTCACTGTAACGGTATGACTATAACAGAGAGGTAAGGCCATGAACATGGCAGTTTATTGCCATGTCTCGACTGCTAAAGTTGACCAGCTTAACAGCTTGGAAGCTGAAAAAGAATCTTTTGGGGAATATATCAAAGTGCAGGATAAAAATCTTGCCCGCATAAATTTTCATCTCTTGTAATAAGATGGTAAAAATATCATCGAGGGGCAACCCCTATGAAGGAATATATTGAAGAGCGGGCGATTCAGATCGCGAACTATATTATTGATGAGAATGCGACGGTGAGACAGACAGCAAAACGGTTTGGAATTTCGAAAAGTACGGTGCATAAGGACGTGACTGACCGGCTGATCCATATCGATCCGTCTCTGGCGGCGCAGGCGCGTGTGGTTCTGGATATCAACAAGGCGGAACGGCATATCCGCGGAGGGCTCGCGACAAAGGAGAAGTACGAGCATGAACACCAGCTGCAGGCGTGCAGCAGGGAGAATCTGTGAATCTGGAAATAATCCGGTGAAAATTTGAGAGAAACGATCCCAATACCGGGAAAAGGTCTGAAAACAGATAAAAAGCTGATTGAGTTTTTAAAATATCTGCGATAGAATGGGGACAGGACTGTTCCTGAAGGTGAAATTCAGAGAAGCGCCCTGCCGAAAAATTGATTTGGCGGCACAAGCGGTAGTCTGAAAAGATAAACGGAGGAATAAATGATGAACAAAACAGAGGCAATGATCGAGAAAGTAAAAGCACTTGCAGAGGCGTCGTCCTGCTGTGCAGAGGCAAAGGAAGCTGCAAACAACTGGCTTGCGGCTGTCAATACGGAAAAACAGGATGAGGCGGCAAAAGCGCTGATTGAGGAGATTGCGGCAGATATCATCCCGATCGACTGGCTGATCAAATTCGCAGGATCTGAGGACGGACAGAAGGTCTTCGGTGCAGAGAAGGCAGCCGGGATTGAGGATCACGCGAAAAAGATCAAGTCAGAAGGCGCAAAGTACTGTGACTGCCCGGCATGCACAGCAGTTGCAGCGATCTTAGCGGATAAGGAAGATTTATACGCTCCGACCTACAGCCTGACATGGACAGTCACTGATGATATGACTGCAAAGCGTATCGGCAGCGCCGGTTCGAAGATCCTTTCCACCCCGAATATGGTAGCTCTGATGGAGGATGCGGCTCTGGAACTCGCAAAGTCTTACCTTGAAGAAGGACAGACAACCGTCGGCGCGGAGATCCGCTGCCGCCACCTTGCACCGACACCGGTCGGTATGAAAGTGACAGCAACTGCAAAACTCCGCAGCATCGAGAGAAGAAAACTCTGGTTTGACATCGAAGTGAACGATGAAAAGGGCAAATGTGGAGAAGGTTCCCACCTTCGCGTGATCGTAAATTCGAAAGCGATGAGTGAGAAAGCGGAGAAAAAGGCAGAATAAAGCGGCGGGATGTGGAGAAAACAGCCCGGATCAGCATAAATGCTGACAGACACAGCAGGCTGCTGCATGAAACATCATACAGCCCGAATGACAGCAAAAGGAGGAGAGACACATGGAAAAACACACGATTGATCCAATGGTCAGTGCGGAGCATCTCGCAGGAGCGGTGCGCTTTGCGACGGTATCCAACGCAGACAATTCACTGACAGATTATACAAAATTTGACGCATTTCATGAGTATTTAAAGGAGACATATCCTCTGGTACATAAACACCTGACACTGGAACATACGGATCAGGCAGGACTTCTTTTCCACTGGAAAGGAACCGGGAAATCAGGAGCGGCTCCACTTCTCCTTATGGCACATCAGGACGTTGTCCCGGAAGGTGACCCTGAAAAGTGGACATATCCGCCATATTCCGGAACTATTGCAGATGGAAAGATCTGGGGACGCGGTTCCAGCGACTGTAAGAGCAATCTGATTGGGCAGCTGGAGGCTGTTGAGGCACTTCTGGAAAAAGGCTATGAGCCGGATTATGATCTGTATCTTTCTTACGGATATATGGAAGAGGTCGCAGGCGGAAAGATCCCTGCGGAGACCCTCAGAGGGACCGGGATCCGCTTCGGTGCTGTTCTCGATGAAGGCGGCGGAGTCCGCCCGGGAAGCGACTACGGGATCGATGACAAGGCACTCTGCACGATCGGACTCTGCGAAAAAGGTTACGTCGATTTTGAACTTTCCTACACAGCAAAGGGCGGTCATTCCAGCCGTCCGGGTGAGAATTTCGCAACGACCATGATCGCGAAGGCACTGATCGCGATTCAGGAACATCCGATGCCGTACCGTGTGACCGATACGATCCGACGCCGGTTCGAAGTTCTTGCCCCGTACATGGCGAAGGAGAATCCGGAACTTGCGGAGCTGTTAAAGAACCCGGATGGGAATCTGGAAAAGCTGGTTCCGTATCTGAAAAAGGATCCGGCGCTGGATGCCATGTTCCACACGACGGTTGTTCCGACGATGCTTTCCGGATCTGCTCAGGCGAATATTCTTCCTGCAAAGGTGACTGCTGTTGTGAACAGCCGTGTCCTTGAAGGAGATACGGTTGAGAGCGTAAAGAAACATCTGGAAGAGATCGTGCCGGATGAGGTGGAGGTTCGTGTACTGAAGGGCAGCGATGCGTCACCGACATCTCTGTATGACGGCGCAATGAAGGATCTGCTTGTCGAGATCGGCGGTAAGATCTATGGGGATGTGATCCCGTGCCCGGAGATGATGCTCGGAGGAACGGATGCGCGCTTCGTCTATGATATGAGTGATCGCGTTTATCGTTTTTCCACAATCTATGCGAGAGAAGACCACCATGTCCATGCAGCCAATGAGTTTACGGGAGTAGAAGAGTTGGCGGACAGCATCGATTTTTACATGGAACTTCTGACAAGATACGGGGAGACTGCGAAATAAAGGCGAAGATTGCAAAAAACGCTTCTGAGGGAGATTCTCATGTTGGAATCTTCTCAGAAGCGTTTTTTCACTTGTTTAGGCATCCTGACACTTCCGGACCTGTTTCTGATACTGCTCACCCCACGTCCACATGGCGTCCATGATCGGTTTCAGGCTGCAGCTGAGGTCGGTCAGGGTATATTCCACGCGCGGCGGGACCTCCGCGTACACTTTCCTTGTCAGAAGTCCGCTCTCCTCCATCTGGCGTAGCTGCGAAGTCAGGACTTTCTGGGAGACATGGCCGATCGATTTTTTCAGTTCGCCGAAGCGCTTTGTCCCCGGCATCAGGTCTCTGAGAATCAGGACCTTCCATTTATCGCTGATCAGGGTCAGCGTCGTCTCCACCGGGCAAGCGGGAAGATCGGCCAGGGAGAGCATCGGGATGACAGTACCGGAAACAGAAGAATCTGTCTGCATAAAATTACCTCCTTGAATTCCTTTATATATCCAATGGTTTCCTTTTGGTAACTACGGCACAATATTGTGCTTACTTTTCAAATGGTCTCTACAGCGTTATTATAATGTCATCGAAAGAAAAAAGCAACCGGTTCGATTTCGAAAAGAAAAATGATATAATGGAGGTATTCAAAATGAAGAAAGTTGTTGAATTTTTACAGGCAAACCCGGTACAGTACCTTGCAACCGTAGGAACTGATGGAAAGGCGAAATGCCGCCCGTTCATGTTTGCAGGTGAGATGGATGGAAAATTATGGTTTTGCACAAACAATCAGAAAGAGGTTTACAAGGATATGCAGGCAAACCCGGAGATCGAGATCTCTGTTTCCAGCCCGGATTACGCATGGATCCGTCTTCACGGAAAGGCTGTATTTGAGAACAACATGGCAGCAAAAGAAATGTGCATCGCAAACCCGATCGTAAAGAGCCAGTACCAGACAGCGGAGAACCCGATCTTCGAGGTATTCTATTTAGAGAATCCGCATGGCGTGATTGCTGACTTCTCCGGAAACCCGCCTTACCAGTTCTAAAAAACGGGCGGCACGGACAGGAATACTGGGCATACTGGAGCCGCTATATCTGGATCAACCGCTATCAGGATGCACCGAAGCCGGTCTATGAAGACCTGCTGCGGCTGGTGAAAGATAAGGACTATTTTGTGCTGACGACCAATGTCGATCACTGTTTTCAGAAGGCCGGATTTGACAAAAAGAGACTGTTTTACACCCAGGGCGATTATGGCCTGTTCCAGTGTTCCGGTCCGTGCTGCCAGGAAACTTATGAAAACGAGGAAATGGTCCGCCGGATGGTGGAGTCCCAGGGCTTTGAGATCGGAGCGGATCACCGTCTGACATGTCCGGAAAACGGTACGTTAAAAATGTCTGTTCCGGAAAAAATGGTTCCGTACTGTCCGCACTGCGGGCGTCCGATGAGCATGAATCTGCGCTGTGACGATACCTTCGTCGAGGACGAAGGATGGCATCAGGCATCGGATCGGTATTCGGAGTTCCTCAGACGGCACAGGAATGTAAAAACCATGTTTCTGGATCTGGGCACCGGAATGAATACACCGGTGATCATAAAATTCCCGTTCTGGCGAATGACAGCCGAATGGCCGGATGCCATGTATGCAGGCATCAATCTCGGGGAAGCCTATGCACCGGATGCCATTCAGGCGAAGGCGGTCTGTATCAATGAAGATATCGGAAGTGTTCTGAAGGAACTGTAGCCAGGAAAGAAAAGATCAGAGAAAATCATCAAAAAATAGATTATTCTGGGGCGTTTCACTTAAGAAGTGGACGCTCTTTTTACGCGAACAACGAGCCAAAGTCCGCGCCTGCGCGAGACCCTGGCGACAGTCGCGATAACAAGAGGAAACTCGAGAAGCGTGTTTTCACTTGTTCAGTTACCAGGAAATTTCTAAGAAACTTCCTGGTAAGCAAAAAGATGATACCAACTGAATTTCAACACAGATAATTTCTCATAGACTTCAGCGCATTCTTCTCAAGTCTCGACACCTGTGCCTGGCTGATCCCGATCTCGCAGGCAACTTCGGTCTGGGTTTTCCCCTCAAAAAAGCGCATATCGATAATGTGGCGTTCTCTGGTCGGAAGATGTTTCATCGCCTCGCTCAGCGAGAGCTGTTCGACCCAGTTTTCCTCCCTGTTTTTTTTATCACTGATCTGGTCCATGACGCAGAGCGGGTCACCGCCGTCGGTGTAGACAGGTTCATAGAGGCTCACAGGGCTCTGGATCGCGTCCATCGCGTAGGTGATTTCCTCCTTTGAGATTCCAACCTCATCCGCGATCTCCATGATCGTCGGTTCCCGTAAATTTTTCTTTGTGAGAAGTTCTCTTGCTGACAACGCTTTGTAGGCGGTATCTCGGAGCGAGCGGCTGACCCGGATGGAATTGTTGTCCCTGAGGTATCGTCTTACCTCGCCGAGTATCATTGGAACCGCATACGTGGAAAATTTTACATTCTGCGACAGATCGAAATTGTCGATCGCTTTGATCAAGCCGATGCACCCGATCTGGAACAGGTCATCCACGTTCTCACTGCTGCTCGAAAAGCGCTGGATCACACTCAGGACAAGTCTCAGATTTCCCTTAATATATGTTTCTCTTGCGTCCGTATCTCCATTCTGGATCCGTCTGAAAAGGTCGGTTTTTTCCTCATTCGTCAGAAGCGGGAGTTTAGAAGTATTTACCCCGCAGATTTCAACCTTATATCCTGCCATGATAAGAACCTCCGCAATTTGTTTTCATAGAAAAATGATTCACGAAAACAGGACAGTTTATACATGAAAAAAACGGGAGTTATTTCCTGAGAATCATTCCTGATTTCGACATCTTATGCAGAAATTTGACATCTTGTGCAGAAAGAATTGCGTATGGAACAGAAAAAACATATAATAGAATTATCTATGAATCGTGGAATGTTCTGATATTTTGCAAGTAGAATCCGAAAGAACCTGTCATAAAGGGGGAAATGAATATGAGAAAGAGAAAATGGTATGAACGCATGTCCGCAGCAGTCCTGATTGCGGTCCTTCTGGTCAATCATGGCGATATGGGAATTATGGCGAAAGCGGAGACGATCCCGGCGCTGGAAGAAAATCTGGAAGAAGAGAATAAAAAAATCGAGGCCGAGACAGCCAGCGCGTCCAATGCGGACGAGAAACGGGATACAACTGTGGATTCAAACGAGACGACCGAGTCTGACCTTGAGAAGGAGACCGCGACAGCATCGAATGGGAAAGAGGCCCCGGAGATAAAGAGAAAAATGGCTAAGAGTGCGATGAATGCGGAGCCGGTTACGGAAGGAATATATACGATCAGCCAGACAGATGGGAAGTTTAAGGTTGTTGGCGGAAGCTTGACAGAAGATGGGGAAAACTTAAATAGTCTGACAGATGCGTTCAACAAGATTTTGAGTTTCGGTACAGATACGAACATAAATATTAATTTTGATAATGTCAATATTAGTAGAGAAGCGCCGACACTTACGGAAAGCTGCGAATTGACTTTGAAAGGCACATATACGAGTGCAGCTGAAGCATTTATTATTGGCTCAAATGACACATTTATTATACACAATGAGGCTGATATAACAACAAGTTCGTACGTTATTCGTAGGTCTTCTGCTAAGAATGCTAAGAATTCTACAGCTATTTTTGAACAAAATGGCGGTACTGTTAAGTCTGTAGATGGCTTTTATATGTATGAAAATGATGTGATTTCTTTAAATGGAGGAACAATTAATGGAAATGCCAGAGGAAACGGTGGAACAGGCAGTATTAAAATAAAAGACGGTACATGGAATGGACAACTGGCACATATAAAAGATATAGATATATGTGGGGGACAACTAAATAATATAAAAGATGATACGAGTACGATTACTGCAATTAGCGAAAGCGAAGAGGTTTCTATCAGTGGTGGAAGTGTTTTTGCAGGAAATGCAAAAGGAAAAGCTTTTGCAATTTATATGAAAAAAAATACGCAGTTGACTTTATCTGGAAATATTGATGTATCTGCATCAGGAACAACAAGTGGTTCTATTTATTACGGATGGCCTTCGACATATCCAGTTATCAATGCGGAAAATGTACAAAAAATTGGAGAAAATTTTTTAGTAGTTCCAAGTGATACAACTATGAAAGTGAATCCTGTGTCTAACTGGATTAAGGGATCGAAAAACAATATTGAATATTTGTGTGAGAATATAAAATTAAAGGTTGTCAATGCGTATGATACAGGTAGTGCAGGTGAGTATACAAATTATACTCTGAAAGCAGTAGGAAATTATATTCGCTTTGTTGATGAAAAGGCACCTGCAAGTCCGCTTAAATCTGGGGCGATTAAACTCGCGAATATTACATTGTCTTCGGATGGAACAAGCTATGAGGTCTATTATGAGGTAACAACAGACGAAGAAGAGTATAAAGGAACAGTTACATATTCTGCTCAAAATCAGAGGGTATCCGATATTTTAAACGATATTGTTTCAGTAAATACAGGTACTACAGGTCCAGAGATTACAATAGGAAGTATAGGAACACCAATTGAAGAAGACATAACGATTGATACTGGAAGTGTGGATGAAAATAAGACAACAACTTTAAAAGGTGCAATTACTGGAAAAGTTAATGTAACAGGAAGCGGAACCTTGCAGTCAGAGATTAACTGCAGTGGCTTTAAGGGAGCGACAAAGAGTATAATCCATATTATAGGTGGAGAAATCCTGGGATCTACGAGTGCAACTGATGCTGTTATCGACTTGACTTCTGCGGATTTTATTGTAGACGGTAGTGCACATATTGTTGACCGATCAGAAGCATTTTCGCAAAACCGATATGCAATCAGTGCAACTGGTGGAGTAAAAGTAACAGTTAACGGTGGAACGATAGAGTCAGAAAAGAATACGGCGGTTTATCTGTATAGATCTGGAAGAAGCGGATTACAGGAAGACCATGCTAAGTTCGAGATGACAGGGGGAACGATCAAAGGCGGAGAGTATGGTTTAAAGCACACACACCTCAATGAAGTTTCCTTGTCAGGCGGAAAGATTTCCGGTGGTGAGAATCAGCCGGATGTTTATATGGCTTGGGAGAAAAACAGTGTCAGCGGGACTGCAAAATTTACGGTTAAAGGAAATTTCCCGTTCGCATCTATGAAGATCGAAAGTGCATCAAAAATAAATGAGATCGATTTTACAAAGGCAACGGCAACAGGAGAAGAAAACCTTCAAATGATATTGTCAATATTGGTTGACACATTTATCTCAAAGATATCATTTCCTATGCA
>OOCY01000166.1_pt1 | contig 68877 bp, 67 predicted proteins | sample 1671291 | NCBI WGS metagenome assembly OOCY01 (sample SAMN06348141, study PRJEB24527) | human gut metagenome | biome: human gut; feature: ankylosing spondylitis patient; material: feces | host: Homo sapiens | place: China | collected 2015-10 | reverse complement strand
CTTAAAGAAAAAACCAGCTCTGCCTCTGGCCCGCGCGGAGCGCAAAGCCATTTGACCGAAAGAAAAACATCCCCCGCGCCACCGGCGCGAGAACCAGCTTAAAGAAAAACAAGCCCTACTGCAACCGCGCTCTACCCCCGCGCCACCGGCGCGAAACCCCAATTAAAGAAAAAATCAGCCCTGAGGCAACAGCGATCTGACCGACCCCGCACCCGGAAAAATAAAAAACAAAAACCCCCGCACCGGGGTCCCGGTACAGGGGTTTTGTTCGTCAATCAAACTGCGATCAAGCGTTCTTGTTAGCACGCTTTGCCATACGGCTGATCTTGCGGCTAGCGGTGTTCTTTTTGATGACACCCTTAGCGCGAGCCTTGTCGATCGCGGAAACAGCAGCCAGGACGGTTGCGTCCTTGTCAGCGGCATTCGCATCGATGGCAGCGTCTGCCTTCTTGACGACTGTTTTCAGGTTGGTCTTAATGGCCTTGTTGTGAGCCTGCTCTGCAACAGCCTGCACGACACGGTCCTTCTGAGATTTGATGTTAGGCATTCGTTCCACCTCCTTGGCTACCTATAACAGCGCACCTTATGATACCATATTTGCCGTTCCAGCGCAAGCATTTTTTCGATTTTTGTTTCAAAAAGTTTTGATTTTCCCATACTTTTTGTGCCGCGAGGCCCAAAAACCGGCTTTTTGGCGGCAAACAGAGCAGAAAAGAGGGAAAATCATGCGCTTGACAGATATGGCGGACGAGCTCTACACGGCCGCGACGGACCTGCCCGGCGGAGTCCGCGCGGCCACGGCAAAGCGGGGCGGCGTGACGGTGACGCGGGTGGAGATCGCCCGGGAGGGCCTCGAAAAACCCCGGGGGCGGTACGTCACGCTGGAAGTCCCCAGCGTCAGCGTGCTGGACGAGCGGGACGCCGAGGTCATCGAGCAGGCAGCGGACGAGCTGCGGGCGCTTGTGCCGCCGGAGGGGCCGGTGCTGGTGCTGGGCGTGGGCAACCGCCGGGTCACCGCCGACGCCCTCGGCCCCCGCACCGTCCAGAAAATTTTTGTCACGATGGGCGCAGGCCGTCCGCCGGTGAAGGGCATCCGCCCGGTGGCGGCGGTGGCCCCGGGCGTCTCGGCGTCCACCGGTCTGAGCCTGCAGCAGCTGGCCGGTGCGCTGGTGCGGGAAGTGCGGCCCACGGCCCTCATCTGCGTGGACAGCCTCTGCTCGTCGGAACCCCAGCGTCTGGGCCGGACGCTGCAGTTCTCCGACACCGGCCTCTGTCCGGCCCAGCCCGGCAGCAGCAAGCATCTGGACGCGGCCCGTCTGGGCCTGCCGGTCATCGCGGCGGGCATCCCCACCCTGATGATGGCGCAGGAGGGCAAAGACCTCGTGGTGACGCCCCGGGAACTGGACAGCGTCATCGCCCACGGGGCCGCCCTGCTGGGCGCGGCCATCAACCGCGCCTTGCAGCCGAGGCTCAGCATCGCCCAGCTCTGCTGGCTGGTGGGATAAAACCAGACCGTCCATCATATTGTATGGATAAAACAAAAGGGGAGGGGGCAGTTTATGCGCTATGGCGAGGCCGGGCAGAGCCATCTGCTGCCCTTTCTGGGCGCAGCGGCCCTTTTTGCGGCTCTGACCATCACGGCCCACAGTGTTGTGCTGGGGCTGGCGGCGGTCATCGCCGGGCCTGTCCCGGCGGCGCAGACGGCGCTCTCCCTGAGCCGAAAGGCCGTCTCCGGCGCGGCACAGGAGGAGGCCGCATCCATGACCGAAGCCGCCCCTGAAAGCACCGGGACTGCCGCCTCTCTGCCCGAAGCCGCCGCCCCGACAGGCGGCATCGAAAGCTATCTTGTGGAGCTTCTGGGTGACGACGCCCGGCCCGAAGGCGCGGGCGCCGTCATCGAGAAAAACTACCCCCAGGGCAGCGGTGAAAAGTACGTTGCCTGCGGCGCGGGCAGCATCAAGAACAACACCCGACAGACTGCGGCGGACATCGCAGCAGAGATACAGGAGCCACTGCCCTTTGGCGTCGAAAAGGACAGCCCTGACCCGCAGATCCTCATCATGCACACCCACGCCACCGAGGACTACCGCCTCTCGGTGGGGCTGTGGTATTCGCCCGGCGACGGCGCCCGCACCACCGACACCAACCTGAATATGTGTGCTGTGGGCCGGGTGATGGCCGACACCCTCAACGCCGCCGGGCTGAACACCCTCCACGACGAGACCCTGAACGACTACCCCAGCTACACCGGCAGCTACGAGAACAGCCGGGCCGTCGTCCAGCGGTATCTGGCCCAGTACCCCAGCATCAAGGTGGTGCTGGACGTCCACCGGGACGCCATCGAGACAGAGGGAGGTTCCCGGATGGCCCCGGTCTGCACCGTGGCCGGGCGGCAGGCCGCGCAGGTCATGATCATCTGCGGGTGCGACAACGGCGGCAGCGTCCGGCTGCCCGGCTGGCGGCAGAACCTCCGTTTCGCCGCCGCATGGGAGCGGAGCATGGAGGGGATGTACCCCGGGTTCACCCGGCCTGTGCTGTTCAGCTACCGCTTTTATAATCAGGACCTCACCACCGGCAGTCTGCTCATCGAGATAGGAGGCCACGGCAATAACCTCAACGAGGCCCTCTATGCCGGGCAGCTGGCGGCCAACGGCCTTGTGCAGGCGTTGCTTAGCCCGGATACTTGACGAAACGGCGGCAAAGTGCTATATTTTACTGGTAAATGCAGTGATTGGGAAAAGTAGCGCATCACAACGCCACAGAGAGCGCGGCAGAGCTGGGAGCCGTGCGCGGACGGTGCGTGAACGAACACCCGGGAGCAGCAAACTGAACAGGGCGCAGTGAGAAAAATGCGCCGCCAGTAGGTGCGCCGCAGGCTCAGCGTTAACGGAGCAGCGCTTTTACTTGAGCGCGTGAGCGACCGGACACTTCCGGTAATTCAGGTGGCACCGCGGACATTACAAGACAGCTTGTTCGCCCTGAACTTTCAGGGAGAAAAGCTGTCTTTTTACTTTATATCGGAGGTAATCTGAAAATGGAACGCACTGAGATCGTTTCGCTGTACAAGAACACCCCCGCCGATGGTACGGTCGTCACCGTATGCGGCTGGGCAAAGAACATCCGCGACTCCAAGAACATCGGCTTCATCGCCCTGTCCGACGGCGGCTGCTTCAAGACCCTGCAGGTCGTGCTGGAAGCCGGCAAGCTGGCAAACTACGATGAGGTCGTCCACACCGGCCTGTACAGCAGCCTGCGTGTCGTGGGCCGCATCGTGCTGACTCCGCAGGCAAAGCAGCCTTTCGAGCTGAATGCTGATTCCGTCGAGATCCTGGGCGACTGCCCCGCCGACGAGTATCCGCTGCAGAAAAAGAAGATGAGCATGGAGTATCTGCGCACCATGCCCACCCTGCGCCCCCGCACCAACACCTTCAACGCCGCTTTCCGTGTCCGCAGCGTGGCCGCTTACGCCATCCACAAGTTCTTCCAGGAGAACGGCTTTGTCTACGCTCACTCCCCGCTGCTGACCGCTTCCGACTGTGAGGGTGCCGGCGAGATGTTCCGCGTCACCACCCTTGACCTCGACAACGTCCCCAAGAACGAGGACGGCACCGTCGATTATACCAAGGACTTCTTCGAGAAGCCCGTCAACCTGACCGTTTCCGGCCAGCTGGAAGCCGAGGCCATGGCAATGGCGTTCGGCAAGGTGTACACCTTTGGTCCCACCTTCCGCGCGGAGAAGAGCTTTACCACCCGCCACGCCGCCGAGTTCTGGATGATCGAGCCGGAGATGGCGTTCTGCGATCTGAACGGCTACATGGACACCGCCGAGGCCATGACCAAGTACGTGATCCGCTACGTTCTGGACAACTGCCCCGATGAGATGGCTTTCTTCAACCAGTTCATCGACAAGGGCCTCATCGAGCGCCTTGAGCTGGTGGCAAACAGCGAGTTTGGCCGCATCAGCTACACCGACGCCATCGAGATCCTGAAGAAGAACAACAAGAAGTTCCAGTTCCCCGTGGAGTGGGGCGTGGACATCCAGACTGAGCACGAGCGCTACCTGACCGAGGTGGTATTCAAGAAGCCCGTCTTCGTCACCGACTACCCGAAGGAGATCAAGAGCTTCTACATGAAGCAGAACGCCGACGGAAAGACCGTGGCCGCAGCCGATATGCTGGTCCCCGGCATCGGCGAGCTCATCGGCGGCAGCCAGCGTGAGGAGGACTACGACAAGCTCGTGACCCGTATGGACGAGCTGGGTCTGGACAAGTCCAGCTACGACTGGTACCTGAACCTCCGCAAGTTCGGCGGCGTGGAGCACGCAGGCTATGGTCTGGGCTTCGAGCGCATGATCATGTACCTCACGGGCATCCAGAACATCCGTGACGTGCTGCCCTTCCCCCGCACGGCTTACGGCTTCTGATCAGTGAGTCAACCTCTCCGTCATTGCTTCGCAATGCCACCTCTCCTGACGAGGAGAGGCTTTGGCAGAACGGGAAACTTTTCCTTTTCGCCAGAGGCTCCCCTCGGTAGGGGAGCTGGCAAAGCCGCAGGCTTTGACTGAGAGGTTTTCTTTTATTTTCAACAAGGAGAGCAAAACAAGTGGAAAACATCGCCCCGGCATTGCTGGAATGGTTCTACAAGAACCAGCGCATCCTGCCCTTCCGCACCGACCCCAGCCCCTACCACGTCTGGCTCAGCGAGATCATGCTGCAGCAGACCCGCGTCTCGGCGGCGCTGCCCTATTATGAGCACTTCCTCGCCGCCCTGCCGGATATTCCCGCGCTGGCGGCGTGCGAGGAAGAAAAGCTCCACAAGCTCTGGGAGGGGCTGGGCTACTACAGCCGGGTGCGCAACCTGCAAAAGGCCGCCCGCATCGTCTGTGAGCAGTACGGCGGGCAGCTGCCAGCCGACTACGACGCCCTCCGCGCTCTGCCCGGTATCGGGGACTACACGGCGGGGGCTATCGCGTCCATCAGCTTCGGGCTGGCGGTTCCTGCCGTGGACGGAAATGTGCTGCGGGTGTTTTCCAGACTGTATAATGACCCCGGCGTTATTACAGAACCGGCGGTAAAACGAGCTTTTACGGCCCGGGTCATGGAGCATCAGCCCCCCGAAAAGGCAGGCGACTACAACCAGGCTCTGATGGAGCTGGGCGCACTGGTCTGTGTGCCGAACGGCGCACCGCTCTGTGAGCAGTGTCCGCTGGCCTCTCTGTGCGAAGCCCGCAGGGCCGGTACGGCGCTGGAACTGCCCCATAAGGCTGCGCCCAAAGCACGGCGCATCGAGCCAGTGACGGTAGTGCTGGCCGAAGATGCCGAAGAGCGCTTCCTGCTGCAGCAGCGGCCCCAAAAAGGTCTGCTGGCCGGTCTGTGGCAGCCGCTTCTGTGGGAGGACGAAGCCCTCAGCGCCGAAGAAGTCTGCGCCCGGCTGGAAGCGCTGGGCCTTGCCTGTGAGAGCATCGAACCTCTGCCGGCGGCAAAGCATATTTTCAGCCACATCGAGTGGCGGATGAGCGGCTATTCTGCCTGGGTCGGCAGTGCGGAAGCCCCGGCGGGCTGTGTCTGGGCCAGCCGCGAACAGCTGCAGAACGAATACACTCTGCCCGGCGCATTCAAGGCGTATAAGAAAAAGCTGGGACTCTGAAAAAAGCAAAATTTTGCCTTTTTGGTTGTAATTTTCGTGAAGTCCGGGTATAATAGTTTCAGAATAGACCGAGCCTGTGCCGCGGAACGACCGCTGAAAATAGCTGGACCGCTGGTTCGACCAAAAAGGAGTGTGCTGAACCTATGAAGAAATCCTGTCTGATCGCTGTTATCGCAACGCTGGCTGCTGTGGCTGGTGCGCTGGCTGCTGTGGCTGTTTATCTGCGCCGCCGTGAGAAGGAGCTGGACGAGTACGAGCGTCTGCTGTTCGGCGAGGATACCGCCGCCCCCGTTGAGGAAGAGCCTGCTGAGGCCGAAGACGAGGCTGCAGAAGAGGCTGCTCCCGCTGAGGATACTGCCGAATAACGCGGGCCGAAACAGAACAAAATGACGAAGGGCGCACTGGCAGTCTGTAACGGGGCTGTGCCGGTGCGCCTTTTTATACCCTCTCAGGCGCTTGCGCGCCAGAAACGGGTTGCGGCACCCAGCATCCGCAGCGCTTCGCTTGCGTCTTGCTGGCCGCGGCCCCAACAATGATTCCCTGTTTCCGCCACTGGCGGCGGTCATCATTGTTGCTCCCAAGGGGAGAGCCATTGGCAGGCCGGGCAGGTAAGGCGTTTTCGCCTGCGGCTCTTTAGCAGCCGGGCCTTGCACCCAAACTTTAGGAGGAGAGTACATATATGAAGCGGCTTTTGTTATGGCTCATCGGCGTCGCGCTGGGCGTCGTGGTGCTGCTTGCGGCGGTGCTGGGCGTGAGTTATTCGTTCACCTCGGAGGGCGCGAAGCCCGCGTCTGAGGTTCAGTTCGCCGGGCAGGAGCTGGAGCCCAACGGCTGGTGCTGGCAGGTGCCGCTGCTGGGCGGGCAGGTGGATAAAGTCTTCGCCAGCCCCCGCACCCTCACGGTGCAGAAGCTTGGCGTCCTCTACGACGCCCACCCGGCCTTCGCTCTGCCCGAGTGGTACAGCTACGGCCCCCTGACCATCACCGACAGCGCCGGCAACGTGGTCTTCGAGGGGACTGCGGCCACCTACGACGATTTTTTGTTTCCGGCCAACGGGGACTATAAGGCGGAGCTGACCGTCTGGCGTCTGCCGGAAAATATGCTGGCCACCCAGTTCGAGGGCGGCAGCACCGGTGAGCTGCGGCAGGACGTCCGGCTGGAGAAGCCCGCAAAGCCCACAGGCTGGTACTATTACTCTTTCCGCTTTACGCTGCAGGCAAGCGCCGAGGTGGAGCTTTCCGCCGAACGGATGGAGCAGGGCGGCACGGTGGCCGCGGCTTTCACCGGCATGGTGGGCGAGACAGCTCCCACGGTGGAAACAGACCTGGGCAATGTGCAGGCTGTCCGTCTGGGCAGCGGGTGGTGCGCCTATATCCCGGCGGCCTACAATGCCGCTGCCGGTGCGCACGAAGTGACCTTTACCGTGGGCGGCGAGACGGTGGTGAAGAACATCACCGTCATCCCGAAGGACTTCGGCACGGTTGAAATCGAAGCCGAACCGGAAGCCTCCGAAGCTGCCAACACCGAGTTCCGCAACGCCGTCTGGCCCCTCTATGAGCAGCCCGCCCGCGAAAAGCTGTGGAGCGGCGGCTTCGCCTGCCCGGCGGAGAATTACATGACTCTGGTGGACTTCGGCCAGACCAAAGTCACCGGCGGCAAGCAGGGCAGCAGATCGAACTCTACGAAACTCTACACCATCCCGGGCGACCCCTGCCGCGCCCCGGCCAACGGCGTCGTGGTGCTGGCCCGGAACCTCGCCCTCACCGGCAACACCGTCGTCATCGACCACGGCTGCGGGATGCGCAGCTACCTCTACGGGCTGGATGCTCTCTCGGTGAGCGAGGGCCAGAGCGTGGAGCGGGGGCAGGCCGTGGGCGCATTGGGCGAAGACCTGACCATGGACTTCAAGCTCGGCAGCAAGAGCATCAATCCGTGGCTGCTCTTCCAGACCAGCGGCGGACTGTTCTGGAAAGAGAATGGGTGAGGTCGGCAAATCGGAATTTGAAAGGAGCGTTTTCAATGGCAAGCAAGAAAGTCGAAATGTATGCTAAAAAACGATATGAATTAGATGAAATCAAAAATAAAATCAAAGAAGAATTTGATAAACGTAAGTTCTCCGATGTGGAATTCAAAGACGAAATTATACGTGAATTGGGAGACACCAAAACACTACTATTAATTTTTGAAAACTGGTTTTTACGAACAGGAAGTTATGCCAGTTTAGTAATTATGTTATCCGAGTATCAGGGGTATCAGAGTGCAGATATTATTGCCACTGGTGGTAAAGAAGCTTTCTTTTCTTTTGGTGCAGAAGGTGACTTTGCAAAGTTTGGAGAAGATGCTTTGAAGAATTTAGGCTTTCAAGGAAAAGTTAGATAAATTCCGGTTTATCACAAAGAATCCAGATATGAAACGAGCAGAGCCTCTACCTTTCGGTGGAGGCTCTGCTCGTTTCATATCTGCGGTTTTGCTCAGGAAATGGCGTCCACGTCCCACTTCATCTGGACGGCGTCGGCGCCTTCCAGTGCGATGTGGAGCGCACCGGCGTTGTCGATGGCCTGCTCCGGCGTCCGTGCGCCGCACAACACGTGCAGGCCGGGGATCATCCGGGCCGTCAGGGCGATGACCAGCTGTGCCTTGGTGCAGTGGTACTTCTCGCAGAGGTCAGACCAGCTGTCCAGCAGCCGGATGGCCTGCATCCGGCGGGCGGGCTGGAAGCAGGGGTTCGTGTTCCGGGTGCTGCCCTCGGGGTAGGTGGTGTCCATGGTCACCTTGCCGGTGAGCAGGCCCTGCTCCAAGGGAGAATAAGCCTGAATGGACACGCCCAGCTCCTTGCAGGTGGGCAGCAGCTGCTTTTCGATGCGGCGGGTCAGCAGGCTGTATTTTTCCTGAATGACGTCCAGCTGGCCGTATTTGCAGTAGCCGCGGATGAACTCAGCGGTGGTGTTGGACGCGCCGATGGCACGAATTTTGCCCTGCTCCTTGAGCTTCATCATAGCTTCGACGGTCTCTTCCAGCGGGAAGATGGAAAGGTCCGGCGTCTGCCAGTGGGTGTAGAGCACGTCCAGATGGTCGGTGCCGAGACGGCGCAGGCTGTCTTCCACATCCTCGATGATGCTCCTGGCCGACAGGTCGCGGTAGGTCTGCACGCCGTCCACCACCTTGTGGAGAACGGGGCTTTCGTGCCGCCACTCGAGGCCGCACTTGGTGGAGAGGATGACCTTGTCCCGGTCGATGTGGCGCAAAGCTTCGCCCACCACCTCTTCGCTGTGGTAAAGGCCGTAGATGGGGGCGGTGTCTATCCAGGTGATGCCCTGCTCCACGGCAGTCTCGATGGCTTTTACCGACAGGGCGTCGTCGTTGTCGCCCCACCAGCTGCCGCCGCCGATGGCCCAGGTGCCAAGACCCAGAAATGGTGCGGAGAGGCCGCTTTTGCCAATGTTACGTTTTTCCATAGATCGTTACCTTCTTTTCCGGCAGCGCCCCGCGAAGGGGGTGTTGTCGCTGACTGGTACATATTGTTGTATTTTAGATTTATTCCAAAAAGAGCTGCCGCGCAGGTCTTCTGCACAGCAGCTCTTGGGAACCTGTAACTTAAATATTGCCAAATTCGCTCAGCTTTAACGTCTCATTGTGCGTTTCAGCCCAGCGGATAGCCCAATCGGAGGTGAACAGGAGCAGGCGGTTGCCCTTCATGTCCTCGACGGCCTTGGTGTCGCTGGTGAGGTCGAGGTCGCGCAGGACGTAAGTGTCGGGGTCGTTCTGGATCCAGCGCAGCTGCTCGAAGGGGAGCTGCTGCATCCGGATCTCGACGTTGTACTCGGTGTTCAGACGGTACTCCAGCACTTCCAGCTGCAGCACGCCGACGACGCCGACCACGACTTCTTCCATACCGCCGCCCACTTCGCGGAAGATCTGGATCGCGCCCTCCTGAGCGATCTGCTCCATGCCTTTCACGAACTGCTTGCGCTTCATGGTGTCCTTCTGCTCGATGCGGGCAAAGTGCTCGGGGGAGAAGGTGGGGATGCCGGCGAACTCGATCTTCTTCTTGCCGGTACACAGGGTGTCGCCGATGGAGAAGATGCCCGGGTCGAACAGGCCGATGATGTCGCCTGCGTAGGCTTCATCGACGATGGCGCGGTCCTGCGCCATCAGCTGGGTGCCGGTGGCCAGCTTGATGTTCTTGCCCTCCTGCACATGGTAGGCTTCCATGCCGCGCTCGAACTTGCCCGAGCAGATGCGCATGAAGGCGATACGGTCGCGGTGGGCCTTGTTCATGTTGGCCTGAATTTTGAAGATGAAGGCAGAGAACTCATCGCGGCAGGGGTCAACGGCCTCGCCGGTCAGGCTGTCCACGCGGGCCAGCGGGGTGGGGGTGAGGCGGAGGAAGTTCTCGAGGAAGGGCTCGACGCCGAAGTTGGTCAGCGCAGAGCCGAAGAACACGGGGCTCAGCTCGCCGCGCAGCACGCGGTCGAGGTCAAACTCCTCGGCAGCACCGTCCAGAAGCTCGATCTCATCCACCAGCTGCTGGTGCAGGTAGGGGGTCAGCAGCTCGTCCAGTGCGGCATCGCCCAGCTCAGCCTCGGTCTCCTCGACCTTCTTGACGCCGTTGGCGCGGCCATCGCTGGAGAAAGCAAGCACTTTGCGGGTGTTGCGGTCGAACACGCCCTTGAACTCCTTGCCGCAGCCGATGGGCCAGTTCATGGGGTAGGTCTTGATGCCCAGAATTTCTTCGATGTTCTCCATCAGCTCGAAGGGGTCGCGGGCCTCGCGGTCCATCTTGTTGATGAAGGTGAAGATGGGGATATGGCGCAGGGTGCAGACCTTGAACAGCTTGATGGTCTGGGCCTCGACGCCCTTTGCGGCGTCGATGACCATGACAGCCGAGTCGGCTGCCATCAGGGTGCGGTAGGTGTCCTCCGAGAAGTCCTGATGGCCCGGGGTGTCCAGAATGTTCACGCACTTGCCTGCGTAGTTGAACTGCAGCACAGAGGAAGTGACGGAGATGCCACGCTGCTTCTCGATGTCCATCCAGTCGGACACGGCGTGCTTTGCGCTCTGCTTGCCCTTGACAGAGCCTGCCTGATTGATGGCTCCGCCGTACAGCAGCAGCTTTTCGGTCAGCGTCGTTTTGCCGGCGTCGGGGTGGCTGATGATAGCAAACGTCCGGCGGCGCTCGATTTCTTCACGATTTGTCATAAAAGTTTCGTTCTCCTGAGATGCGGCCCCGCGAAGGGCCGGGTGGATGTATCAGCAAACAATAGGGTCTGTTTACATGGGAAACTCTCCTATAAAATTACATACAACGCTTATTTTAACAGAAAATCCACATGGATGCAAGAGTTTTTGCTATTTTTTCAGAATAAGGCAGGGCAGGGGCGCGGTGTCGGCCCAGTTGGCAAAATCGCACACCAGTACGGTATATTTTTCCAGCGGGAGAGCCCGCAGCCAGCCGAGGATGCTCTGCTTTTCGTCCGTGCCGATGACGCGGCCGCTGTAGAGGATGGCGCTGAGCACGCCGCCGGTGCGCAGCGCCGCGAGGGCGGCTTCCAGCGCAGGGATGCTGCTGTCTGCTGTGGAGAAGACGCTGTGGTCGGCCCCGGGCAGCCAGCCGAAGTTGAACATCACGATGTCCGCCGTGCCGGGCCGGACATACTGTAAGAGGTTCACGTGGCTGTCGCAGATAAGCTCTGCCGTAAGGCCCTGCTTTTTGAGCCGGGCGCGGGTGGAGGCGATGGCCTCGGGCTGGATGTCGAAGCCCAGCACCCGACCTTCCGGGCTGGAAAGGCGGCAGAGGAACGCCGTGTCGCCGCCGTTGCCGCAGGTGGCGTCGATGCAGAGCTTCGGGTGGGGGAGATGGGCGGCAAGATAGTCCTGCACGAAGCGCACCGCCGTCAAATCGGGGGTGCGGCGGCGGACGAGCCCCCCATCCTCAGGCGCAAAGCCGAATTTCTGCCAGAACAGCCCTTCGCCCTCGTCGGCGGGCAGGGGCGCGGTGAACACCGTCGCAGCCTCCCGGTCATAACCGCCGAACCGGCGCAATATCTCTTTTAACAGGTAGGAGCCGTAGCCTTTCCGCCGCCACTGGGGCAGGACGGACAGGGCCGTGATGTCCGCGCCTTTTGGGGTGGGGGTGACGTCGCACCGGCCGATGACGTCGGCCTCTTTATAAAGGGCAAAGCCCGTTTGAGTGGCGCTGATTTTCATAGAAACTCCTTAGACTTTATTTCACACATTCTTCACTGGGGAAACGATTGATTTTCACAATTAGCAGATAGAATAAAACCGTGCCGGAGAGGAGCGGAAAAGCTCTTCCCCCGGCCGAAGTTGTTTTCATAGCCGGAGAGTGCCGAATGGGCGAGGATTTTTGCCGGCAGGCAAGGCGCTTTCCCGAAGCAATCCTAGGCGGATTGCAAGGGAAAGCAACGCAGTATGCGGGCAAAAAGACCGCTCAGACGGTGCGCAACGGTTATGAAAACAACTTCTAATCCCTTAGAAAGGAAGTAATCACGATGGATGAAAACAAATGGGAATATGACTATTCCTCTTCCAATAATCCTGCCGGTGATACCGGCTACCCCAATGTGGGGTCCAGCGGCATGAACACCGCAAACACTGCTTCTACCTTCAGCGAGAGCACCCAGCCTTCCGGCGGCGCAACGCCGCCCCCCGCAGGCCCGCAGAACACAGCCCCTGCTGCGCCGAAGAAGCCCAAGAAGAATGCAGGCAAGGCTGTAAAGAGCATCGTCGCTCTGGTGCTGGCCGCAGCCATGGGCTTTATGGGCGGCTTTGTGGGCGCACGCTTCGGCGGCAATAACAAGGTCATCATCCAGCAGGTGGAGCGGTCCGGCAGCTCTTCGGCAGACTCTGAGAGCGCCGCCGAAGGCACGACTGTTTCCAGCGGCATGACCACCGCACAGGTGGCCAAGACCGTCAGCCCCAGCGTCGTGGTCATCACCACCGAGCAGGTGGTCTACTCCCAGTGGTCCTGGTACGGCCAGAGCCAGGTGGAGAGCGGCGCCGGCAGCGGCGTCATCATCAGCTCGGATGGCTACATCCTCACCTGTGACCATGTCGTGAGCGGCGCGTCCAACATCACCGTCACCATCGGCGACAAGGACTACACCGCCACCGTCGTGGGCGAGGATTCCACCAGCGACATCGCCGTCATCAAGATCGATGCCGACGGCCTGACCCCCGCCATCGTGGGCGACAGCGACAAGCTGGCCGTGGGCGACAACGTGCTGGCCGTGGGCAACCCGCTGGGTGAGCTGGGCGGCACCGTCACCAGCGGCATCGTCAGCGCCCTGAACCGCAGCGTCTCTATCCAGAGCTCCAGCTCTGTCAACACCATGTCCCTCATTCAGATGGATGCTTCTGTCAGCCCCGGCAACTCCGGCGGCGGCCTGTTCAACATGAACGGCGAGCTGATCGGCATCGTCAACGCAAAGTCTTCCAGCTCTGACGCCGAAGGTCTGGGCTTCGCCATCCCCATCAACGACGCCATCAAGGTGGCGCAGGACCTGCTGGAGAACGGCTACGTCACGGGCCGTCCCTACATGGGCATCACCTATCTGGCTGTCACCGACGCACAGACGGCGGCACAGCTGGGCGTCAACGCCTACGGCATCTACGTCGTGGACGTCGTCTCCGGCGGCCCTGCCGATAAGGCGGGCCTCAAGGCTGGCGACCGCATCGTCAGCATCGACAACACCGAGGTGGCCCAGAAGACCGACCTTGGCACCCTGATGCAGGAGCACTCTTCCGGTGACACCCTGTCCATCACCGTCGCCCGCGACGGTCAGATGCAGACTGTCAGCCTGACGCTGGGCGAAAAGAACGCCTCCAACAGCGGCAATGGCACCAACGGCGCATCCCGTCAGGAGAAGTCTGCCGAGTCTGCACCTCAGCAGAACCCGCAGGGCTAAATCAGGACATGATTGGGCGGCTCGTCGCGTAAAGCGGCGGGCCGCTTTTTGTTATACCTGGCCGAAAATCGTTGCACTGCATGGCAGCAGTGTCACTTCGCCGCCGCAGACCCGGCTGGGGCCTTTCCAGAGCGCAGACGATACGCCGTCGCTCAGCAATTTCCACTGGCCGTCGGGCAGGCGGACCCGCTTTTCGTCTTCCGTGGGATTGTAAAAGACGCAGAGCGCCCGCCATGCTGCGCCGTCGTCGGGTGCGGCGGGCAAAGTCCAGCCCACGAGGGGCTGTTCCAGCGAGAAAAATCGGATAGCCGCCGGGCTGGCCGCGTCCGGGGCGCTCAGGCGGGGGAACTGCGCCCGCAGGCCCAGAAGCCCCCGGTAATAGTCCACCAGTCCGTGGAACTGCGCGGCCCGCTTCCAGTCCAGACGGTTGAGGGAGGGCGAAGAGCGGTAGGTGTTGCCCTGACCTTTTTTGGTGCGGGCGAACTCCTCGCCGGCCTGCAGGAAGGGCATCCCCATGCAGGTGAGATAGATGCCCGCCGCCAGCCGGTTCTGGGCCAGCGCCGCCGAGTCGGCGGCAGTGTACTCGGGACGGGCGTACCGGACGAGCATGAGTTTATCCCAGAGAGTGAAATTGTCGTGGGCAGAGACATAGCTGACGATCTGGGAGGGCGAATGGGTGGGCAGCTTGTCGCTGCGGCACCACGCGGCCACGGCCCCGCCGATGTCCCAGAAGCTGCCCGGTCTGCCCTCGACGTAACCCGGCTCCCGGGCGTCAAAACAGCCGCCCTTGATGACGTCGCGGGTGTTGTCGCAGAAGACGCCGATGCGCTCGGACAGCATGGCGAGGTTCGCCTTGTTGGCCTCGTACCGGTGGAGCTGGCTCCCGCCGCCCTGCCACGGCTCACCGTACATCAGGATGCTTCTGCCGCCCGGCAGAGCGTCCAGCGCGGCCCGCAGTTCGTTCATGGTGTCCACGTCATAGAGGCCCATGAGGTCGAAGCGGAAGCCGTCGATGTGATATTCCTGCGCCCAGTAGAGCACCGAGTCGATGAGGTATTTCCGGGCCATGGGCCGCTCACTGGCAAACTCGTTGCCGCAGCCGCTGCCGTTGGAGAAGCTGCCGTCCGGGTTCTGCCGGAAGAAATAATAAGGCACCGTGCGGTTCAGCGGGTTCTCGCTGCGGTACATATGATTGTACACCACGTCCATGATGACGCCGATGCCCGCCGCGTGGAGGGCGGCTATCATCCCCTTGCACTCCCGCACCCGGACTTCGCCTTTCGTGGGGTCGGTGGAGTAGCTGCCCTCGGGGACGTTGTAGTTGGTGGGGTCGTAGCCCCAGTTGTACTGCCGGGTGAGGGGGCGGCTCTCGTCCACACTGCCGAAGTCGAAGATGGGCATCAGCTGCACATAGCCCACTCCCAGCCGCTTGAGGTAGTCGAGGCAGGTGGGGAAGGTGCCGGCGGAAGAAAGGGTGGTCCCCTTCTGGGTAAAGGCCATGAATTTGCCCCGCCATGCATTCCGAACGCCGCAGGCCGGGTCTTGCGAGAAGTCACGGACGCTGACCTCCCACACCGTCCGGCGGGAGGCCGGGACGATGACCCGGTGGTCGTGGCTCCAGTCGGGCGGGTCAATGCGAGGCGCGTCTAAAATCATGCTCCGCAGGCCGTTGACGCCTGCCGTCCGGGCGTAGGGGTCGCCCGTCTCGTATGCTGTGCCGTCCACCTCGACGGTAAAGGTATAGTAATGTCCGTGCTGGTCGCCGGGCAGATAGACCGACCAGACGCCCTGCCCGTGCTGTTCCAGCGGCAGGGTCCCCATGCAGGCCCCGCCGTCGCCCCGGCGGTAGAGGTTGACCGATACCTTCTGCGCCGTGGGCGCCCAGAGCCGGAGCCGGGTGCCGGAGGGGTTATATTCCGGCCCCAGAGGGCCGCTGTAGCTTGTCTGCCGTGCAAAGGCGCTGCTCTCGAACAGCGTTTTCCACTCTGCGGGCGTTTTCATTTCGTTCCATTCCCTTCGCATATCAAATCAATATAAAATTAGTGTACCCGCCTGCCCGTGGATTTTCAAGACTTTTCTTGCAAAAGGGGGCAAAGTACACTATACTGGGAAAAAACGCAGGACGGAGGCAGGCAGATGGCATACACCGACGATTGGGAGAACTTGATGAACGGAGTGTTCGGCCCGGGAGGAAAACTGCGCTTTGATACGCAGAAAACGCAGCCGGAAAAGCCCGGTCTGCCCGATATGAACGCAGCCCTGCTGGAGCAGCAGAAAAAGCTGGACGAAATGCTGAAAAAACAGAACGCCGAGCTGCGCAGAGACACCACACAGGAGGCGCTGGCCCAGAGCCGGAAGATGCTCGAGGATATGGAGGCCGACGGCCTGCTGGCCAAAGGCACCACCGAAGTCAGACAGGAGCATCTGGGCAGCTTCGAAGGGCTGGCCGCTGAGGTGAAAAAGACGGTGCTGGGGCAGGACGCCTTCGTAGACGGCGTCGTGCGGGCCATGCGCCGGCCTTTCGTGCTGGGGACGGAGGCCCCCACGGCCCGGAACGTCATCCTGCTCTGGGGTGCGCCCGGCACGGGGCGGCATTTCGCTCTGACGGAGACGGCCCGCTGCATGGCCGCCCGGGGCCTTTTGCAGAGCGATAAGCTGGCCGTCATGGATCTGGCGTTTTACCCCAACCCGGGGGCCGAAAAGCTCTTTTTGCAGGATCTGTACGCCGCCCTCCATGCGCCGGGCGAGATCCTGGTCTTTGAGCACTACGAGAGTTGCTACCCGGGCTTTTTGAAGACGCTGGCAGACCTCGCCGTCAAGGGCAGTGCGCCCCTGTCCAGCCGGTATCTCGTCAACAAGGAGGGCATCCTCGTGGACGCCGGAACGGCGCTTGCCCCCGGGGCGGTGAGCCGCATCACCCCCTGCGGCAAGTACCTTGTCTTCTTCTCCCAGAAGGGCCGGGAGGCGCTGGCCGACAAGTTTGGTGCGGCCTTCGTCTCGGCGCTGGGCGATGTCTGTGAGACCAGCGCCTTTGCGCGGGAAGCTCTCGCCGCGCTGGCAGCCCAGCAGCTCAACGCGCTGGCCGCAAAAGTGAAGACCCGCCTCGGCCTGACCCTGTCGGCGGGCGCGGATGTGCGGGACTATGTGGCGGCCCAGTGCAGCCCGAAGCAGGGTGCGGCGGGGCTTTCGGCCTGCTGCGATAAGATATTCCGTGCTCTGAGCGAATACTGTCTGCAAACAGATGCCGCGCTTACCGGAACGATCACACTGACTGCCCGGGAGGACGGCCTGGACTTTGCCCTCAACGACGCCGGACCCCAGAAGCTCTTCGACCTGCTGCCCGCCGCTTATACCGGCGCAGTGGAAGAGATCAGGAAAGAGCTGAACGACCTCGTGGGTCTTGCACCGGTGAAGGAATACGTCTTCGGCCTTGCCGATAACATTCAGGTGCAGCAGCGCCGTGCGGCGGCGGGCCTCAAGACCGCCAGCCTCTCGATGCACATGATCTTCACCGGCAACCCCGGCACCGGCAAGACCACCATCGCCCGGCTCGTGGCAAAATACCTCAAGGCCATCGGCGCCCTCAAGGGCGGGCAGCTGGTGGAGGTGAGCCGGGGGGACCTCGTGGGCCGCTACACCGGCCATACCGCCCCCCTGACCAACAGCGTCATCCAGAGCGCGCTGGGGGGCGTCCTTTTCATCGACGAGGCCTACAGCCTCTACCGGGGCGAGCAGGACAGCTTCGGCCTCGAGGCCATCGACACGCTGGTGAAGGGGATGGAAGACCACCGCGACGAGCTGGTGGTCATCCTTGCGGGCTACACCGGGGAGATGGAGACGTTCCTGACCGCCAACAGCGGCCTTGCCAGCCGCTTCCCGAACAAGATAGAGTTCCCGGACTACACCGCCGATGAGCTGCTGGACATCACGAATGTGCTGGCGAGGGGCAAGGGCTACAGGCTGGCCGAGAGCTGCACGGAACCGCTGCGGGGCTACTACGAGCGCCGCCAGGCAGAGGATGCCCGCACGGCGGGCAACGGACGTCTCGCCCGCAACACGCTGGAAAAGGCCATCTTCAACCAGAGCCGCCGCCTCGTGGCAGAGCCTGCGGCGGAGCTGGATGTCATCCTGCCCGGTGATCTGGAGCTCCAATGATAAAAACAAACGCTGGCACGAAGGTGCCAGCGCTTGTTTTTTACAGATTTTCCATCCGCAGCAGGTAGTAAAGCACCTCGATCAGGACGTTCGGCGAGAGCAGCGATGCCGCATGGCTGCCCTCGATGAGCCGCTGTTCGCGGTTGGAAGCCGTCATCACATAGTCGGCCAGCTGGGCCAGCGGGCCGTGGCTGTCACAGGTGATGAGCAGCACCGGTACATCCCGCCCTTTGGCGGCAGCGGACACCTCTTCCAGCCTGGAGCTCTGCCCGGAGGCCGAGAGCACGATGAGGATGTCTTTGGGGGTCAGCGTCTGAGCAAAGGCAAGGTTCTTCTCGTGGACTGCGCTGGAAACGCACCGCTTGCCCAGGTGGCTGAACCGGATGGAGGCATCGAAGGCCACCGGCAGGCCGCCGCCCTCAGAGACCACCTCCATGACCTCGCAGCTGCGCAGCAGAGAGAGGATCTGCCGCAGCTGGCGGGTATCAATGGCCTGAATGGTGGCCCGCAGCTCCTCTTCGCGGTTTGCCAGAATGTTCAGAAGTGCCTGATGCAGCTCGTCCTGCCCTTCGTCCCGCATACGCTGGGCTTCCTGCTGCTCCATGGCGTCCCGTGCCAGCGCCAGCTGGAATTTGCGGTAGTTCTCGAATCCCAGTTTGTGGCACAGCCGGGTGACGGTGGCCTCGGACGAACAGCTCAGCCGGGCCAGTTCTGCTGACGTACACATCGACGCCCGCTTTACATCTGCAAGGATGCAGTCCGCAATGCGCCTCTCGGCGCTGTAAAGCTGGATGCCGGAACATAGCAGCGTTACTACGCTTCCGGGGGCTTCGCACATAAGTGATCCCTCCTCGCATTATGCGCAAGACGCAATTTCTTCTTGAGTTCTACTTGAGATTGTAGCAGTTTGAACGAAGAAAATCAATTCAAATTCCCATAAATTTTCGGGGTTGACGGAAATTGACTTTTTCTGCCGATTTTTGTATCCTGCACGGTTTTGCCGCACAAAGCGCAAAAAATGCCCCTCCGCGGAGTGCGGAGAGGCATCGGGAACCAAATATTCAGCGCAGCTTAGTGCAGAAAGGCGTTTCAGCAGCCTTCCTTCTCAGCCAGCTTGCGGCCCATCAGCACGCCCATGACGGAGGCCATCATCAGGCCGCGGGTCCAGCCGGAAGAGTCGCCGAGGCAGTGCAGGCCCTTGATGTTGGTGTCGAGGTTCGAGTCCATCTTGACCTTGTTGGAGTAGAACTTCAGCTCAGGGCTGTACAGCAGGGTCTCGTTGGCGGCGAAGCCGGGGACGACCATGTCCAGCATCTTGATGAACTCGATGATGTTGGTCATGGCGCGGTAGGGCATGGCGGCGGTGATGTCGCCGGCCACGGCGTCCTTCAGGGTGGGCTTGACGTTGGACTGGGCCAGCTCCTTCGCCCAGGTGCGCTTGCCGTCGAGGATGTCGCCGTAGCGCTGCACCATGATGTGGCCTGCGCCCAGCATATTGGTCAGCTCGCCCACCTTCTGGGCGTAGGCGATGGGCTGGTTGAAGGGCTCGGTGAAATTGTGGGAGACGAGGATGGCGAGGTTGGTGTTCTCACTCTTCTTCTCCTTGAAGCTGTGGCCATTGACCACGGCCAGGTCGTTGTCGTAGTTCTCCTGTGCCACGAAGCCGCCGGGGTTCTGGCAGAAGGTGCGGACCTTGTTCTTCCAGGGCTTCGGGTAGCCGATGAGCTTGGACTCATACAGCACCTTGTTCACCTTTTCCATGACCTCGTTGCGGCACTCGACGCGGACACCGATGTCCACGGTGCCGGGCTTGTGGGCGATATGGTGCTCTGCACAAATTTTCTCAAGCCAGTCTGCGCCGCGGCGGCCGGTGCCGATGACCACGGTGTCGCCGTAGACGGCGCGGGGCTCTCCGTTGCCCTGACGCAGCAGCACGCCCTTGCACTCCTCGTCTTCGAGGATGATGTTCTCGCACTCGGTGGAGAAGAGCATCTCCACGCCGTTGTCAGCCAGATAGTTCTGGATGGCGAGATAGAGCTGCTGTGCCTTCTCGGTGCCGAGGTGGCGGATGGGGCAGTCCACCAGCTTCAGACCGGCGTGGATGGCGTTCTTGCGGATCTCCTTGATGTCCTCGCCGGTGTAGATGCCCTCCACATGGGGGTCAGCGCCGAACTCGAGGTAGATCTTGTCGGTGTAGTCGATGAGCTCCTGTGCAAACTCTTCGCCGATGAGGCTGGGTAGGTCGCCGCCGACCTCATAGGAGAGGCTCAGCTTGCCGTCGGAGAAGGCGCCTGCACCGGAGAAGCCGGTGGTGATGGCGCAGGTGGGGCGGCAGTTGACGCAGTGGCCGATCTCGGCCTTGGGGCAGTGGCGCTTTTCCACCGGCTTGCCTTTTTCCACCAGCAGGATGTGCTTCTTGCTGCCGCGGCGCAGCAGCTCCACAGCAGTGAAGATGCCGGCAGGGCCGGCACCAACGATGATGAGATCGTACTTTTCCATAACTCTTTTTATCCTTTATATTGAATTGATTTTGGGTTTCGTTTTTCAGCAGAGGGTCAGTCTGCGGTCAGCGTCCTTGCCCTCTCCGTCTGCTTCCGCTGGTCGCAGCCACCGCCCGGGTTGCGGCACCCAGCATCCGCAGCGCTTCGCTTGCGTCTTGCTGGCCGCTGCCCCAACAATGATTCTCTGCTTCCGCCACTGGCGGCGGTCATCATTGTTGCTCCCAAAGGGAGAGGCAAAAATCTTCCGGCAGGCCAGAGGCTCTCCCTTTGGGAGAGCTGTCACCGAAGGTGACTGAGAGGGCAAGCCCGCTAACGTTATTTGTTCTCCTGCTCCACCTCGGCGCTCTCATCCACATAGTCGAGCTCCACAGCGGTGGACTCCACATCTGCGTGGGAGACATCCGGGGCGATGACGCCGTCGCCGTTCAGATCCTGACCGGTAATGGCTTCCAGCATGGACTGGGTCTCCGGATGCAGCTTTATAAAGCGCCGGACGGCCAGCATGGTGTACAGGGCGCTCAGCAGGTTCAGTGCGCCTTCCAGGATGAGGATGAGGCCGATGGCCATCACCAGCGTCTCCATGGTGCCGAAGGGGTCCACCACCATCACGATGCCCAGCACGACGCTGAGCACGGCCAGCAGCAGAAAGATCTTCCAGCTCGGATACTCGCACCGGCGCAGCTCGAGGGCGTTCTGGATGCGGCCCAGACTGTCGAAGATGACGAACAGGCCGAACACGATGGGCAGCACCCGTACCACCACATCGCTGCGGATGATGAGGAATGCGCCCAGCGCCAGACAGACCAGCCCCGAGATGAGGGTGAGCTGGCTCTGGAACACGCCGCGCTCTACGACAAAATACCGCACCAGCTGCACTGCCGCGCAGGCCAGCACCACGCCGCCCAGCGCATAGCAGACCACGTTGAGGGCCGTGCCGGGCACCATCAGCAGGAAGATGCCCAGCGCCAGATAGAGCAGGCTCATGAGGATAAGGTTCCACTTCAGCTTTTTTGCCATAGAGTTCACGTTCCTTTCAGGTTATACGGCCGCGTCCTGCTTTTCGGAGAGCGGGACGATGACGGTACGGTTGATGCGGGCCATGAAAACGAGGCTCAGCGCAAGGCTGGCCACCTCCGCGATGATGAAGGCCCACCAGACCATGTTCACCTCGCCGGTGCGGCTCAGCAGCCATGCAGCGGGGATGAGCACCACCAGCTGACGGCAGATGGAGACGGTCAGGCTGAACACGCCGTTGCCCAGCGCCTGGAACACCGAGCTCAGCACGATGCCGGCACCCGCCAGCAGGAAGTGGGGGCAGATGATGCGCAGCGCCGGGACGCCGATGGCCAGCATGGCGTCGCTGGCGGCGAAGAGGCCCAGCAGCTTATCCGGCAGGAACTGGAAGATGCAGAAGCCCACCAGCATGATGCACTCGGCGTAGAAGACTGCGAGGCGGATGGTCTTTTTGACCCGCTCCGGCTTCCGTGCGCCGTAGTTGTAGCTGATGATGGGGACCATGCCGTTGTTCATGCCGAAGATGGGCATGAACACGAAGCTCTGCAGCTTGAAGTAGACGCCGAAGACGGCGACAGCCGTGGCCGAGAAGGCCATCAGGATCTGATTCATGAAGAAGGTCATCACGCTGCCCACGCACTGCATGGCGATGCTGGGCAGGCCGACGGTGTAGATGCGGCCGATGGCCTTGGCGCTGGGCCGGAAGCCCCGGAAGCTGATCTGGATGTCGGGGTTCTTATTGAGGTTGAAGTACAGCGTCATGCCCGCGCCGCAGAACTGGCCGATGACGGTGGCCGCGGCAGCGCCGGTGGTGCCGGACAGGGCCTCGCCGCAGTAGCCGAAGATGAAGATGGGGTCGAGAACGATGTTCACGACAGCGCCCACCAGCTGGCTTATCATGCTCAGATGGGTGCGGCCGGTGGCGGCCAGCAGTTTCTCGCCCATGGTCTGGGTAAAGAGGCCGAGGCTGAGCACGCAGCAGAGCTGCAGATACTGGATGCCCTGCCGGGCGATGTCCATGTCCGAAGTCTGTGCGTAGAAGTAGGGTTTCATGCAGGTGAGGCCGATGACGAGGAAGGCGGCGTAGCTGCACAGGGACAGGAAGATGCCGTTCTCGGCGGTCTGATTGGCCCGTTCCTGGTTCTTTTCGCCGAGGCTCTTGGACAGCAGGGCGTTGACGCCCACGCCGGTGCCGACGCCCACGGCGATCATGACGTTCTGCAAAGAGAACGCCAGCGAAACGGCGGTCAGGGCGCTCTCGCTGACGTGGGACACGAAGATCGAGTCCACCACGTTGTAGAGGGCCTGCACCAGCATGGATACCATCATCGGCACGCTGAGCTTGATGAGCAGAGGGTTGATGTCCATGGTACCCATGATGTTTTCCCGCTCACCGGCGGGAGAGGATGAGGGCTGCTTGTTTTCCACGATTTCTCCTTTTGATGTTGATAACTTGGGGATGCAGAGTTCTTCTATGCCGCAAACGTGGGCAGAGCGCAAAAGCACCCCACCCACGCAGCATCATTATTTATTTTGCCCCCTCCGGGGCGGCGGGCATCAGCCCTCCATGGCCTTCTCCTTGGCCTCTGCGGCGGCAAGGATCATCTGCACACAGGCGTCATGGCCCAGTGCGGCGTTGATGGCGAGGTCATAGTTGTGGGCATCGCCCCAGCGGTTCTGGGTGTAGTAGTTGTAGTAGGCGGCACGGTTGCGGTCGGTCTTGTCGATCTCGTCCTTGATGCCCTTCTCGTCTTTGGCCTGCAGCATGTTGTTCTCCTTGCCGTAAGCCAGACGCCACTCCTTGGGGGCGTAGACGAAGACGCGCAGCACGTCCTTACGGTCGCGCAGGACATAGTCGCCGCAGCGGCCCACGATGACGCAGGGGCCTTCGTCGGCCAGCTGCTTGATGATGCGGCTCTGCAGGATGAAGACCTGGTCGCCCAGCGGAAGGTCATTGCCCATCGTATACAGGCTGTACAGCAGGCTGTGAGTGTGCCGCTTCTCGCTGGCGGCCACGGCCTCCTCGGACAGTCCGGAATTCTTGGCGGCCATCGTGATCAGTTCCTTGTCGTAGAGCTTGATGCCCAGTGCGCGTGCCACGTCCTTGGCGATGTAGCGTCCGCCGGTGCAGTACTCACGGCCCAAAGTGATGATCGTCTTTGCCATAATATGTTCCTCCCATGTTGATGATTTATCCCAAAAAGCTCTTGGCTGTGCTGCCTCTCAGGAGACAGAAGGCGCGGCGCTTTGGTTTGCTTCCAATAGCGGCAGCGCGGGCGGCGGAGGCGCAGGCAGGCGCACCTCTGCAAACTGCATGGTACCGGTATGGTCCACGATGTAAACGCTGCACCGCCCGCCTGCGGCGGTCTGCTCGGGCGGGAAGCGGAAGCCGCCGGTCCGTGTCCGCTCCATCCGCCGGAAGGTGCGGTGGGCTGTGGTGGCGTGGGCTACTCCGTCGTGGGGGCTGCAGGCCGCCCAGCCGGAAAATTCGGCCGGGAGCAGCTGCCGCTGACCCTTCTGGGCCAGATACCAGCAGTCATCCTCGGCACTGTACACAAAGTCGCAGGAGACCCGCCGGGGGCGGTTGGCCTCGGTGTCCCGGGGCTTGGGGCGGAGAGCGATGGCCCGCCCGGTGAAGTAGCGGGCAAAATCCGTCACCGCCATCGTGCAGTTCACGGCCCCGTCGCTGTCGGCGGTGGGGTCGTTGAGCAGGACATAATCGGCGAGGACCGCGTCGTCGTGGCCGAAGCCCCGCAGACCCATCCAGACCCCGATGGGGTCCCGCTGGCCCCGGATGCGGCGCTCGATGCGCACGGCCACGGAACAGCCGTCGTGTATCTGCTCCCGCAGGTCCTGCAGGTCCATCCACGCCTGCCAGCAGGGAAAACCGCAGCAGCCCGCTGCCGCGGCGGCGAAAGCGCCGTTGCTGGTGCTGCCGGTGGTCTTGTCCTCCATGACGTAGGCCACCTCTTCGGGCAGGATGTCCTCGCCCCAGCGGTTCATCAGGGCAGCCATCACCAGCGGCAGGTCCATGTCCCGGCCAAAGCTGGGGTCATGGGCCGAGAGGCAGTATTCCGGTAAGTACAGGCGGCGGTTGATGGGGTGGCCGCCCTGCTTATCCCACGCAAGGGGGCGGACCGCCGCCGCCAGCAGCCGGAGCGCCGGGGTGACTTTATCGTCGTTGGTCGAAAGATTGACCTGAAGCTGGACGCCGGTGCCGCCGCCGGGCAGCGCCACCGTCACGGTGTCGCCCATCAGGAAGATGAGGCCGTCGTCGCTGTGGGTGCTGATGCTGGCCCGGGGATAATCCGGCGCCCACTTGCCAAAGCTCATCCAGCCCGTCCAGCTGCCGCCTGCATAGACGCGGCAGCGCACCTCCACCATCGTGTTCTGGGGCGCGTGGGCGTTCCAGCTGACGTTCAGGTTGCAGAAGGCCGGCATGGCGAACTCGGGCGTCGTGTAGCTGCCGTATTGCAGGTACCGCCCGGCCACGCTGTCCAGCACGACGCTGCCGTTGTCCAGCGCCACATTATCGAGCTGTCCGCGGGAAAACGTCTCCGTGCCCTGCAGCACCAGATTGTTCCGCTGTTCCATTGCACGCATCCCCTTTCCGCGTCGGTGTGTCGTTTATTTCTCGTCGTCGCTGCGCTCCTCGGCCATCTCGGCTTCATACTCGGCGTCGTGGAGCTTGCGGATGTTCTCCTCGATGTGGAACACCCGGTCGAGGTCGCCGTAGACGATCTGGCTGGTGATCTCCACCTGGAACCAGAAGCCGAACACCAGCATGAGCAGCAGGCCCAGCGGCATACAGAGGATGACGAGGCCCCAGAACAGTACCGTCACGAGGGACGCGGCCAGTGCGTGGGGCAGGAAAGCGATCATGCAGTTGACGCTGTTCTTGAGCGTCTGGCCGAAAGGCTGGTCCAGCAGGACCACCTGGGGCCACATGTAGGAGAACAGCATGTGGAAGATGACGAGGTTGAGCACCGTGGCCACCCACATCCCTACGCCGACGTTGGTGCCGTGGTAGAGCAGGTTGAAGCAGAAGTACACGAGGAAGATCTGCACCGTGACCACGACGCAGTAGAGCACGCCCGGCAGGATGCTGGCTTTGAAGTTCTGCTTGAAAGCCTTGCGGTAGGTGGTCCACCAGTAACCGGCCTCATCGCGCAGAGCGCGCAGGACGGTGTCGTACATGCCCGCCAGCACCGGCCCGGCCAGGATGCCGCCCACGGCGGCACTGAGCACCATGACGGGCAGGCTGTTCATCAGAAAGCCGATGTACACCAGACAGATGACGGGCAGAAAGCCCAGACAGGTGAGCAGGTTTGCAAGGAACATCCCGCTCATATCCCGGCCTACCAGCTCGAAGAAGCGGCCTACGCCGGTCTTGCGGGGGGCGTCCTTTTCGACGCCCGGTCCGGACTTGAAATCGTTTGCAGAAGGGAACAGACTCATGTTGTGTGAATATCCTCTCTCGCCGTCCCGAAAGACGGCTTGCATTGCACAGCACGGTTTTGGCAGGAAACGCCATTGTGCTGGCTTTCTGATTATAAATATACCCGGATTTTGTGGATTTTGCAAGCCGCAAAGCCCTCTAAATGTAAAAAAAGTATTTCCTCTCCCTTTTTGGGGCGGAGTGTGATACAATAGGGACGGCTTTTTGAGCCAGAAGGAGGTATCGCTCTGTGAGCATTTTCCGCACCATTGCGTTATTCGTTTATCTGTTCGGGTACATGATCGTCCATTACAGTGTGCTGTGCAAAGCCGAGCGTGCGCTGGCCGCAGGCGACACCGAGACGGTGCGCCGGCTGGTAAAAAAGCACATCCCCCATTGGAGCAAAGGCATCCTGAACGTCACCGGCGTCCGGCTCAGCGTCGAGGGACTGGACAACATCCCGAAGGATGGCCCCTGCGTCTTTGTTGCGAACCACCGCAGCTATTATGACATCCCGCTGCTGCTGGCCGGCCTCGATGAGCCCTACGGCATCCTCGCCAAGGAAGAGCTGGGAAAAATTCCTCTGCTCAACCGCTGGATGAAGCTGCTGGGCTGCGTTTTCGTCCAGCGCGACGATGTCCGCGCCTCGGTGCGCGCGTTGAACGACGCCACCGCCATCGTGGAGAGCGGCCGGAGCTTCATTATCTTCCCGGAAGGCACCCGCTACAAGGGCGAAGAGGGCGGCACCGGTGAGTTCAAGGCCGGTGCCTTCCGCATTGCGGTCAAGACCGGCGCACCGGTGGTGCCGGTGGCCATCTCCGGCGCACGGGGCCTGTTCGAGGCCCACGGCAATCGGGCCACCCCCGGCACGGTATACGTCCGGGTGCTGCCGCCCATCCAGACGGCAGGCATGAGCCGGGCCGAGCAGAAGCAGCTGCCCGACGCCGTCCGCCAGACCATTCTGGCAGAGTTATAACTTTTTTGGAGGACACTGCCTCATGGCAAGCTACCGTTACGAGCGCGACATCGACCCGAAAGACATTGCCCCTCGCAAGGAAAGACAGTACACCCGCAAGGAGCGCTGGGCCAACTGGTGGGACTATAACCTGAAATGGGTCATCCTCATCGGCATCGCCGCGGCTTTTGTGGCCTACAACTTCATCGGACAGTATTTCTTCGTCACCAAGCCCGATCATAACGTGGCCGTGGTGGCTCCCTACTATCTGCCCGAGGACACCGTGAACGCTTTGCAGGATGCACTGGCCGCCTACGGCGAAGACCGCAACGGCGACGGCAAGGTGGTCGTGACCCTCAACGTCTACACCCTCGACTACTCCGACACAGAGACCCAGACCGAGAGCGCCGCCTATCTGACCATGGCCGGCACCACCAAGCTGGCCGCCGACGTACAGGGCGGCCTCAGCTCTGTTTTTCTGCTCTGGGACCCGGCGGGCTTTGAAGAAAGCACCGGCTCGCTGCGGTATCTCGACGGCACTCTGCCCGCCGCCGACAGCGACGAGGACTGGTGGAACATGGTGTACAAGTGGGACGACTGCCCGGTCCTGGCTGGCCTCGACCTCGGTGATTACGGCCCCGACACCACCCAGAGCAGGAGTGGTTCCAGTCAGGAGTATATGTCCCAGTTCTATGTGGGAATGCGGGGCGCGTGGAACAGCGGCACTGCGGATAACCTCGCAGGAGGCGAAGAATTCTGGCAGAAGCTGACCGAAGGCGCTGTCTCCACGGCAGCCCCGGAGGGCTGAGCCATGCGGTACCGTGTTCTCTCCAGGGGGAAGGCAAAGCATCTCAGCATCCCTGAAAAGCCTGCCGAAAAAACTGCATCTCTGAAGGCTGCCGACCTCGACAACCCCTATGGCCGGGTGTTCGGCACCCCCCGCAGCAGGGAAGACCTGCGCAAATAAGCAAGAACGCCCTCTCCGTCATTGCCGGAGGGGGCGTTTTGGTTGCAATCTCTTCGCGTTGACGGCCCCGGATTTGAAATATTATCTACCCTCAAAGAGAGCCGGGCTTGTTGTTTCCTCATCCGGGTTATGGTATACTTACTAAGTATCATCGCTGTAAGAACTGAAATTTTACCCAAAGGATGTGGAAAGATGGACACACTGGAACAAGCCCGCGCCGAGATCGACGCGGTGGACGCGCAGCTGGCCGCCCTGTTTGAGCGGCGGATGGCCGCTGTGCTCAGCGTCGCCCAATACAAACAGGCCCACGGCCTGCCGATTTTTGACGCCGCGCGGGAGGCGGTGGTGCTGGAAAAGGCTGCGGCCCGCATCCGGAACGCTGCCCTCCGGCCTTACTATAAAGACCATGTCCAGAACATGATGGATGTCGCCAAGCAGTACGAAGCTGAGGTGCTGGGCCGGAACCGCGCCGCCTATCAGGGCGTGGAAGGCGCTTTCGCCCACATCGCGCTGCGGGCGCTCTTCCCCCACGCGGAGGCCGTCAGCTGCCCGACGTGGGACGAGGTGTTCGATGCCGTCAGCCGGGGCGACACCGCCCACGGCGTTGTGCCGTTTGAAAACAGCCACGCAGGCGATGTCTCCGCCGTCCTCGACTTGTGCTACAACCACCCCGAGCTGTGGGTGGTGGACGTCTACGACCTGCCCATCTCCCAGAACCTGCTCGTCCTGCCCGGCACCCAGCTGGCCCAGCTCAGGCACGTTTACAGCCACCAGCAGGCCATCGCCCAGAGTGAGACGTTCTTAAAGCAGTTCCGTCTGCCCGCCACGGCCATGCCCAACACGGCCATGGCCGCAAAGTTCGTGGCCGAGTCGGGCGACCCGTCCAAAGCCGCCATCGCCAGCGCCGAGACAGCCGCCCTCTACGGGCTGGAAGTCCTCGTCCCCAGCATCAACACCGACGGCGACAACACCACCCGCTTCATCGTCCTCAGCCGCGAAAAGCCCACCGTGGGCAACCGCTTCTCGCTGCTGTTCACACTGGACAACAAACCCGGCAAGCTGGCTGAGGTCATCCAGGTCATCGGCCGCTTCGGCTACGACATGGAGTCCATCAAGAGCCGTCCGCTGCCCCATGTCCCCTTTGATTATTATTTTTACGTCGAGCTGGTGGGCGACCCCTCCGCCGACGAGACCGCCGCGCTGCTGCGTGAGCTGGACCATACCTGCCGCACGGTGCGGCTGTTAGGAGTGTATACAAAATGAGTGGATTTATCGGCACCAAGCTCACCATGAATCTGGGTGAGCGCAGCTATGACATCATCCTGAAAAACGGCGCACTGGAAAATCTGTACCAGTTTGCCCGCCTCGACCGCCGGGTGGCGGTGGTGACGGACGCAGGCGTTCCCGCCGAGTACGCACAGCGTGTGGCCGACCAGTGCCGCGACGCAAAAATTATTACTGTCCCGCAGGGCGAGGCCAGCAAGAGCATGAAGATCCTCGAAAGCGTCCTGCGCCAGATGCTGGAGTTCAACATGGGCCGCGGCGACCTCGTCATCGCCGTGGGCGGCGGCGTCGTGGGCGACCTGGCGGGTTTTGCCGCTTCCATCTATATGCGCGGCATCGACTTCATCAACTGCCCCACCACCACCCTCTCGATGATCGATTCCTCCATCGGCGGCAAGACCGCTGTGGATCTGGGGGAGACGAAGAACATCGTCGGTTCCTTCTGGCAGCCCAGGCTGGTCATCGTAGACCCCAGCACCCTCGCCACCCTGCCCCGCCGCCAGTACATCAACGGTCTGGCCGAGTCGGTGAAGGCCAGCCTGCTGGCCGACCCGGAACTGTTCGCCATCTTTGAAAAGGGCGACATCGACGAGCAGATCGGCGAGATCATCTACCGCAGCCTCCGTTTCAAAAAGAGCATCGTCGAGCAGGACGAGACGGAGCATGGGGTGCGCAAGGCCCTCAATTTCGGCCACACCATCGGCCACGGCATCGAGGCCGTCAAGGGCGTCAAGGGGCGCCGCACCGTGGGCCTCTACCATGGCGAGTGCGTGGCTCTGGGGATGCTGCCGATGATCGAGTCCAAGGCACTGCAGAAGCGCGTCCGTGCGGTCTACCGCCGTCTGGGCCTGCCCCTGCGTACCGCCTACAACAAGGACAAGGTCTACGCCGAGATGCTCCACGACAAAAAGGCACAGGGCGGCCAGATCACCGTCATCAAGGTGCCGGGCCTGGGCTGCTGGCGCGCGGAGACCATCCCGGTGGAGGGTCTGCGCCCCCTGCTGGGCATGGAGGACTAAAACCATGAAAAACACCTTTGGCAGCGCATTGGCGCTGACCATCTTCGGCGAGAGCCACGGCAGGGCCATCGGCGGTGTGCTGGACGGCATGGCCGCTGGTGTGCCGGTGGATGAGGAATTCATTGCCGCCTGCATGGATAAGCGCCGCGCCCGGGGCGACGGGCTTTCGACGCCCCGCGTGGAGGCCGATAACGTACAGCTGCTCTCCGGTGTCGTGAACGGTCACACCACCGGCACGGCCATCGCCCTGATGATCGAGAACCAGAACACCCGCAGCGGCGACTACGCCAAGACGGCTGACCTTCTCCGCCCCGGCCACGCGGACTATACCGCCTACGCCAAATACCACGGCTTTCAGGACGCCCGGGGCGGTGGACACTTTTCGGGCCGCATCACTGCCGCGCTGGTGGCAGGCGGTGCCATCGTGCTGGGTGCGCTGAACCGCGCCGGCATCGACATCACCACCCACATCGCCCGCTGTTCCGGCATTTCCGATACGCCCTTTGCGCTGGACGATGCCGCCGCACTGGCTGCTCAGGTGAGCGTGCTGGAAAGCAGGGACGAGGGCTTCGCCCTGCTGGATGCTTCCGTCGAAGAGCCGATGAAAACGGCCATCCGTGCCGCCGGTTCGGAGGGCGACAGCGTGGGCGGCATCCTTGAAACAGCCATTCTCGGCCTGCCCGCCGGTGTGGGCGAGCCGTATTTTGACAGCGTGGAGAGCCTTATTTCCCACATGGCGTTTTCGGTGCCTGCCGTGAAGGGCATTGAGTTCGGCACCGGCTTCGGCTTCGCCGACCTGAAAGGCTCTGAGGCCAACGATGCCTTCCGCATGAAGGGCGATTCGGTGGTCACGGCCACCAACCACAACGCGGGCATCAACGGCGGCATCACCAACGGAATGCCTGTCGTTTTCCGCACCGCTGTCAAGCCGACGCCCAGCATCTACAAAGAGCAGGAGACGGTGGATTACATTGCAAAGCAGGATGCGCCCCTCTCCATTCAGGGCCGTCATGACCCCTGCATCGTGCCGAGAGCCGCCATCGTCCAGACCTGCGCCGCCGCGCTGGCTGTGGGCGATTTGATGACCGCCCGCTATGGCACCGCATGGATGGAGCGGCCCACCAGCTACCGCAGGGAGGGACTGTGATGGAATACGGACTCATCGGCTCGAAACTGGGCCATTCCTACTCGAAGATCATCCATGAGATGCTCTGCGGCTATCGCTACGACCTCTGCCCGCTTCCCACCGAAGAGGAAGCCCGGGCTTTCCTGACCAGGCGGCAGTTCAAGGCCATCAACGTCACCATCCCCTATAAGCGGCTGGTGATGGAATACTGCACCTACATCGACCCCCGTGCTAAGGCCATCGGCGCGGTGAACACCGTGGTCAACAAGAACGGCCTGCTCTACGGCTACAACACCGATCATCTCGGCTTTGCCCACCTGTGCGACGCCCACGGCGTCGATTTTGCGGGCAGGACCGTCCTCATCCTCGGTACCGGCGGCACCCACAACACCACCAGCGCTGTCGCCCGCGACAAGGGTGCGGCCAGAGTGCTCACCGTCAGCCGGACGCCCGACGCCGCCAAAGGCCAGCTCTCCTATGAAGAAGCTGTTGCCAGCGGCGCACAGATCGTCATCAACACCACCCCCGCCGGAATGTACCCCAACGTGGGCGTGTGCAGTCTGGACGTGGCAAAAATGCCCGGGCTGGAAGCTGTGCTGGACGTGGTGTACAACCCCGATAAGACAGAACTCATCCTCCGGGCCGAAGAGGCCGGGGTCCCGGTGGCTGTGGGCGGCCTCGAGATGCTGGTGGCGCAGGCCGTGTATGCCGCCGAATACTTCCTCAGCCGGAAGTTCGACGACGCGGCAGGGGAGATCGGCCGCATCACTGCCGCACTCCGCCGCGATATGCTCAACGTGGCCCTCATCGGAATGCCCTCCAGCGGAAAATCCACGGTGGGCCGTGCATTGGCCGAAAAGCTGGGCAAAAAGTTCATCGACCTCGACGAGGAGATCGTCAAGGCCGACGGCCGCAGCATCCCCGACATCTTCGCCGCCGAGGGCGAGGACGGCTTCCGTGCGAAGGAATCCGCCCAGACCGCCCGCTTTGCCAAAGAGGGCCGACAGCTGCTCTCCTGCGGCGGCGGCATCATCAAGCGGGGCGGGAATCTGCGGGCGCTGCATCAGAACGGCGTCGTGCTCTTCCTCGACCGGCCCCTGGATGCGCTGATGGTGGGCGGCGGACGTCCGCTCTCGTCCAGCACCGAGGCGCTGAAAAAGATGGAGGCGGAGCGCCGCCCCCTGTATCTCGCGGCGGCAGACGCCGTTATCCCGAACAGCGGCACGGTGGAGGACGCTGTGACCGCCGCAATGGAGGCACTGGATGAAATTTTTAGTCATTAACGGCCCCAACCTCAACATGATGCACTTCACCGAGCCGGGTGTGGCCGGTCAGCTGGATTACAACGGTCTGCTGGATTACCTCGAGCTGTGCTGCACCCAGATGGGCATGGAAGTGGAATTTTTCCAGTCCAACCACGAGGGCGACCTCATCGACGAGATCCAGTCTGCCGCAGGCCGGGCCGATGGCATCATCCTGAATCCCGGCGGCTACGCCCACTACAGCGTCGCCATCCTCGACGCGCTGCGCCTCTGCGGTGTGCCTGCCGTGGAAGTGCTGCTCAGCGAGCCCGACGAGCACGAGCCCTTCCGCAAGACGGACATCGTCTCGTTCGGCTGTCAGGGCCACTTCATCGGTGAGGGCATCAGCGGCTATCTCCACGCTGCCGCCTATCTGGCCCAGCTGCTGCGGCTGGACGGCAGTGCGCACACCCATTTAGTGATGTAAGAGATCGACTCTCTTCTGCTGGAAAGCGGAACAAAGAGGGCGTGGAAAAGAAGGATAGAAAGGAAAAATTTTATGATCATCTCCACCAAAAAGGGGACCCCGAAGGAAGAACTCGAGAAAATCGTTGACCGCTTCGAAAAGCAGGGCCTCGACGTCACCCTCATCACCGGCAAGGACTACAATGTCTTCGGCCTCGTGGGCGATACCACCAAGATCGACGAGCGCGATGTCCTCGCCAACCCCTGGATCGACAACGTGACCCGTGTTTCCGCCCCCTATAAGCGTGCCAACCGCCTCTTCCACCCGGCAGATTCCGTCATCGACTGCGGCGGCGTGAAGATCGGCGGCAAGGAGAAGATCGCTGTCATGGCCGGCCCCTGCAGCATCGAGAGCGAAGAGCAGGCCCTCCGCATCGCACAGGGCGTCAAGGCCGGCGGCGCGACCCTCTTCCGCGGCGGCGCTTACAAGCCCCGCACCTCTCCCTACTCCTTCCAGGGCCTCGAGACCGAGGGCATCCTTGACATGGTAAAGGCCCGCGAGGCCACCGGTATGCCCATCGTCTCCGAGCTGATGAGCGAGGAACGCATCCCCGAGTTCGAGGAATATGTGGACGTGGTGCAGATCGGCGCCCGCAATATGCAGAACTTCCAGCTGCTCAAGGCTGTGGGCAAGATGCACAAGCCCGTTCTGCTCAAGCGCGGCCTCTGCAACACCATCGAAGAGTGGATCATGAGCGCTGAGTACATCATGGCCGGCGGCAATGAGCAGGTCATCCTCTGTGAGCGCGGCATCCGCACCTTCGAGAAGTACACCCGCAACACCCTCGACCTCTCCGCTGTGCCTATCATCCACGAGAAGACCCATCTGCCCGTCATCGTGGACCCCAGCCACGCCACCGGCAAGGCAAACCTTGTGGAGCCCATGATGATCGCCGCTGTCGCCGCCGGTGCCGACGGCCTTGAGGTGGAAGTCCACTACGACCCCCGCCACGCATGGAGCGACGGCGCGCAGTGCCTGACCCCCGACGCCTTTGCGCAGGCTATGGCAAAGTGCCGTCAGGTCGCATGGGCTATCGGCCGGGATATGTGATATGAATGCTACGATAAAACGCGCCCCCGGCGGCATCGGCGGCACCATCACCGCGCCGCCCAGCAAGAGCATGGCGCACCGTGCGGTGCTCTGCTCGGCGCTGGCCGAGGGGACTTCCCACATCGAAAACCTTGAGTTCAGCAAGGATATTTCTGCCACCCTCTCCGCCGCCGGGCAGCTCTGCGCCAAAGTGCGCACCGGTGCGGATAACGCTGTTGTAGAGGGGCTGGGGAGCTTTCTGCCCGTCAGCGCTCCGGTGGATTGCTGTGAGAGTGGAAGCACCCTGCGCTTTCTCATCCCCATTGCCAGCCTCACCGGGCAGAAAGTGACCTTTGTTGGCCGCGGACGGCTGATGGAGCGCCCTCAGACGGTATACGAGAAGTTGTATCAGGAGCAGTCTCTCCGATTTGAACAGTCTTCGGCGGGCCTGGCCGTCGAAGGAACTCTGAAAAGCGGCGAGTATGAGCTGGCGGGCAATGTGTCCAGTCAGTTCATCAGTGGGCTGCTGTTCGCCCTGCCGCTGCTGGCAGGCGACAGCACCCTCCACCTTATCCCGCCGGTAGAGAGCCGCAGTTATATCGAGATGACCCGGGCGGCCCAGCGCCGTTTCGGCGTCGAGAGCCGCTGGCAGGACGAAACCACCCTCTTCATCCCGGGCGGGCAGAAATACCGGCCTTGCGATTACACCGTGGAGGGCGATTACAGCCAGGCGGCCTTCCCGGCGGTGCTGGGAGCGGTGCAGGGCGGCGTGACCCTAAAAGGATTATCCGCCGACACCCTGCAGGGCGATGCCGCGATCCTCGACATTCTGCGCCGCTGTGGTGCAAGCTTCCGCACCACCGATGCAGGGATCGTGTTCGAGAAAGCACCTCTCCACGGTGTGGACATTGACCTTGCCGACTGCCCCGACCTCGGCCCCGTGCTGATGGTCCTGGGCCTGCTTTGCGAAGGGACCACCACCATCCGCAACGCGGAGCGTCTCCGGATCAAGGAGAGCGACCGCATTGCAGCCATGGAAGCCGAACTGCGGGCCTGCGGCGGCGTCCTCGAGAGCGAGGGCGGCACCATCACCATCCACGGCTGTGCAGACAGCCTCCACGCCCCCGCCGCGCCGCTTCACGGCCACAACGACCACCGTGTGGTGATGAGCCTTGCGGTGCTGGCGCTGGCTGCCGGGCTGGAACTTTCCATCGACGACGCCGAGGCCGTGCAGAAGAGCTGGCCCCATTTCTTTGAAGCCATCAAGCCGTTAGGCGCGGAGGTAGAATATGCTGGATAAAACAAAGCGTTATCTTATCGTGGGCCTCGGACTGCTGGGCGGCAAATACGCCCTCGAGCTTTCCAAAGCCGGGTTCCATGTGGACGGCATCAACCGCAGCGAGGGCCACTTACAGTACGCTCTCGACCACGGCTATATCGCCAGCGGAAAGACCCACGATTTCGAGGACCTCGTCTCGCAGGCCGACCACATCATCTTCGGCCTCTACCCCACGGCCCTCATCGACTGGTTCAAGACCTACGGCCATCTCATCAAGCCCGGCTGCATCTTTACCGACGTCTCCGGCGTCAAGACCGGCCTTGTGGAGCCGGTGCAGGCCATGTGTCCGGAGGGTGTGGAGTTCATCGCCAGCCACCCGATGGCAGGCCGTGAGACTTCCAGCGTCGAGCACGCCGCCGAGGTCAGCTTTGCCCCGGCCAACTTCATCATCACCCCCACCGAGAAGAACACCCCCGAGGCCGTCCAGTGGGCGAAAGAGCTGGCCGAGGTGCTGGGCTTCCGCCACATCTGCACCCTGACGGTGCAGGAGCACGACAAGATGATCGGCTACGTCAGCCAGCTCTGCCACGCCATCGCCGTCAGCCTCATGTGCGCCAACGACAACTCTTCTCTCTGCGAGTACACGGGCGACTCCTTCCGCGATCTGACCCGCATCGCCCGCATCAACGAGAAGATGTGGGCGGAGCTGTTCCTCTGGAACAAGGAGAACCTCATCGCCGAGATCGACCAGTTCGATTCCGCTCTGGACCAGCTGCGGGACGCCCTCGTGGCCGACGACCGGGACAAGCTGGAAGAGATGTTCCGTCTGTCCACCCAGCGCCGCGCCGCATTCGACAAAAAGGACTCGTGACCGGAAAGGAGGCCGCCCATGCCCAAGCAGGAGGGACAAAAATCCAAACTGTTGGCGCTGCTGCATATCTTTGAGCAGCAGACCGACGAGGAGCATCTGCTGAATGTGCCTCAGCTGGTGGAGCTGCTGGCCCGGCAGGGCATCCTCTGCGAGCGAAAGAGCGTCTACAGCGACATCGACGCGCTGAACGCGCTGGGCTATGACATCCGGCTGCGCCGGGGCCGCAGCGGCGGCTATTGGATGGCGACGCGGCCTTTCGAGCTGGCGGAGCTGAAGCTTCTGGTGGACGCTGTCCAGTCCAGCCGGGTCATCTCGAAAGCGTCCAGTGATAAGCTCATCCATAAGCTGGAAGGGCTGGCCTCCCAGTATGAGGGCAGTCAGCTCCAGCGTCAGGTCTATGTCGATGGCCGCCCCAAGAGCGCCAACAAAGACCTGCCCTACAGCGTGGACGCCCTCTTTACGGCCATCAACACCGGCAGGATGGTGCGCTTCCGCTACAAAAAGGCGGGACGCCCCGCGCCTTACAACATCAGCCCCTGGCAGATGGCGTGGGAGAACGGCTGCTACTACCTCATCGCCTATCAGGACGAGAAGGAGCCGGTGGGCATCCGCCATTACCGGGTGGATAAAATGGCCGGGGTCACGGTGCTGGACGAGCCCCGCCGCGGCAAAGAGCAGTTCGCGGATCTCGACCTGCCCGCCTACCTGAAAAAGCACTTTCAGATGTTCGGCGGGCCGGAGCATAGAGTCACCCTGCGGTGTACTTCCGACCTTGAATCAGCCATGCGGGAGCGCTTCGGCGCTTCGCCCATCTTCGTGCCGGAAGGGAAGGAGCACTTCCATTTCGACATCCCCGTCTGTGTCAGCGACCAGTTCTACGGCTGGGTCTGCGGCTTCGGCGGCAAGATAGAAGTCGTCTCGCCCGCCGAGGTGCGGGACGGCCTGCGGGCGCTGAACGAGCGGCTGGTAAAAATGCATCAATAATGAAACAAAAGGCCCTGAATCGTCAGATTCAGGGCCTTTTGTTGTATAAATATTATTTGAAATTACTTTGCGTTGAACACATACCTGTCCATCCGGTGGAATGCCTCTTCAATGCGGGCGCGGGGCGAGGCCAGATTGATGCGCAGATGGCAGGGGCCGTGGAACATCACGCCGTCCTGCACGGCAGCACCGACGGCCCAGCAGGCTTTCTCCACGTCCTGAATGGTCTTGCCGTGGGCGGCGCACCAGTCGGTGCAGTCCACAAAGAGCATATAGGTGCCTTCGGGCTTTGTCACATGGACACCCTCGAAATGCTTTGCGATGTAGTCGCAGGCGAAATCCACATTGCCGGTCAGCGTCTCACAGAGCTCGTCGGCCCACTCATAGCCCTCGGGGCGGTAGGCACCGATGAGGGCGTGCATCGAGAGGACGTTCATGGAGTTGTAGTGGCAGAGGGAGGATTCCTTCTTGATGCGGTCACGCCACCACGGGTCATAAACGATGTGATAGCTGCCGATGAGACCGGCGAGGTTGAAGGTCTTGGAGGGGGCGTAGAGGGCGGCAGTGCGCATCCGGGCGTCCTCACTGATGGACTGGGTGGGGATGTGCTTGTGGCCGGAGAGGATGATGTCCGACCAGATCTCGTCGGATACGACGTAGACATTATACTTTTTGTACAATTCCATGGCCTTTTCCAGCTCCCACCGCTCCCAGACGCGGCCGCAGGGGTTGTGGGGGCTGCACAGGATGGCGGCATGGATGTGCTCTTCGGCGAGGTGCTTTTCCATGTCGGCGTAATCCATCCGCCAGACGCCATTCTCGTCCTGCACCAGCGGGGAGTGGACGATGTCATAGCCGTTGTCGGTCAGGCAGCGGGTGAAGCCGATGTAGGTGGGGCTGTGGACCAGCACCTTGTCGCCCCGGGAGCAGACGCAGTTCAGTGCGCTGATGACGCCGCCCAGCACACCGTTCTCGTAACCGATGGCCTCGGCGGTCAGACCCGTGACGTCGTTGCGGGTCTCCTGCCAGCGGATGATGGAGCTGTAGTATTCGGGCGTCGGGTCAAAATAACCGAAAGCCGGGTGCTGGACCCGCTCGATGACGGCCTGCTGGATGGTGGGCAGGCAGACAAAGTTCATGTCCGCCACCCACATGGGGATGGCATCGAAGCCGGGCTGCGGTGCGTCGGGCGCAAAGCCTTTGCCCAGCCCGTCCACGGCGATGGAGTCCCGGCCATGGCGGTCGGGCAGGGTGGTGAAATCGTACTTCATGGAAGTTCCTCCTGTGGATGCAAAAAAGGCTTTCCCCAAAGGGAAAGCCATAGGTGCAGAAAATCAGCCCTCGATGAGCTCGACGGTCTTCATCTTGACGGGGGTCTTGGGCTTGTCGTTCCAGTCGGTGGGGACGGATGCGATCTTGTCCACGACGTCCATGCCGGCGACGACCTTGCCGAAAGCGGCGTACTGGCCGTCCAGATGGGGTGCGTCCTTATGCATGATGAAGAACTGGCTGCCGGCACTGTTGGGGTTCATGCTGCGGGCCATGCTGATGACGCCGCGGACGTGCTTGATGGGGTTGTTGACGCCGTTGGCGGCAAACTCGCCCTTGATGTTCCAGCCGGGGCCGCCGGTGCCGTTGCCCAGCGGGCAGCCGCCCTGGATCATGAAGTTGGGGATGACGCGGTGGAAGGTCAGGCCGTTGTAGAAGCCCTGACCGACCAGCTTCTTGAAATTCTCACAGGTGATGGGGGCAGCTTCCTCGTTCAGCTCGATGTCGATGATGCCGCCGTCTTCCATAGTAATGCGAACCATAGTTTTAACAATGCTCCTTTTATCATAGCCCGTTTCGGGGTGGGTGCGGCAGATGCTCTGCCGAAGCTCCCCTTTAGTATACCATACCTTTTGCAGAGCGCAACGGCGCAGATGCAACCTTTTTGTAAAGAATCACCGCATTTCTGCCATATCCTGCCAGAAACGCTTGGGACAGTGGGTCATCCGGCCCTTTTCGTTGTGGCGGGCCTTGATCTCCAGCGTGTCGTAGAACTGCTTCCAGAGGGCCTGAAACTCCTGTTCCCGGGCGCTGGGCGGGGGCAGCTCCAGCGGCACAGCCAGCTCCAGAAGCTGGGCCTTGTGCTCCTGATAAAGCAATACCGCCTGATGGACCGCGTCGTATATCATGAAGCTCTCTTCCGGAAAGCGGGAGCAGAAATGCCCCCGCAGCAGAGGCAGGATATAGTTTTTGGGGTGGATGACCGCACCCAGCATCCCGCCGTGCTCCTCGAAGCGGACGAAGCCCTGAAACTTGTCCACCTCCCAGTCGAGACTCTTTTTCATCTCGTAGAGCGGGGCCACATCCGGGTGGCCCATCCGCTTGACCGTGCCGGGGCCGAGGGCGAAGGCCAGATGCAGGAAGCGGAGGAGCAGAAGCTCTTTGTCCTCCTGCCCGGAGAGGAAATCCCGGCTGACGAGATATTCCGTCTCCCGGCCCAGTTTCCGGCCAAGGGCCGAAAAGACCCGCTGCGCTCTGGCAGAGTCCGTCTCGATGTCCCGGACGGGGTAGAGGGTGGCCGTCTCCCGCTGGGGCGTCCAGACGGCGAAGGGGATCTCATGCTGGGCGAAACTCTCGAATACACAGCACAGGAAGCCCTCAAAGCTGCCATCGTAGAGGTAGACCACATCGGCGTCGTGGAGCTTCCGGGGCGGCATCACAGTGCTCTCGCCAGACATTGCACCGCCTCCTCCCGCACCATCCGCTGGGCCGCCCGGGGCGGCACGCCCTGCTCCACCAGCCGGTCAACGGCGGGCGGTGCGAACATACTCAGCTGCTCGGCCCCGGCGCTGAAGACGTTGGGGTCGATGAGTGCCCGGGTGATGCGCTCCCGTCCGGCGCTGCCCCGGCCCGGGTGCGCCCCGGAAAAGCCCCGGCAGGTGATGAAATACTGCGCCCGCTTGAGCACGACGCCCATCCGCTTCAGCTCGTCGAGGCCGAGGGCCGACAGCCGCCGGGCGTCCCGGATGCGGCGGGCGCTCTTGGGGCCGATGCCCGGCACCCGCAGCAGCATCTCGAAGGGGGCGCGGTTCACGTCCACCGGGAACAGCCCGTAGTGCTGGACGGCCCAGTTGCATTTCGGGTCGAGATAGGGGTTGAAGCTCTGATTGTCCTGATCCAGTATCTCGTCGGCCTTGAACTGGTAGAACCGCAGCAGCCAGTCAGCCTGATAGAGCCGGTGTTCCCGCAGGAGCGGCGGCTTCGTGTCCAGCGCAGGCAGGCGGGTGTCATCCGATACCGGGATATAGGCCGAGTAGAACACCCGCTTGAGGCCGTATTTCTGGTACATCCCTTCGGACAGCTGCAAAATGTGGTAGTCCGTCTCGGGCGACGCACCGACGATCATCTGGGTGCTCTGGCCGGCGGGAGCGAACTTGGGCGCGTGGCGGTAGAGGGTCAGCTCCTGCCTGCTCTCTTCACCTGCCACCGAGATCTGCTTCATGGGCCGGAAGATGGAGTGGCGGCCCTTGTCGGGGGCGAGAAGATGGAGGCTCTGCTCGCTGGGCAGCTCAACATTGACGCTGAGGCGGTCGGCGAGATAGCCCATCTGCTGGATGAGCTCGGGGCTGGTGCCGGGGATGGTCTTGGCATGGATGTAGCCGCCGAAGTGATATTCGTTCCGCAACAGCCGCAGAACGGTGAGCATCCGCTCGGTGGTGTAGTCGGGGGTCCCCAGCACAGCGCTGGAGAGGAAAAGTCCCTCGATGTAGTTGCGGCGGTAGAACTCGATGGTCAGTTCTGCCAGCTCCCGGGGCGAAAAAGTGGCCCGGGGAACGTCGTTGGACTTCCGATTGACGCAGTAGCTGCAGTCGAAGGCGCAGCAGTTGCTCATCAGGACCTTCAACAGGCTGACGCAGCGGCCATCAGCGGTAAAGGCGTGGCAGCAGCCCGGCGCATAGCAGCTGCCGATGGTGCCGCGCTTCGCCGGATGGGACACGCCGCTGGACGTACAGGCCACGTCATATTTTGCGCTGTCGGCCAAGATGGTGAGCTTGTCCATCAGGGACTGTTCCATAGAAAGATACCTCCCAGAAGGGTATATCTCCCCCTTACCCCCACAGATGCTGATCAGAAGCGCCGTGGGGCAGGGGCGAGACTCACCACTTGGCCTTCGTCTCGACCACGCGGCCCGCGATGTGCAGGCGGTTCAGGTCCTCACCCTTGATGACCAGCTCGTTGTAAGCGGGGTTGAAGGGCTGCAGAACGACGCAGTTGCCCCGCTGGAGATACCGCTTGAGGGTGCCTTCGCCCTCGTCGCCGTAGACCAGCACGCCCAGGTCGCCGTTTTCCAGCGTGTCCTGCTTGTGGACAAGGGCGAGGTCGCCGTCCTGGATGCGGGGCTCCATGCTGTCGCCGCGCACGACGAGGTAGAAGTAGTTGGAGGGGTCCTTGACGCGGGCATACTCCTGCCCATAATCCTCCTCAAAGGCCAGTGCGCCGTACCCGGCCTTCACGGTGCCGATGACCGGGATGAGGCTCTCGGCGTAGTTGCCGAAAAAGCGCTCCTCGGGGGTGGTCACGTTGGACACCGGACGGTAGAGCCCCAGCAGGAAATCGGCTGTGGTGCTCAGGATCTCAGCGATGCGGGCCACCGTGGCGGGGTCGGGAGAGGATTTGCCGCTTTCCCACTTGCCGACGGCCTGCTGGGTCACCCCCAGTTTGGATGCCAGCTCAGCCTGACTGATCCCCTTCTGCTTGCGGCACTGCTTCAAAAGCTCTGAAAACGACATGGTCGTACACTCCTTTACTCCGAGGTCAATATTTTATGCTTTTATTGTACAACAAAAAGATGTTTTTGTAAAGAGAAAAGTGAGCGGCCAGCCAAAAAAAGGTTGTCGCGTGAGAGGGATCTGCAGGGCTGGACGAAAAACTTTCAATTTGGGCTTGACAGAAGGCCGGAAATCTGGTAAATTAAATAGGCATTCGGTACGGCGTGTGCGAGTGTCCACGAGGAGAGATGTCCGAGTGGTTTAAGGAAGCAGTCTTGAAAACTGCCGTACGGCAACGTACCGTGGGTTCGAATCCCACTCTCTCCGCCATTTTTTTGAATAAGTGTAACGCACTTTGCTCTGGAGTAGTACTCAAGAGGCCGAAGAGGCGCCCCTGCTAAGGGCGTAGGTCGTCTAAACAACGGCGCGAGGGTTCAAATCCCTCCTACTCCGCCAAGAAAAAGCTCGATGGTTCGTTGAAACCACCGGGCTTTTTCCATTATTGCACACTTTTGTGAATTTTCGGGGCGGATGATTTACTTTTGCACCCATAACAAAAACAGCACCCCGTCTGGGGTGCTGTTTTTGTTATGGGCCAGGCAGGACTTGAACCCGCGACCAAGCGGTTATGAGAACGTCGCTAATTTTGAAATCCCATTTTTCTTGTGGAATCTTGTGACTATCTCATAATTCTGAAAAAACGCCTTTGTGTACTTTGACGTAACTTTTGGTGTCTTTTCGTGTCTAAAATGGCTCTTTGTACCCAGAACCGTACCCAAGAATTTTTGGGTACGAAACTCGACACTTACTGTTACCGTTTTGCTTTTACATAGCTCACTTTCAAAAAAGGAAGGTGAGCTTTTTCTTTTGCAGAAATCAGGAAGGAGGTTTTCCACATGAACACACCCACACAGTTGAAAATCCGAGGACACACCAAATGACGCTGGACTACTTCTATGGGCAGTCGGGCGAACTGTTCTCCTACTTCCGCATCCCAAAGGCACTGTTCCAAGACTGCCGTTTCCGGCAGCTCTCCACCGATGCCCGGACGCTGTACGGCATCCTGCTGGACCGCATGAGCCTGTCGGTGAAAAACGGCTGGCTGGACGAGCAGGGGCGGGTGTATATCATCTACACCGTCCGGGAAGTGCAGGAATCCCTCTGCTGCGCCGAGCACAAGGCGGTCAAGCTGTTCCGGGAACTGGAGGGCATCGACCTCATCGAGCGCAAACGCCGTGGTCTGGGCAGACCCAGTCTGATCTACGTCAAGGACTTTTCGTCTGGACTGCCAAAAGCGCAAGTACAGAATTGCCCAAACAGCAATTCTGGTGCTGCCGAAAGCGCAATTCTGGTACAGCCAAAACCGCAAGCAAATAAGACTGATAAGAATAAAACAGAGTGGAACGATCCTGACCCTATCTATTCCGAGGGCATCCGGGAGCAGCTTGAGGATTATTTTTATCAGGCGTTGGAGGTCGAGCTGCTTCTCCGGCTCTGCCCGGACGAGGAGGACACCATCTACCAGATCGTGGACTTACTTGTGGACACCTGTTCTACCAAACGCAAGATGTTGCGGATCGCCGGAGATGACAAGCCTGCCGAGGTGGTACGCAGTCGGCTGAAAAAGCTGAACGCCGACCACATCCGCTTCGTGCTGGATTCGCTGGCAGAAAACACCGCCCCGGTGCGGAACATGAAGCAATATCTGCTGGCAATGCTCTACAATGCGCCCACCACCATGAACCTCTACTATCAGAACAAGACGAACCACGACTTTGCGCGCGGTTCACCGAAAGCGGGGTGATGTTATCGCAAAGAAAGCTACGATTATTGCAGTCACTAATCAAAAAGGTGGTGTGGGGAAAAGCACCACCTGTGAAAATCTGGGTGTTGGCCTTGCAGCCGAGGGCAAGAAAGTCCTGTTGGTGGATACCGACCCACAGGGCAGCTTGACCATCAGCATGGGCTGGCAGCAGCCCGATGAACTGCCCACCACCCTGTCCACTCTGATGCAGAAAGCCATGAACGACCAGCCCATTCCGCCCGGCGAGGGCATTCTGCACCACGCAGAGGGCGTTGACCTGATTCCTGCCAACATCGAACTGGCAGGACTGGAAGTGGCTCTGGTAAACAGCATGAACCGGGAAAAGATGCTGAAACAGGTGTTGGAGGGGGCAAAGCGGGAGTACGATTATATCCTGCTGGACTGTATGCCCTCGCTGGGGATGCTCACCATCAACGCACTGGCGGCGGCAGACGCTGCCCTGATTCCTGTGCAGGCGCAGTACCTTTCCGCAAAAGGCTTAGAACAGCTTTTGCAGACGGTGCAGAAGGTCCGGCGGCAGATCAACCCGAAGCTGAAAATCGAGGGCATCTTGCTGACCATGACCGACAGTCGCACCAACTACGGAAAACAGATCAGCAATCTGATCCGGCAGGCATACGGAAAGCACCTGAAGGTGTTTGAGCAGACCATCCCCCGTTCCGTCCGTGCGGCGGAAACCAGTGCGGCAGGCAAGAGCATTTTCCAACATGATCCCAAGGGCAAGGTAGCAGAAGCCTACCAATCTTTAGCGAGGGAGGTGTTGGCAGATGCCGAAAAGCGGCTTAAACGTAGCTCTGAAAGGGCTAGATGACTTGTTCAGCTCAGAAGAAACCCGGCAGGAAGAACAGCGGGAACAGGTACAGCAGATTCCTGTGGATGAACTTTTTCCGTTCAAGAACCACCCGTTCAAAGTTCTGGACGATGATGCTATGACCCGGACGGTGGAAAGCATTTCGCAGTTTGGTGTGCTTGCGCCACTGATCGCCCGCCCCAGACCAGAGGGCGGCTATGAGATCATCTCCGGGCATCGCCGGAAACACGCCGCCGAACTTGCCCATCTGGACACCGTGCCTGTCATTGTGCGCAATATGGAGGATGATGCCGCCACGATATTGATGGTCGATTCCAACTTGCAGAGAGAACACATCCTGCCCAGTGAGCGGGCATTCGCATACAAAATGAAGCTAGATGCGATAAAAAATCAAGGTGCTAGGTCGGATTTAACTTCGTCCCAAGTTGGGACGAAGTTGAGAGCCGATGAAAAAGTAGCAAAAGATTCAGGTGAAAGTCGCAATCAAGTCCAGCGTTTTGTACGCCTGACAAATCTTGTCCCCGAACTGCTGGATATGGTAGATGAGAAGAAAATCTCATTTAATCCTGCGGTAGAACTGTCCTATCTGGATGAGAAACAGCAGCAGGAATTTTTAGAAGCAATGGACGCTTCACAGAATGCTCCATCACTTTCGCAAGCCATTCGGATAAAAAAGCTGGCACAGCAGGGCGAGTTTGACTACGATGCTGTCTACGACATTATGAACGAGGAAAAGAAAAGCGAACTGGACACCGTGACCATCAAAAACGAAACTCTGCGGAAATACTTTCCGCGCAACTACACGCCCCGGCAGATGGAAAACATCATCATCAAGCTGCTCGACCAGTGGCAACTGAAAAAGCAGCAGGCAAAACAAAAGAAGCAGGAAGAAGCGCGTTGAGCGCAGACTGAACCAAGAGACCCGATGGGGTCTTTTTTGTTTGCAAAATTTGGAGGTAACGCCTATGAACAATACGATTCCTTTTCACTCTGCAACCCATGCTCCGCAGATCACGGTGGATGTGAACATCCTGACCATGCTGAAGCAGGCGGCATCCTGTTTGACCGAGGCAGCAGGCAAGGATGTGTACCTTGCCGCCATCGGCCCGGACATGGAGCTGACCATTATCATGGAGGAGGATGCCCCTTCTGTTCTGCCTTGTTTTGACGAGGACGATGCCCTGATTTCCGTGAAGGGTGCGCCGCTGTTTATCAGCTACAATCCGGCGCAGGTCCTCAAGCTGGCAGGCAAGCGGTACCTGACCGGGCCGGTCATCTTCTACCGTACCGATGGGCACAGTGCCATCGTATCCCTGACAGTGGAAGATATTTACCGCTTTCAGACCTATCTGGAAAGCCACAGCACCACCCTGATGGCAGATAGGCAGAAGCTGACCTGCATCTGTATCGACTGAGGTGCGCCATGCTGAACTTTTTTATCGGTTTCGCATTTTTTGAAGCAGGTGCCCGATGAACCTCCGGCAGAAAAGCCCCGCACCAAGCCTCCGGCAGAGTATGACCGCTAAAAGCATCCTGCTGCATGGGAGGTGATGGCAGTGCAGGAAGAAATCGAACAGAAGTCATTCAACATTATGATCTCCACCACAAAGCTGTCCGCCCGGACCGTCCTGCGGGCGGTAAAGGCGGCGTTTCGGCTTTACCAGTCCAAAACATCCCAAGGTAAGCAAAGCGTCCGCACCCTTCTGCGGCAGAACCGGGGTGTTTCCAGCGTGGAGATCAGCAAGACCGGCATCCGTGGGCTGGAACGCTATGCCAAAAAGTACGGCATCGACTATGCCATTCGTAAAGACATCTCCGAAGTGCCGCCCCGGTATCTGGTCTTTTTCAAAGCCCCAGACGCAGAAGCCTTCAACTCGGCGTTCAAAGAGTATTCGGCATCTCTGCTGAATAAGGGCAACCGCCCCTCGGTGCTGGCAAAACTGCATGAACGGGTGCAGGCGGCAGAACTCCCCGGCAAAGTCCGGCACAAGGAACAGGAGCGCGGACTGTGACCACGAAAAAGCTGACAAAGCTGCTGGCGCTGTATCTGCCCTATATTTTGCTGGGGCTTGTGGCAACCAACTTTGGTGAAGTGTGGCGGCTTGCGGAGGGCAAGGAACTGGGCGATAAGATCATGTCCATGATGGGTACAATCCCGGTGGAATTTGCAAACCCTCTGCCCAGCCTACACCCTCTGGATTTGCTGGTGGGCTTGTGCTGCGGTGCAGGGTTACGGCTGGCGGTCTATCTGCGTGGCAAAAACGCCAAAAAGTACCGCCACGGCATGGAATACGGCTCTGCCCGGTGGAGTGCATAATTTTAAGTGTAAATGACACTTACATGGACGCACAGGAGGTTATGCACATGACTGATTATAGCAAAATTACAGCCCTTTACTCCCGCCTTTCTGTGGGCGACGAGGACAGGGACGGCGGCGAGAGCAACAGCATACAGAACCAAAAAATCTTTTTGGAGAACTATGCCAGAGGGCAGCACCTAACCAATATCCGGCACTACATCGACGATGACGAAAGCGGCAGGTTTTTTGACCGTTCCGCCTACTCCCGCATGATGGACGATGTGGAAAACGGGAAAATCGGTGTCTGCATTATGAAAGACCTCACCCGCTGGGGGCGCGACTATCTCCAAGTCGGCAACGCGATGGAAATATTCAGACGGAACGATGTGCGCTTTATCGCGGTCAACAACGGCATTGACAGCGAGAAGCCCGACACATTGGAGTTTGCGCCCTTTATCAATATCATGTCGGAGTGGTACGCAAAGGACATCAGCAAGAAAGTGAAAACGGGCATTAAGACCAAAGGCATGAGTGGAAAGCCGATTGTCACCGAAGCCCCTTACGGCTATGTCAAAGACCCGGACAACAAGGATTTTTGGATAATCGACGAGGAAGCCGCCGAGGTTGTCCGCTTGATTTTCCGTCTGTTTATCGGCGGGAAGAACCGCAACCAAATCGCCGTATATCTGACACAGGAGCAAATCCCAACCCCCACTTTCTATATGAAAGACCGGGGGCGGGGAACCTGTAAAAATAAGACGCTCAACGAGGATAACCGCTGCAAGTGGAACAAAGCCACCTTGACCAATATCCTCACACGGCAGGAGTATTGCGGCGATGTGGTCAACTTCAAGACTACAAAGCATTTCCGGGATAAACATAACCACTATGTAGACCGGAGCCAATGGCACATCACAGAAAATGTGCATGAGCCGATTATCAGCCGCAGCGATTTTGAAACCGTACAGCGGATTTTGGAAAACGCACCCGTCAGACGCCCCAACGGGGACGGGGAAATCCACCCTCTGTCCGGCTTGCTTTTCTGTAAGGACTGCGGCGCAAAAATGCACATTCGTATAGATTACAGGAACGGCGGCAAGCGTCATGTTGCCTATTGCAGCGAGTACCACAAGGGAAAAGCAAAAAATCCCAAGTGCAGCTCCCCGCACATCATGGACGCGGACTTGCTCATGCAGACCGTCGCAGAAGTGCTGAAGAAAATCGAGGACTATTCTATCAGCAACCGGGCAGAGTTTGAAGCCTTAGTGAAAAAGAACCTTGTCATACAGCAGACCGACCAGACCAAGAAACAGCAGAAGCGTATTCCGCAAATCACGACACGCCTTGAACAGATTGACAAGGTGCTGAATAAGCTCTATGAGGACAACGCCCTCGGCACGATCCCGCAAGACCGCTATGAGCAGATGTCGCAGAAGTATTCGGAAGAATACTACGCGCTGAAAGCGGAGCTTGCCACGCTCCAAGAGCAGCTATCCGCTTATGAGAACGCGGGAGGACGGGCGCAGAAGTTTTTGAAGCTGACGGAACGCCATGCTGCCTTTACCGACCTTACACCCACCATTCTCAACGAGTTTATCAGCCGGATTGAAGTGCATGAGCGCGACCAGAAAAGGGCGAGATACGCAATCCAGCACATCAGCATATATTTCAATTATATCGGCAAGTTTGAGAACGAAGTGACACAGCTTGCAGAGCCGACCGAGCAGGAAATCCGGCAAATGCGGGAGGAAATCGAAGAAGCCAAAAAGGAAAAGAGCCGCGCCTACCACCGCAACTATTCAAGGGAATACCGGGCGAGAAATCTTGAAAAGCAACGGGAGTATGACCGCATGAAAGCGCGGGAATACCGGGCAAGGCGAAAGGCACAGGCAGCCGCACAGCCCGCACAGTAAAACAGAATAACCGTCAGCCAAGAGGGATTTTCCGAACTACGGGAAATTCCTCTTTTGCGCCCGGAGAAAGGAGCCGCCTATGGCAGAACAGACCCCCGACAGTATCATCACGACCCAGAGGAACGGGCAGACCATTGTTGCGGAGTTATTTTTCAATCACAGCAGCACAGAAACATTCCGCGACAAGCTGCTCAAACTGGTGCTTGCCGACAGTACGCGTTTATCCGCGTCTGACGGTCAAGAGCCGGAAAAAACAGAAATCTTGCGATAACAGCCGCCCTGACGAACCATTCCCTGTCCGGGCGATTTCTATTTGAAAATCCTCATTTTCCCCAAGTCAAGAGCCGGGAAAAACACCCGAAAAATGCCCCTACTGCGTAACAGGGGCGCAGAAAGGAGAGTTTATGAGAACAGGGCTTACCAAACAGGAAAAGACCACCGATATATGGTTTGACGAGAAAGACCCGCTAATCCATATCCGCACCCACAACACCGACTTAAAGAAGCGGCTTGCCGCCTACGCCGGACAGCACCCCGACCAGTGCCGCCAGACCGACGCAGACCCGGACACGGGCTGCATGGAGTTTGAAATCCGCAAGGGGCGTTTCTCTTTCCGTCTGACCGCCCCATACAGCGAGGAACGCCGCAGGGCGGCAAGCGAAGCGGCGAAGAAACACTCTGGCAATTTGACACGCACTATTCAAAAAGATGTGGTATAATTTTTTTGAAAAAGTTTCGGATTAGATGTAGTATTTGCCGCTGAAACCGTAGTACATAGGTGAAGCCCGAAAGGAGGCGGTGAGATGATAGACGACGAAAAAATCATAGAAATGTTTTTTGGACGTTCAGAACAAGGCATACGGGAACTGGATACAAAATACGGAAAAGACTGCCACAATCTTTCCTACCATATCGTAGGGAGCAGGCAAGATGCGGAAGAATGTGTAAACGACGCTTATTTAGGCGCATGGAACGCCATTCCCCCGGCGCGTCCTAACCCGCTTTTGTCCTACATAATGAAAATCGTGAGGAACATTTCACTCAAAATCTATTGGAGAAAGGAAGCAGCCAAACGAAGCAGCCACTACACGATTGCGTTAGAGGAAATCGAAGCCTGTATCGCAGACCAGAAAACCGTAGAAGATGAAATTGAGGCCAGAGAGTTAGCCCGTATCATTGAGGACTTTTTGGACACGCTGACCGTTGAAAACCGCGTTATCTTCATGCGCCGCTATTGGTTTGCCGATAGCTACAAGGATATAGCCGAGCTTGTGGGGCTTTCGGAGAAAAATATCTCCGTCCGACTAACTCGTATTCGTGAGAAGATGAAGCAATACTTGATTGAAAGAGAGGTATTCGTATGAACACAAAGAAGTTTTCTGACGCTATGAGCGAACTTGACACTAAATACATTGATGAAGCTCTCAATTACAAAAAGAAAGTGAAAAAGCCCGTTTGGGTAAAATGGGGAGCAGTCGCGGCTTGCTTATGCCTTGTGATTATCGGAAGTTTTCTTGTGCCACACATAGTTGAAAATGACCATGATAATCCGAACGTCAATCCTGTTGCCTACCCCTATGTAATGGTCAACGATGTAATATATCTTATCGACCCAGAAGGCTATGCGACATCTGAATTGCCGAATGAATATGTAGAAATCGGTAAAATAGAGGGCAATGCGTCAGCAGACAAGGCTCAAAATTGGTATTCACAGGGTTGCAAAGTAGGCGAATCTATATATCAAAATCCCGATATAACAGACGAAATATTTGTATACACAACACTATTTTCCGGGAATGGTGAATACCGTTATATTCGTTTTGTGCAGTCTGTAAATAGAGAATAGGCAGTTCCAAACAATCACAACCGAATAACACCCCGCAGGGCGGCTATTTCTAAACCGAAGTAGCCGCCCTTTCTTTATGCCCAAAATCAAAAAGGAGGACAGCGACCATATTGAAACCGAGAGAGAAAACCCACGAGGAATTGACCGCCGAGATTGAGGAAGGCAAGAAGAAAATCCGGCAATACGAAAACCGGGAAAAGGTGCTGCGGCAAAAGCTGACGCAAGAGGAACGCCGGACGCGCAGCCACCGCCTTATCGTCCGGGGCGCGGTATTTGAAAGCATTGTGCCGGAAGCAAAGACCATGACCGACGAGGAAGCCGCCGCCTTTCTCCGAGTTGCCTTGACGAGCGAGGAAGCGCGGGAGTTTTTGAAAAAACGAGCCGCGGACGGGAACGCCGGATAAATCCCTTTGGAACAAAGGGCGCACTTATACACCCTTGCGGGCGTGTGCGCTCTGCCGAGGGCTTATCTCCGCACAGGGAGCTTTCCCCGCGCTACGATATGGCGGCTTTGCCGCAACAAGGGGCTGCACCCCTTGCGCCGCTTCGCGGCTATCCCTGCACACCCACAAAAACAGTACACCCGCCGTTGGCGTCTGTACCATTTTTGCGGGTTTTATTATCCTATCCGGGAGGTGATACCCATAGCCATTTACCATTGGAACATCGGCATTGTGAGCCGAGGAAAAGGCAAATCAGCCGTTGCCGCAGCCGCCTACCGAAGCGGCGAAAAGCTGACAAACGAATGGGACGGAATGACCCATGACTACACTCGCAAAGGCGGCGTTGTCCATACGGAAATCATGCTGCCGCCCCACGCGCCACCCTCATTTTCTGACCGTTCAACCTTGTGGAACAGCGTGGAGCTTTACGAGAAAGCCGGGAACGCCCAGCTTGCCAGAGAGATTGACGCGGCACTCCCCATAGAATTATCCAGAGAGGAACAGATCCGGCTTGTCCGGGAATACTGTTCCTCTCAATTTGTTTCCAGAGGAATGTGTGTGGATTTTGCTATCCATGACACCGACAGCGGCAACCCCCATTGTCATATCATGCTGACCATGCGCCCCCTTGACGAGCGCGGCGCATGGGCGGCGAAGTCCAAAAAGGAATATGACCTTGATGAAAACGGCGAGCGTATCCGCTTGCCAAGCGGCAGATACAAGACCCACAAAGTTGACCTGACCGGCTGGAACGACAAGGGCAACACCCTCTTGTGGCGCAAGGCGTGGGCTGACCTTACCAACGACTTTTTGGAGAGGAACGGAAGCCCGGAGCGTATCGACCACCGCAGCAACGCCGAGCGCGGCATTGACGAGATACCCACCGTCCACATGGGCGTGGCGGCTTGCCAGATGGAGAAGAAAGGTATCGCCACCGAGAAAGGCGAACTGAACCGAAATATCCAAAAGGCAAACCGCCTTATCCGGGAAATCCGGGCACAGATTGGGAAGCTCAAAGAATGGATTGCCGACCTGTTCAAAGCGTGGGAAACCACCCCGGAGCAGCCGCAACAATCCCCCGGCCTTGCAAATCTGCTGATGAAGTATTTGAGCGTTCAGAGAGAAAAGAGCCGGAAGTATTCGCAGCGTTGGCAACAACAGCACACAGCCGATGAATTGAAAACCATAGCGGCGGCGGTCAACTATCTTTCCGAGCATGGTATCTCTAATCTTGATGAGCTTGACGCTTCCCTTTCCTCTGTCAGTGATAGAGCCTATTCAATCCGGGAGGGAATGAAAACCGCCGAGCAGCGCATGAAAGAACTGCAAAAACTCATGGAGTACGGCAGAAATTATCAAACCTACAAGCCCATACAGGACGAGTATCGGCAAATCCGCTGGAAAGGAAAACAGGAGAAGTTTGCGGAAGCCCGCCGCGCCGAGCTTACCCTATGGGACGCGGCAAACCGCTATCTCCATGCCCATTTGCCGGAGGGGGTGAAAACCCTGCCGATCTCCGCGTGGGAGAAAGAATATACCGCCCTCAAAGCACAGCGGGAAGCGGAATATGACACGCTGAAAGAGACCCGCGCCGAGGTTGCCGAGCTTCAAAAAATCCGCAGGTGCGTGGATATTGCACTCCGCGCCGACCAACCGGAACGGACGCAGAGCCGCGCCAAGCGGCAGGAACAGGAGCGATAAAGAAAAGGACGGGCAAGCTGCTTTGCCTGTCCGTCCTAAATGTTTTCCGATAAAATGGACGCTATTGATTCCTAATATTAAAACCAACTTGCTCTTTCGTCCCTAAATTCGGGCAGGTCACTATGCTCATAAGGATTATAATTATTCAAATTGCAGCCAAACTCTTTCAATGATTTTATTTTATTATCCTTTGTCCATTCAACCAGGGAAATTCCATCAAATTCCTCTATGCTCCCATTGTTCATTTCATTTTTGAAATACCACTCCACAATCGTCTGATTTCCTTTGTGGAAAAATTGTTTAATTTCCCAAGCAACGACTTTGCCACGAGTATTCCATTCCTGAAACCAGTGTTTTACGATTTGACGGTTATTATATTTTGGACTCCAACTTTCAGTATAAATTACATCTTCTGCAAAAATATTATCAATACCTAAATCCTGTTTTGTAAGCCACATTTCAAACCATAAGTGAATAATTCTTTCTCTTTCATTCACAATCCAGCACCTCACTAACTTCCGATTTTTCGGTTTCATTCTACATCAAAACTATGAACAATTCAACCACAGAAAGAGAGGTATCAGCCATGTATTACACCCAAGAACAGATAGACCGCGCCAACCAAGCCGACCTTGTTTCTTTCCTGCAATCACAGGGCGAGCAGCTTACCCGCGCCGGAAACGAATACCGCTGGAAGCGGCACGACAGCTTGACCGTCCGGGGAAACAAATGGTACAGGCACAGCCAGAGTAAGGGCGGCGCACCCATTGATTTTGTCATGGAGTTTTTCGGCAAGAGCTTCACCGAAGCCGTTGAACTACTGACAGGCGAAAAAGGAGCCGCCCCGCCGCAGGACAGACCAAGCCCCGCGCCCCTATCCGACTTCCGACTGCCACCCCGCAGCACCGACAACCGCATAGCGAGGAACTACCTCACAGCAGCCCGCCGCATTGATGAAGATGTGACGGGCTTTTTCTTTTCCACCGGGGATATTTACGAGGAAGCCGCCCACCATAACGCCGTATTTGTCGGCAGAGATGAAAGCGGCATACCGCGATACGCCCATCAGCGCGGCACAGCCGGGAGTTTTCGGCTTGATGTGAAAGGCAGCGACAAAGCCTTTAACTTCTGCTACCGTGGCGAGGACGAAAGGTTGTTTGTCTTTGAAGCCCCCGTTGACCTGCTCTCTTTCCTCTGCCTGTTCAAAAAGGATTGGCAAAAGCAAAGCTATCTGTCATTGGGCGGCGTGGGAGAAAAAGCCCTTTTGCGTTTCCTTTCTGACCGCCCCAACATCAAGACCGTTTTTCTCTGCCTTGACAGCGACGAAGCCGGAAGCGACGCTTGCAGCCGCCTTGCGGAGCTTATGCCGGAGGGCTTGACCGTTCACCGCCTTGTGCCGCTTTACAAGGACTGGAACGAGGTATTGCAGCACCGGGCAGAAATCGCGGACGGGAAGTATATCCGTGAAGCGATTTACGGCTTGAAAGAGCCGCCGCAGGAAGAAACCATTGAGATTATCCGCATGAGCGAGGTTGATACACAGACCGTTGAATGGCTATGGAAGCCGTATATCCCCTTCGGGAAAGTAACCATAGTACAGGGCAACCCCGGCGAGGGAAAGACCACCTTTGCCCTACGCCTTGCCGCCGCCTGCACCACAGGGGGAACGCTGCCGGGAATGAAGCCCTTACCGCCATTCCAAGTGATTTACCAGACCGCCGAGGACGGGCTGGGCGATACCGTCAAGCCCCGCTTGATAGAAGCCGAAGCCGACCTTGACCGCGTACTTGTGATTGATGAAGCAAAACGGGAACTTACCCTGTCCGATGAGCGCATAGAAAAGGCAATCACGCAGAACGGGGCGCGGCTGATTATCCTTGACCCCATACAGGCGTACATGGGCGAAAAGACCGATATGAACCGGGCAAACGAAGTGCGCCCCATGTTCCGCCGCCTTGCCGATGTTGCCGAGCGTACCGGGTGCGCCGTTATCCTTATCGGACATCTCAACAAAGCTGCCGGAGGGCAGAGCGCGTACCGAGGATTAGGTTCTATCGACTTCCGCGCCGCAGCAAGGAGCGTCCTGCTGATCGGGCGCGTGAAGCGAGAACCGAATGTGCGCGTTATCGTCCATGACAAATCTTCCCTTGCGCCGGAGGGCAAGCCCGTTGCCTTTTGCCTTGACCCGGAAACGGGCTTTTCGTGGATAGGCGAATACGACATCACCGCCGACGAACTGCTGTCCGGCGCGGGCGGCAACACCGCCACCAAGACCGAACAGGCGGAACGGCTGATACTTGACCTGCTTGCAGACGGGAAAGAGCTTGCCAGCGAGGACATTGTAAAAGCCGCAGCCGAAGCCGGAATATCCGAGAGGACGGTACAGAACGCCAAGCGCAACATGGGCGGCATTTTAGGCGCAAGGCGTGTCGGCGGTCAATGGTACAACTTCATCAAGAAGAAGCAACCACCCGAACCCGCAAGCTGAAAGTGCAAAACGCAGACCCTTTGCACTTTGCACTTTCGCACTTTCACGATAATTTGCGTCAATAACTCAAAAAAGCACTTGACAAAACGCTTCATGGGGTACGCCCAAGGACATTGAATCGTTCATGGCACCCAAGTTTGCCGACAACATCATCCTGACCAAAACGGAACGGTTGATGATGTCCAACCGTCCACCTGACCCCAAGAACGCCCGGAATAAAAACGTGCTGGTGGTGGGCGGTTCCGGTTCAGGTAAAACACGCTTTTGGCTGAAGCCGAATCTGCTTCAGTGCCACAGCTCCTATGTCGTCACCGATCCGAAAGGTAGTATCGTGGTCGAGTGCGGGAACGCACTTCTGAAGAACGGTTACAGGCTGAAAATCCTGAACACCATTAACTTCAAAAAGTCGATGCACTACAATCCCTTTGCCTATGTCCACAGCGAAAAGGACATTCTGAAACTGGTCACGACCCTGATGACCAACACCAAGGGCGAGGGGTCCGGCGGAGACCCCTTCTGGGAGAAAAGTGAGCGGCTTTTGCTCACCGCCCTAATCGCCTATCTGCATTATGAAGCCCCGGTGGAGGAGCAAAACTTCGCCACCCTGCTGGAAATGCTGAACACCATGCAGGTGCTGGAGGACGATGAGGAATACCAGAATCCGGTGGATCTGCTGTTTGAAGAACTGGCAAAAAAGAAGCCCAACAGCTTTGCCGGGCGGCAGTACAAACTTTACAAGCTGGCTGCCGGAAAGACCGCAAAATCCATCCTGATTTCCTGTGGTGCCAGATTAGCCCCCTTCGACATCCAAGAGCTGCGTGACCTTACCATGTACGATGAGCTGGCGTTAGATACGCTGGGAGATAAGAAAACAGCTCTGTTCCTCATCATGTCGGACACGGATTCCACCTTCAACTTCCTGATTTCAATGGTCTACACCCAGCTTTTCAATCTGCTCTGCGATAAAGCAGACGATGTGTACGGCGGCAAACTGCCCATCCATGTGCGCTGCCTGATCGACGAGTGCGCCAACATCGGGCAGATTCCCAATCTGGAAAAGTTGGTGGCGACCATTCGCAGCCGTGAGATCTCCGCCTGCCTTGTTTTGCAGGCGAGAAGTCAGTTGAAAGCCATCTACAAGGACAACGCAGATACCATCGTGGGCAACATGGATTCTCAAATTTTTCTGGGCGGCTCCGAACCCACCACCCTGAAAGACCTGTCGGAAATGCTGGGAAAAGAGACCATCGACGCATTCAACACCTCGGATACCCGTGGCAACAGCCCCAGTTACGGCACTACGTTCCAAAAGATGGGCCACGAATTGTTGAGCCGGGACGAGCTGGCGGTGCTGGACGGCGGCAAGTGTATTTTGCAGTTGCGTGGTGTCAGACCGTTTCTTTCTGACAAGTACGATCTGACCCAGCACCCTAACTACAAGCTGACCTCGGACTACGACCCCAAAAACATCTTCGATATTGAAAAGTATCTGAACCGAAAAGAAAAAATCCACCCTGGTGATGAGTTCATCGTGGTGGACGCTGATTCGCTCCCGTCTGCCTGACCCGGTAGGCGGTTTTATTTTACCCCGGTCAGAAAGGTGCACCAGAAAATCAACCTTGCTGCGGTTATGCAGCGTAAAACTACAAGATTTCGGGTGTGTACAAATGACCGGAAACGCTTTATAATAAAGGAGAAAAGACTATGGAATTCTTCAACTCTGCTATCGAAGTTCTTCAGACTCTGGTTGTCGCTCTGGGTGCCGGTCTCGGCGTTTGGGGTGCCATCAACCTGCTGGAAGGTTATGGTAACGATAACCCCGGCAGCAAGAGTCAGGGCATGAAGCAGCTCATGGCTGGCGGCGGTGTCGCTCTGGTGGGCATCACCCTCATCCCTCTGCTGAGCGGTCTGTTCGGCTAAGAGCCGCAGGCGGGTCTTCCCGCCTGTACATACGCAATCGCTCCATCTCTGCTGTGGATAACAGCCTTTATAATAAGGAGCGCATTGTGGTACGAATCTCCACCCATCCACGAAAGGCGGTGTCTTATGCAGTTTTTGACCCACATTATTTTCCTCCTGAACCTTCTCAAGACCCTTATCAACCACTTCAGCTAAGGACGGTGACTGCTGAATGGAAACCGTTCTCAAAGCCATTGCCGACTGGATCAAAGGCATCCTGACGGCAGGCATTATGTCCAATCTTTCCGGCCTGTTCGACGATGTGAACACGCAGGTGGGCAACATCGCCCAGCAGGTGGGCACCAAGCCCTCCAGCTTTGAACCGCGCGTTTTCGCAATGATCGAAGCTCTTTCTCGGAATGTGGTGCTGCCCATTGCAGGCATCATCCTGACCTTCATCGCCTGTTACGAGTTGATAGAGATGATCACCCAGCACAACAACATGGCACAGTTTGAGCCTGCCCTCATCATGCGCTGGATCTTTAAGACCGCTGTTTCGGTATGGCTCATCAGCAACACCTTCGATATTGTGATGGCGGTCTTTGACCTGACACAGAAGGTGGTGTCCGATTCCAGCGGCATCATTGCCGGAAACACCCGTGTCAACGACATTGGCTTGTCGATGTTGGAAGCCAGCCTGATGCAGATGGATGTAGGCCCCCTGTTCGGGCTATTTTTGCAGTCCTTCTTCATCGGCATCACCATGCGGATCTTGAGCATCATCATTTTTGTCATCGTGTACGGAAGAATGATTGAGATCTATTGCATGGTGAGCCTTGCACCCATCCCCATGGCGACTTTCGGCAACCATGAGCAATCGCACATGGGGCAGAACTACCTGAAATGCCTGTTTGCATTGGGTTTTCAGGGCTTTCTCATCCTCATCTGCGTGGCGATTTACGCTGTGCTGATCCAGAGCGTGGCAATTTCTGGGGATGCCATCAACTCCATTTGGAGCATTGTGGGCTACACCGTTCTGCTTTGTTTCAGCCTGTTCAAGACAAGCTCCGTGACAAAATCCGTCCTCGGAGCGCATTAAAGGAGGTGTTTGATTGGCTGCGTATATTTCCGTTCCCCGTGACCTGACGAAAGTGAAATCGAAGGTCGTGTTCAACTTGACCAAACGGCAGCTTGTCTGCTTTGGCACAGCGGCTCTCATTGGAGTGCCGCTGTTTTTTGTTCTCCGGGATTCCGGCGGCAACACTGCTGCCACCCTCGGTATGATGGCGGTGATGCTGCCGGCGTTCTTCCTTGGGATGTACGAAAAGAACGGCCAGCCTTTGGAAAAGCTGCTGTCGTACTATGTGCAGTCCCGGTTTGTCCGCCCGAAGATCCGCCCCTACAAGACTAACAATTACTATGCGATTTTGATGAAGGGAGGCATGACCCATGATCCCGTTTTGGAAAAAGACCGGTAAGCACAGCAAGCCGCAGTCTGTGCAGAAGCGTAGGCAGAACGCAAAGCCTGCTGTGCCCCGGACCGCCCAACAGTCCATCCCCATGCAGCGGATGTTTGAGGATGGCACCTGCCGGGTGAAGCCCAACTACTACACCCGCACCATTCAGTATCAGGACATCAATTATCAGTTGGCGCAGCAGGAGGACAAGACCGCCATTTTTGAGGAATGGTGCAGTTTTCTGAACTTCTTCGACAGCTCCATCAAATTTGAGCTGTCCTTTGTGAACATGGCAACCGACAGCACCGAGTTTGAAAAGAGCATCCGCATCCCGTTCCAGAAGGACGGCTTTGACGATGTGCGTGCGGAGTACAGCCAGATGCTGCGCCAGCAGCTTGCCAAGGGCAATAATGGTCTGACCAAGACCAAATTCATCACCTTTGGTGTGGAGGGCGAAAGCATGGCGCAGGTCAAGCCCCGGCTCGACCACATCCAGAATGACCTGCTCAATAATTTTCATCGGTTAGGGGTGCAGGCAAAGCCCTTGAATGGTGCCCAGCGGCTGAAGCTCATGCACGATATGTTCAACATGGACGGTGCATCCAAGTTTCACTTTGACTGGAAAGACCTTGTGAAAAGCGGACTTTCGGTGAAGGATGCCATTGCACCCACCGCCTTTTCGTTCAAAAACAGCCGTACCTTCCAGATGGGCGGCATCTTCTGCGCCGCCAGTTTTTTGAGCATCACGGCATCCGACATCAGCGACCAGCTTTTGAAGGATTTTCTGGACATGGATTCGTCCCAAATCGTTACCATGCACATCCAGTCCGTTGACCAGAACCGTGCCATTAAGACCGTGAAGCGCACCATCACCGAACTGGACCGCAGCAAGATCGAGGAGCAGAAAAAAGCCATCCGTGCCGGGTATGATATTGACATCATCCCGTCCGATTTGGCAACTTACGGGCGGGATGCGAAAGCCCTGCTCAAAGAACTTCAGAGCCAGAATGAGAGAATGTTTTTGGTGACGTTCCTTGTTCTGAACACCGGGCGCACAGAGCAGGAGCTGGAAAACAACGTCTTTCAGGCCAGCTCCATCGCCCAGAAGCACAACTGCAACCTGTGCCGCCTTGATTTTCAGCAGGAGCAGGGGCTGATGTCCTCGCTGCCGCTGGCGGATTGCCAGATCGAAATTCAGCGGGGACTGACCACCAGCAGCACTGCTATCTTCATCCCCTTTACCACGCAGGAATTGTACCAGAGCGGAAAAGAATCGCTGTACTACGGCTTGAATGCCCTGTCCAACAACCTCATCATGGTGGACCGCAAAAAGCTGAAAAACCCCAACGGCCTGATTCTGGGCACTCCCGGTTCTGGCAAAAGTTTCTCAGCAAAGCGTGAAATCACCAACGCATTTCTGGTGACGGACGATGATATTATTATCAATGATCCCGAAGGCGAATACTCGCCGCTGGTGAACCGGCTGAAAGGTCAGGTCATCAAAATCAGCCCCAACAGCACCCAATTTGTCAACCCCATGGACATCAACGCCAACTACTCCGAGGAGGATAATCCGCTGTCCCTGAAAGCCGACTTTATTCTTTCTTTGTGTGAGCTGGTGGTGGGCGGCAAGGAGGGTCTGCTGCCGGTAGAAAAGACGGTCATTGACCGCTGTGTGCATCTGATTTACCGCAAGTATTTTGCCGACCCCTGCCCGGAGAATATGCCCATTCTTGAGGACTTGTACAACGCCCTGCTCCAACAGGACGAAAAAGAAGCCCACCATGTTGCCACGGCTCTGGAGATCTACGTCAAAGGCAGTCTGAACCTGTTCAACCACCGCACCAACGTGAACGTCAATAACCGCATCGTCTGCTATGACATCAAGGAGCTGGGCAAGCAGATGAAAAAGCTGGGGATGCTCATTGTGCAGGATCAGGTGTGGGGGCGTGTCACGGCAAACCGCAGCAGCGGAAAGTCCACCCGGTATTATATGGACGAGATGCACCTTTTGCTGAAAGAGGAGCAGACCGCCGCTTATTCCGTGGAGATCTGGAAGCGTTTCCGCAAGTGGGGCGGTATTCCCACAGGGCTGACCCAGAACGTGAAAGACCTGCTTTCTTCCCGTGAGGTCGAGAATATTTTTGAAAATTCGGACATGATCATCATGCTGAATCAGGCGGCGGGAGACCGGCAAATTCTCGCAAAGCAGCTCAACATCTCGCCCCATCAGCTTTCCTATGTGACCCACTCCGGCGAGGGCGAAGGGCTGCTGTTTTTCGGCAATGTCATTCTGCCCTTTGTTGACCGATTCCCCACCGATTTGGAACTCTACCGCATTATGACCACCAAGTTAGGCGAGATCTCGGAGGGGCAGAAATGAGTGAGCCGAAGCTGAACATCAAAGAGGAATCGTCCGCAAAAAAGACTCGTTCACCCCCGAAAAAATCCAAGGTGGAGCAGTCGGTGCCCAAAAAGAAAAAGCTGAAACTGGATGCAGATAAGGCTGCGGAAAAGGCACAGCATCTGCGGTTTGGCAAGGCGGAACTGACCCCGGACGAACTGAGCCGGTTGAGCAAGGCGCAGAAACGAGAAATGTACGCAGCCCATGCCGCTCGCTCTGCGGTGCACCGAGAGGTTGACCAATACGAGGATGACAATGTGGGCATACAGGCTCTGAGCGAGGGCGAAAAGGCGGCAGGAAATGTCCGTGATATTTCCAAAAGCCGCTATGCCCGGAAGCTCAAGAAGAAAGCCAAGATGCAGGGCAAAAAAGGCACCAAAACCGCAAGATCTTCTGCACGAGAGCCGACTGCGCCACAAGATGCAGGCGCATCCGGCACCGGCGAGAGCAGTTCCAACTGGCTTTCCCGGTGGCGGCAGAAACAAGACATCCGGCAGAGCTACTATGCTGCCGCCCGTTCGGGCACAGCGGCGCAGACCGCAGGCGGCAAGGCGGCATCCAAGGGTGCATCTGCCGCACGGTCTAGCATGGAACAGGCGGTGGAGAAAGGCAAAACCGCCGTCAGCACCGCCGTAAAGGGGCTGGTGAATGCCGCCAAAGGCAACGCACACGTTCTGGTGATCGTGGGCGTTTTTCTTTTGCTCGTCCTCATGGTGATGTCGGGCTTTTCCTCCTGCGGTATCCTCTTTTCGGGCGGCACACAGGTGTCCGGGCAGACCATATACTCTGCCGAGGATCGGGACATCCGGGGCGCAGAACAGGACTACAAGAAACTGGAGAAAGAACTGGACAAAAAGATCAAACGCACTCCTACCGACCACCCCGGCTACAACGAGTACCAGTACCATCTTGATCCCATCGAGCATGACCCGTGGCAGCTCACTTCGTATTTGACCACACTCTACGACGATTACACTCGCAGCGAGGTACAGGGCAAATTGAAGGAGACCTTCAAAAAGCAGTATAAGCTGACCACATGGGTAGAGGTGCAGATACGGTATAAGACCGTGTGGGTCATCAGCCCGGCAGGAATCCCCATCCCTACGCAGGTCCCCTATGAGTACCGCATCTTCCACACCAAGCTGGTGAACCGTGGCTTGGAGGTGGTCATCCGGGAAGAACTGGACAACGACCAGTGGAAACGGTATGAGATCTTTCAAGACACCTTGGGCGGCAGACCTTATCTGTTCAACGGCGGCTTGCCCCCCGGTGGCTCCGATGGTTCCGGCGCACCGGGCATCGACTATCAGGTTCCGGCAGAAGCCCTGACCGACAGCGAGTTTGCTGCCATCTACAAGGAAGCCCAAAAGTATGTGGGCACACCCTATGTGTGGGGCGGTTCCACCCCGGAAACAGGCTTTGATTGCAGCGGCTATGTCTGCTGGGTCTACAACCAGAACGGCTACGATGTGGGACGCACGACGGCAAACGGATTATGGCAGAAAAGCCAGCACATTTCCGAAGCAGAAGCAAAACCCGGAGACCTTGTTTTCTTTGAAGGAACGTATGATACGCCGGGGAAAAGTCATGTAGGCATTTACCTCGGAAACGGCATGATGGTCAGCGCCGGAGACCCCATCAAGTACGCAAACATTCACTCGTCCTACTGGCAGAAATATCTGTCAGGATTCGGGCGGCTATCCAAATAATAGGAGGACACTATGAGCGAAAAACTCGACAAACTGCGCGCTTCTTTGGAAAAAGAGAAGGAACGGCGCATCAAAATCAACAACCGCATCGAAAGTCTGGAACGGCGGATTCAGGAGGCTGAGGCCGCCGAGGTCAACGAGATGGTGCGAACTGCAAAGGTCACGCCGGAACAGCTCGCCGCCCTGCTGCGGCAGTCGGCAACTGCTACCCCGAACCCTGCTGCGCTGTCTGCCGTGGGTGCAATTTTCGAGAAGGAGGTCAATACGGATGAAGATTAAGAAACTGAGCGCATTGCTGGCATCGGCGGTGCTGTGTGCTGGCATGGCGGCTCCGGCATTTGCCTATGGTGACGATTCCACCCCGGTGGAGCAGCCTGTTCTGCCGGAGGTGGTGGAGGATATTGTCACCGTCACGGACGAAACCTCTGGTGCCCTGACCCCGGAGGGCAACCTGACGCTGGTGGACGATTACCACACCGATTATTCGGATGGCAGCGGTCAGCAGTTCATTACGCTGGTGTCGAAGTCCGGCAACACCTTCTATCTGGTCATCGACCGCAACGCCAAGGGGCAGCAGACCGTCCACTTTATGAACCTCGTGGATGAGAGTGACCTTCTGGCTCTGATGGAGGAAGAAGATGCCGATGCTTATACCGCTGAAAAGGAAGCGGCGGCGCAGGCGGAACTGGACAGGCTGAAAGCCGAGGAAGAAGCCAAGAAAGCCGCAGAGGAAGCAGCAACCGCTGAACCGCCCAAAGAAAACAAGGTGACGAAGTACGCAGGCGCATTTCTGAGCGTAGTTGCCCTGATTGCGCTGGCGGCAGGCGGCGGCTTCTATTTCTATCGCCAGCAGATGCAGAAGAAAAAAGCCGAAAAAGAAGCCCTTGACCCCGATGCAAACTACACCGAGGACAAGGGCGATTTCGAGATTCCGACCGAGGACGAGCCGGAGGACACCGGCAAGGAGGATAACACAGAAGAATAATTTTATGGCGGCGTTTGCCGCCTTACATACTAAAAAACGGGATGCCATAAAAATAGCACCCCATTCTAATATTAAAACAAACTGAAAGTCATCCAGTTGAAAAGACCCACTTGCCAGATGCATTAACGCCTGTTTTGCCCGAAAACCACCCCAATTACGATAAAAATGACGAGAATAACAATGCATAATGCCTTCCATCCCAAAGTGATTTTCAAATCACTGTGATCAAAGAAAAATGCAAACACGCCAAATAAACCGCATAAGAAAGAGATAATGTTTACGATGTTCATACTAGACCTCCTATTTGTCACTGTGGATTCAAATAGGAACTCAGCATTCAAAACAGAGAATCAAATAGACGAACTGACGCCTACCCGAAGTGAACAACAACCGTAAGTCAATGCATCATGGCACCCACCCTACACTCACATAAATGAGTGTCTGTCTGCTAATAGAGTAATACATTCGTCGCTTTCTTCACATAAAATAATCGCTCTAAAATCTAGATGATTATATCTTATGTTGCCATAGAACGTTTATATTATCAAATGCATCATATAAAATGTCTTACCAAAAGGCATTTTAGAATACCTTGCCGCCTTTTCACAAAGCACCCCATCGGCGAGAGCGCACTCGATTTGTTCATCTCCACGCATTTCTTCCATTACTCGGCACATAACAGTATTTTATTTTATCAGGCAGATTTCTTGCTGGCAAGTTCTTTGACTTCTTCAATAGACAATTTAGAATACTTTGCCACCTTTTCATAAGGCATTCCATCTGCGAGCATCTCCAAAGCACACTCGATTCGTTCATCCTTACGCATTTCTTCCATTGCTCTGCACATAGTTGCCACTCCCTTCGCATCGTGCTTAAAGTATTGTACCCGATTTGCAAGCACCGGATAGAACATATCTTTTGCATCGGTACAGAAAAAGTCATGCATCAGTTTTCCGAGGGCAGTTTCATCCTTGATTTGAGAGTTCACATAGATGATATGTGACTGGTCGTTGAAAACTGCACCGGTTTCTTCTACCATACGATGAATGTGGTAAATCGGCAATCCAGCCTTTAACACATCGTTCTCCGTGATGAAGATAATATATGTTTCGTTCAAGGCATCATAATTGCTGCCAGAATGAGTGAGGTTTGCATCCAGCAGGCTGCTGTTGTAGCGGGCGCGTTTTTCGCTTGCCCCACGGTCACTGCGTTGCACCTCGATATTATATGCCCGATTCTGCTCATCAACAGCCAGAATATCCAGACGAACGGAGCGTCCCTGCAAATTCTTGATACTGTACTGACCATGCACTTCACGAACCTTCAAATCCGCTCGTTTGAGAATGATTTGAAGCAAAAATTCTGCACAAGCAGGGTCTTCAAAAACCGCCGCCATGAAATCGTCATCAATCAGGCGCAGGCCTCTCAGACGTTGTAAATCCTGCTCGTGTTTACGTTCAAAATCCAGTTCTTGCTGTGTTTTGTTTTCAGACATTGGTTCACCCGCTTTCTTTCTTCTTTCAAGAACATAGTACCATAATCCAATCTTTTTTACAAGATGACACCATTTATAAAAAGGAGTTGATGCTTATTGTCTTATTGCTTGGTAGTGGCGGAAAAGCCCTCTGTCGGGGCAGCTTACGCAAAGGTCCTCGGTGCGACCAATCGACAGGATGGTTATTGGGAGGGCAACGGTTATCTCGTCAGCTGGTGCGTTGGTCATCTGGTGGAACTGGCACCGCCCAATGTTTATGATGCCAAATACGTCAAGTGGAGCATTGCAGACTTGCCCATCCTGCCGGAAAAGTGGCAGTATCTCGTGTCTACGTCCACCAAAAAGCAGTTTGGCATTCTGCAAAAGGTGATGAACCGTCCAGATGTGGATAGCATTGTCTGTGCAACAGACGCAGGGCGCGAGGGCGAACTGATTTTCCGTTTGGTGTACCAGCAAGCGGGCTGCAAAAAGCCCTTCTCCCGCCTGTGGCTGTCCAGCATGGAGGAAAATGCTATCCGGGAGGGGTTCGCCCACCTGAAACCATCAACTGAATATGATGCGCTGTACAACGCAGCACTCTGCCGGGAACGTGCCGACTGGATGGTCGGCATCAATGCGTCCCGGCTTTTTTCGTGCCTATACGGGCAACCGCTGGCGGTGGGGCGTGTTATGACCCCGGTGCTTGCCATGACGGTGGTGCGGGAAGCTGCCATTGCCGCCTTTGTACCGGAGAAGTTCTACACGGTCGCCCTGACTCTTGCAGACGGCGGCTCCGCATCCAGCAAACGGTTTGCACAGAAAATGGATGCCGAACGGTTGCTATCCAAATGCCGAAAGGAGGAGCGTGTCACGGTGCAGAAGATGAAGCGCAAGGAAAAGTACGAAAGTCCGCCGCCGCTCTATGACCTTACCGCATTGCAGCGGGATGCCAACCGTCTGCTGGGATTTACGGCACAGCAGACCTTGGATTATGCCCAAAGTCTTTACGAAAAACGGCTCATCACCTATCCCCGCACGGACAGCCGCTTTTTGACGGAAGATATGGCGGCATCCATTCCGGGGCTGGTGACGGACACGGGCAAGGTGTTTGCCGTGGAGAAACCGCTTCCCATCCATGTGCGGCAGGTCATCAACGGCAGCAAAGTCACCGACCACCATGCGCTGCTGCCCACGAAAAGCATGGCAAACGCAGACCTTGCCGCACTCCCTGTGGGGGAGCGGAATGTCCTGCGGTTGATTGCCGCACGGCTGCTCTGCGCCGTAGGCGAACCGCACCGCTATGCAGAAACCACGCTCACCACCGAATGTGCAGGGGAGGAATTTACCGCCAACGGCAAGGTGGTTCTGTCGGAGGGCTGGAAAGCCATGGAGCGGAAAATGCTGGGCGAACTGTTGGGCAAGCAGAAAGAACAGGCTACTCTGCCAGATGTGCAGGAGCAGAGCCAGTGCAGCATTGTCGTTGCCGAACTGAAAGAGGGTCAAACGACCCCGCCGAAGCACTTTACCGAGGACACCCTGCTGCACGCTATGGAAACCGCCAGTGCAGACAGTATGCCGGAGGGCGTGGAGCGTCAGGGCATCGGCACCCCGGCCACCCGCGCCGCAACTATTGAAAAGCTGGTGCAGAAGGGCTTTCTGGAACGGAAGGGCAACAAGAAAACCAAGGTGCTGCTGCCCACGGACAAGGGCAAAGCCCTCGTCACCGTGATGCCCGAAGAAATCCAATCCCCGGAAATGACCGCCGATTGGGAAACGAAGCTGCTGCGTATTGAGCACAGCGAAATGGAGCCGGAAACTTTTATGACTGAAATCAAAGAAATGATTTCCTCGCTGGTAACGACCACCGAGACCGTGAAAGGAGCGAATGCGCTTATGAAAAACAAAATTATTGGTGTCTGCCCCAACTGCGGTGCAAATGTTGTGGAGCGTGAAAAGGGTTGGTTCTGCGAGAACCGGGAGTGCCGTTTCGTGTTGTGGAAGGACAATGCGTTCTTCAAGCGTCTGGGCAAGCGGCTGGATTCCCATGTTGCGGACAAGCTGCTGCGGGATGGTCGGGTCCGTCTGAAGGACTGCAAGAGTGCCAAGGGCAAGACCTACAACGCCGCTGTGCTGCTGTCCACCGAACCCGATGGCCGCAGCAAGTTCTCGCTGGAATTTGAGGGTGGATGCTGATGGAGCAGAAAACGGAAGCCCTCTATCTCATCAATAGGGACCGATTCCTGCATCTGTGGGAAAACGATGCCGGTGTCGGCTTTGCCACCTACGACTGCGCGAACGGTGCGCCGCTGGAAAGCGGTCAGATTTCCAAGCAAAATCTGCCGCCGGATGGCCGCAACGCCATTCCTGCTGCCCGGAACTGGTATCTGTTTGAACTTTCCAGCGATGACCGTAAAGCGATTCAGGAGGTCAGCTTGCAGCACCTCGACACCATCCCGCAGTCTGGTGTCCGCAGGCGGCGCATCTGGGATGACCCCACGATTCCCAGAGATGATGTCCGGCTCATCAACAGCCACTATGATGATCTCTACCGGGTGCCGAATCATGGTGTGATTCAGGTTGACCGTTCCGATGGCAACAGTTACACGGCACGGGTCGAGCATCTGGACGACTATCATTTTGATCTGGGCGAGTACGGAAACGTCTATCACATCTGTCAGTTCGGCGAGATGATGGAGCGCACCGGCTCGACCGCCTATCCTGAGATTCAGACACAGGACGAGCAGGGCGCATGGGAGCTGGGCGGCAAAGGCTATCTTGCCATCCAGTCCTGTGAAGATGGCTGGGATTATACCCTTTGTCACAGCGATTATTCTGTGATGGATGGTGGACAGATCGACGCACCCGAATTGACGATTCAGGAAGTCCGGGAGCAGATTCTGGAAGCGCACCACATGGAAAAGGGGCGGCGTGTGCTGAAGGACTATGACCTCATCATGGACAAAGTTGCCGAAGCCGAAGAACTGGGGCTGTCCAATCGCCCTTCCACGCTGGAAAAGCTGGCAGAGCTGGCGGGCGCAAGAGAAAAATGTGATGCCCCGGAATGCAACCCTTTTGGATGTAAGAAAGCGAGGGATGCCCATGAACTTTAATGCTGAGGAACTGATGCTGATGATGCTCTACAACACCGGCTCGCGGCTGGGGCTGATGCAGGAACTTCGGCTCATGCAGTGCTACCTGATGCCCGATGAGTTTGCTCTCCGGGAGCTGTCCGAGGGTGTGGTCGAGAAGCTGAAACTTATGACCGATGCGGAGTTTGCCGAGCTGGAATTTCCCCCGGACTGATTTTTGCCGCCTGCGGGCGGCGTACATAGGCTCTTTTGTTCCGAAAAATTTTCGCAAACCGCAAGAAAGTGGGCTTGATAGAATCCTTCCATTCATGCTATACTAAAACCAGTTTTAATGCACAGAAAAATTGAAAGCGGAGGATAGCCAATGGATACCAAAAAAAGATCACCCATCGACCGCCTGCTTTTTGCTACCTTTCTGAAAGGCCGCACTTCATCCCGTGATGTATGGGAAGAAAAGGGCGATATGACCCCCGAAGATAACCAGAAGATCATCGAAGAAACCAACGAGATCATCAACGATGATTCCACCTATCCCTTCATCAGCTACCTGTCCGACCTGCTTGCCAAATCCAAACCCTCCGATGAAGCGGTCAAGAAGCTGCACGACTGCATCGACAAAGTTGCCGCCGCACTGGGGCAGGACAGCACCGATGTGTTCCGTGCGCTCCTTGCAAAGCTGATCGAGGAGCCGGAAGAAAAGCAGACCTTTGACCGTCTGCTGGAGATGGCAGAAAAGTTTGCCGCAAAACACGAATAAAATACCATAGATTCCATAAGCGAGTGACCTGAAAAGGCCGCTCGCTTTTTTGTTTAC
>OOCY01000133.1_pt1 | contig 79688 bp, 79 predicted proteins | sample 1671291 | NCBI WGS metagenome assembly OOCY01 (sample SAMN06348141, study PRJEB24527) | human gut metagenome | biome: human gut; feature: ankylosing spondylitis patient; material: feces | host: Homo sapiens | place: China | collected 2015-10 | reverse complement strand
GTTTTTCATAATGCGAAGTAAGCAATACTTTACGAGTATAAAAAATAATCCCCACGAAATTTCTACTGACCCGCAAAAAAGGATCAGTGAAATCTTTCAGGGGGTCAACGTAAAAACCTGAGGGATTCTTATATTACGCATAAATTTTAGACAGTCTAAACAGAAAGAAAGCTCTATCCTTCACTCTCCTGAATTGTGAGCGAAAGTTCTTTATTTTGGCATTAAAAGACTCTGATGCAGCGTTTGTAGAACGTCTTTCAAAGTAGTTTATTATTTCAAGATAATGTGTCTGTATTGACCTTGCTACTCTTCCAAAGGCAAGGAACCCTGATTTGTCCACCTCGTCATACCACCTGACAAGCCTTGTCAAGGCTACATCCTTATGTCTGCACTGGTGATGAATCAATCCTAATCTCATGGAAAGATAGTATGCTTTCTCTATATCAGGGTGCCGGCACGGACACGTTGTGATTCGGTCCATAATGATTCTTTCTTATACAGAAGATATATACTTCTGGCCAACAGCTGTTTCCTTGAATCTCCGTTCTCAAATACCGGAGCATGGTATATCTTTCCACATGCCTTGGCATGTGCTATCTGTATGGACTCTTCATCAAGTGCTTCCCAACGGGCTTTAACTCTCATGTCCTGAACAGCTTCATAAGCAAGCTTCTGTACATGGAAACGGTCCGTAACACGACGGGCGGCAGGAAAACAGATACGGGCTATTTGCTCCATATTCGGAGCCATATCAAGTGTTATTTCTCTTACCTGAAAGCGCTTGTGTCTGGAAAGCTTCAGAAGGATGGATATAACAGTCTTTACGTCAGTGCCTTTTATGATGGCGATAATACTTCCAGCAGCTCCTCTTTTCTCCTTGTTTATCAATATGGTATATAATTCACCGCGCGAAAGACACACTTCGTCTATTCCTACGTATGCTCCGATGTTTTTCTCAAACAGGACCCATTCTTCTGCGTGTGGGAGTTGGGACCATTTCAAATATCCGCTCAGATGATTGCGATACTGTCTTTCAAAAAGATCACCGTCAATACCGAACAAAGTTCCCAAAAGCTTACAGCTGACAGGAAGCGTATCAATATAACTCTTTTAAAAAAGACGCAAATTCTTGCGTCATGCGGCTGCCTTGGGCAACCAGTTTCCAGTTACGGCTTACATAGCGGTCCTCATCCTTTAAAACCCACCGGCGACGACGGATGTTTAGAAATACCTTCTTTCCGCGGATTGGAAAGTCTTGTACGGTTATCGGATCATAAAAGCCCTTACTCTCAACTTTACTCTCAGAGTACTCTTTCGGAATTTCATTCTTCTCTTCAAGATAGATTATTATCTCAGTACTACTTTCCTTTACATCTGATATGTTGAAATAATCCAGAGTTCCTTCCGGGAGAAGGAGATGATAACCGTTTGTTTCCATTATATTTTATTTTTATTCTTGTAGGCAAAGATAATATTTATTGAATTAACCCCTCAAGTTTTTACGTTGATCCAAGATCTTCCGTAGAATATCAGCAAATTACAAAGAAGATAAAACAAAAGCGACAAGCAATTTTCACTGCTTGTCGCCTTATGTCGGAATGAGGCGACTCGAACGCCCGACCCCTACGTCCCGAACGTAGTGCGCTACCAACTGCGCTACATTCCGAATGCAATTTTTCTTATTTGCGGTTGCAAAGATATGTATATTTTAGGAACCAGCCAAATAAATAAGTGAAAAAATGGATAAAAATATTTTGATTCATTTTATAATGGAAAAATATTTGTAAACTTCAAAACTTTGCTTACCTTTGCAACCGCAAACGAGAAAGATTGGTGCCATAGCTCAGTTGGTAGAGCAAAGGACTGAAAATCCTTGTGTCCCCGGTTCGATTCCTGGTGGCACCACTTTGAAGAAAAGCAAAAGACAGTAAAATCCTGATTTCCAAGCGAAATCGGGATTTTTTGTTTTCCCCCGGCACGCAAAAAACGGCAAAATATTACCGTTTGAGGTGGAGCAAAAGGTGGAGATAAAAGGTGGAGCAAAAATCTCCACCGAATTAGAGTCTTTCTCACTGATTTGCAATGCTTTGCGTATCAAGAAAACGTGGTCGGTTTCCTACTTTTGTCCAAACTAAAAACTGTAGGAAAAATGAAAAGAAGTTCATTCAATGTGCTTTTCTTCTTGAAGAAGACCAAGCTGCTGAAAAACGGAGAAGCATCCGTTTGTATGCGTATCACTGTAGATGGTACGCGAGTTGAAAACAACATCCGCAAAAGCATTGACCCGTCTCTCTGGAGTCAGGCTAAGGAATCCGCCAGAGGCAAAAGCCGCAAATCATGTGATCTGAATGCCTATATCGAAAATGCGAGAATCAAGTTACATCAGATTTTTTGTGAACTGGAAGAACAGAACCAGCCTATAACAGCGCGTCTGTTACAGGAAATATTTTTCGGACAGGACAAAGAACCGGAAGCGGTACGCACGCTCATCGGTACCATGCAGGAGCACAATGACCAATGCCGTGCCCTGGTCGGTAAAGACTACGCCCTGATTACCGTTCGCCGTTATGAAAGCTGCAAGCGCTATCTTGCCGAACTTATCAGACAGAAGTACGGAAAGGATGATCTGCCGCTGGCGGAAGTCAACGGTGAACTGGTACGTGCCTTTGAATTTTATTTGAAGACAGAAAAGGAATGTCAGCAGAATACCGTTATCCGTTATATGAAATGTCTGAAGAAAATTACCAATCTGGCACTGGCCAATGAATGGATATCCAAAGACCCGTTTATCGGTATCAAGTTCCACGAAAAAGAAGTAATCCGTGAGTTTCTTACTATGGATGAACTGCTGACCATCTACCACAAGGAATTTTCTCTGGAGCGAATCACCGTAGTCCGTGATGTTTTTATTTTCGCCGCCTTTACCGGTCTGGCTTTCATCGACGTGCAACAACTTTCCCCTGAGCATATCGTAAAAGACAATAACGGAAACCTGTGGATCAGGAAGCCACGTCAGAAAACAAAGAACATGTGCAATATTCCGCTGCTGGATATTCCTTTGGAAATCCTAAGAAAATATGCAGATTATCCTGCCTGCAAAAAGAAAGGAGTATTGCTGCCTGTCCCCTGCAATCAGAAGATGAACAGCTACCTGAAAGAGATTGCCGACCTATGCCTGATAAAGAAGAACCTGACTACCCACACCGCCCGTCACTCATACGCCACATCTGTCTGTTTGGCCAATGGGGTAAGCATTGAGAATGTAGCCAAAATGCTCGGTCACTCCAATATCAAGATGACGCAGCACTATGCAAGGGTACTCGACAGTTCTATTCTGAAAGATATGAATAATGTAAGGGATGTACTTTCAAATTGTCTGTAGCTTATGAAAAGAGAAATTATCCATATAACGGAGGATGGCAGGATTGTTATTCCTGCTGTCCATCCTGATAAGATTCGTATGGACGAAGCCGAACTCGTCGGCTTGTTCAATGTGGTTGCACCGACCTTACGAGCAGCGAAAAGAAGAATATATAAACTTGAGATATTGCAACCATTCACCGCAGAACAACGTATTCCGTTAAAAGAGGGGTATCAGGTAGTCTATAACCTCGAAATGATATTTGCGCTTGCCTTTCAGATTAATACTTATCCGGCCCAACAATTACGTGAGCATATAATAAGCAGACTGTTCAAATCTGAAAAGTCAATGGTTATCTGCATGGTGAATGGAAATCATAAGTCATATCTAAAATGCTGATAAATATTGATTTCACTATTTCATGCGGTTAATAAGCGCAAATTTTTCGGTTAATAAACCGCTTGCCTGAAGATGTATAATAGTTCATCATACAAGCATAAAGGCTGTGTGACATCGGTTCATCCAAACCGTACACAGCCTTTCTTTTATTTAACGTGAGTTCGAAATAAAATTAGGTAATAGAAAGTTGTCCGTCATTGACAAAGTTTACGTCAATGGCAGGCTTCATCTCAAAAAGCAGTATGCTGCGATAGTCGACAAAGAGTTGGCTATAAAGTTATTGAATGAACGATGTCTGGAGTATTCTATCTGTGCAATGTTCTTCAACTCGCCATTGACCGTTTTAATCAAGACTATTTTTCTGAACAGAATCTTGTCGGCAATACTCATAAGTGAGTTCTTCATATTGCTTTTAAGCTACATGTTGTTAGGAAAAGATTCTCAAACGAAGCCTAGCCAATATATTCCTTTTCTGTGCACAATTTTCCTTTGATGTCTTCCAGAAACTTGCGGTTCCTAGTCATCCACGTTTCTAGGCGTGAACATGAAATTGAGAATTTACACCTTGTCATTGATTATCAGCTACAGCTTGAATCCGAAGAACCATCCCATAGAATATTTTCCACGCTCGGCAAACTCTTCAAATGTCTTATGAATAAGGATTCTTTGCTTACGACAGACACGCAAAGGAGTGGAGTCTACAAAACTGAGCCGGTACAAGTTCTCTGCAATACTTTTGAATGAAGATGGTCAAAGGAAACAATACCTCCTTCTTCAGTTTCACAAAGTGTTTGTAGGACACCAGACATGGGAAAAGGTGTTTCAGATGTTTGCAAACATATTCCTTGTAATAATGCTTGAAACAGTGGAAACCACAGGATGAGAAAATAGTGATAATCGTTTAAATGTTATAACTGAGTACTATAAATTTAATACTTTTATCGTTATATTCTTAATAATCAAATGAATATATTTATTCTTATATTGAAATCATGTTAAATAGTAAAATACATGAAAATCTGTTTGTTTTAACCAAATCACCCGCCTCTCATTTCTGCAGTGACGGGTACTTGTTTAACGGTTGGGGGTTAGAGGTTAGTTAATACTCACCGCTAACCGTTCTCCGTTTATCGTTCTAAACCTCTACATAGAGTTAGTGACGCCCAGCGAGGTTCCGATGGCGTTCAGGATGGTGACCAGCGTCTGGATGATGGCTTTTCAAATAGTTTTCTTGTCCACTGGAATAGTGGTTAATGGTCAATGATTAATGGTGCTTTATTCGCATTGCATACGACGGCTTGTATAAGGGGGGATGAAGCTTCAGAAGTGATGGACGGGTGTCAAAAATCGCTCAGGTCACGTGTCGGTGTGTAGTTAGTGATGTCTCTGACAGGAAACCGGGCCTTGTTCAGACTGATGGCGTCGGTGATGAATTTATTGCAGTCTTCTTGTGTGTAGATACCTTTATTCAGCGCAATGGTGAGAATATCTAAGGTGCCGATGTACTCAATGCCAAATGAGTCACAATAGTCGGCAACATCCCTGAAATTGCTGCTGGCCACCACTTCATGTCCGAAACGGGCCATCGACATGCAGGCCCTTTCGCCTTTCCCCAAGATCGGATTTTCTTTTTTCAGACGGAAGAATTCCTTCTTGATATTGTCGTTCATATAAGGAAAGCCTATGAGCGTAACTTTGCAATTGGTCATCCAGGCGTCTACTTTTTCTTTGCGCTGGGGATCGGTAGGATGCCAAGTGGCTTCTTTGTATACATAGTCCACCACATAGACGGCATGGGGAGCGAGAATCATTGTCAGCGTGTCAATATGACCAGTAGCAATGAAATGCGAAATGACATCCGCGTCTACAAATATGACCTTATTCTTCGCCATCACTTAGTTCTTGTGAAAAGTTAAGGCCCATGTCGGCCAGTAATGAGAAATATTTTGCCTGCGAAATACGTCCTGCGTCATACAGAGCCCGTGCTTTCAGGTTGTAGTCTCCAACCAGCTCTGTTTGGCAGGTCGATTCGTAGAGTCTGGTGCTGTAACCATATTCAACGGCTGATTTTCGGACATCTTTTTGGTAGCGAACAAATGCCTCGTCGGAAATCCATCCCAAACCCTTCAGACGCATGAGCAGTGCGCTACGCGAGCATCCGAAATTTTGCTCTATTTTCAGCAGAGTGGCGAGTGATATTTTATTCCGACCTTGTTCTTTATCCGGAGTCAATTCCTTCAACCCCATTTCGGGCAACAGCAGGTAGGAAGCAAAAAGGTCGGCATTGTATTCTTCTGTTTCTTTTTTATTGAACAATCCTGCATTGTTTTGCGATACGGTAAACTGTTCTTGATAGAGCAGGTGGTATAGCTCATGGCAGGCGGTGAACCTTTGTTTGGCATAGGACTGGGCTGTATTGATCAGCATGAAGTATCGGCTGCCTCTACTTACTTGACCAGACTGGATACGGATAGCCATGCCCGAAAAGTTGTCATCTAACTTCCGAAACCAGGCCAAGATGTTCTTCTCTTTCAAAATCTGATGTATGCGTACTGGGTCTTTCGTCGTGACATGCATTTCTTCGCGCAGGCGTGTAGCCAAGCACTCCAATTCGTTTTTACTTCTCAAGCTCATTGCACATTTGGATATAGTTCTTAACAATCTTCTGAAATTGGGCTATCTGCTCCAGGTCGTTTATGGCTCCGTTTTTGCGGTATGCGCACGCTACGTTGGCCTGTGTTAGTTCGGCATTTTCTTCCATCAAGTCGTATTCTTCCACATTGTAAAGCGTTGCCAGTTTTTCAATCGCTTCCATAGACACATCAGTGTCTCCACTTTCGTATTTTACATAAGCCGGTTGGCTGATACCTAAATATTGACTGATCTCTTGTTGGGAGTAGCCAAAGTGTTGACGATAGCTGGCAAGGTTCTTGCCGATAATCTGATTGAGAGTCATGATATTTATACGTTACGTTTTCACGATGCAAAGATAATGTTTTTCAGTTATATTTTATATGATTTGACTTTGTTTTTAATGAAAATATAACTTTATCTTTGCCTCTATCAAGATGGAAAAACCATCCCCGTCGTGGCAGTATGACATGAAGAATTTAATGAAAGTCGTGACACAGGGTGAATCCTTCTCCGTGCAGAGCTAAAAGGTCGAAAGTAAACAGGTGATGAAGTCAACATCGTGTTGAAAGAGATAGGCGGCAAGTACGAAGACACGTACGTGACAGCTATGCTGGGGCAGCTGGCTTCGTACAAATTCTATGCGGGCGAGCTGGTGCATGGCGTCCTCCGTTTCCAGACGCGCGAATACAATGGGTAGGTATTTCAGGACATCCTGGTGGTGGAACTTATTAATAAGTTAGTCGTGGATAAGATCAAAAAATAGAAAGTTGTTCGTCATTGACAAAGTTTACGTCAATGGCGGGCTTCTTCTCAAAAAAACAGTATGCTGAGATAGCCGACAAAGAGTTGGCTATAAAGTTATTGAATGAACAGTGTCTGGAATGTTCAATCTGCGCAATGTTTTCAGTTCATCTTTGACCGTTTCAATTAAGATCCTTTTTCTTAGCAAAATCTTGTCGGCAATACCAATCAGTGAATTCTTCATGCTGCTTTTAACTTTTGTGATAAACTGTATACCATTAAGGAAAAAATTCTCAAACATAGCCTGAATAATATATCCTTTGTCTGCACATAGCTTTCCTTTGATATTCTCCAGGAACTTTCCCTACTTCAACGGTTCCCGATCATCCATGTTTCCAAACGTAACATGAAATTAAGGATCTCCCTCTTATCATTGATTATCAGATGTAACTTAAACCCGAAGAACTATCTTATGGAACATTTTCTACGTTCGGCAAACTCTTCAAATGTCTTATAAATAAGGATTCTTTGGTTACGGCAGACACACAAAGGAGTGGAGTCTACAAAACTGATGCCAGTACAGGTTCTCAGCAGTACTTTTTGGGTGAAAATAGTCAGAAGCAATACTTCATTTTTCAGCTTTACAAAACTGTTGTATACACCAGATGTGGGAAAAAGTGTTTTTAGATGTTTGCAGACATACTCCTTGTAATAACGGAACCACCGGAGTGAAACAGGATAAGAATAACCATAATCTCAGCATCACTCATACAGTTGGGCTTGTTATGATGTCTGGCCTTCTTATCCTCAATCATATATTTCTCCTGCTGTAATGTAAATTCCTTGTAAAAATTATCGGCCATACAATGAATCTCTGTAACTTAAACTTTGAGAACATAGTGATAATCGTTTAAATGTTATAACTGAGCACTATAAACTTAACACTTTTATCGCTATATAACTAATTGTCAGTGAAATATATTTATTCTTGTTTCGAACTCACGTTATTTACCACTCATATATGCTTCCCGATAATTCTCCTGAAGCATTTTCTCAATATCACTTTCCCGATAAAGGATTTTACCTCCCAACTGGTAATAGGATATTCTCCCTTCATTACGATAATCCTGAAGCGTGCGTCTGCTCAGTTTTAATTGTGCCGACACTTCCTTGTCGGTCAGGTAGCGTTCGCCGCCCAGCACGGGACGGTTTCCGACCGCCAGATTCTCGATCCCGACCAGCATACGGTCAAGACTTCCCATGATACGGTGTACCCATTCTCTGCTGTCTGTTCTCAGTTCACTCATGTTATTATGGATTTAGTGGTTATTGTTTAACTGTTATATGTTACGTCCTCTGTAAATAGCCTCTTTTCTTCTGTCCTCAACTTTCTTGACGATACCCTGCACATCTTCCGGCTTATAGAATATCTTGTGATTGATTTGAGAAAAAGGCAGGGTACCGTTATCACGGAGTGTCTGCAGGGTACGGGGCGAGATGTTCAGATACCGGCATACGTCCTGATTGTCCATCCACTTGTGCAACGTCCTGTCGTTCTCCCAGTTGCAAATTTCCATGACCCGATGTTCAAAGTATTCAAACTTACGCACCAATTCTTCAAACAGTTGTTTTTCTATTCCTACAAATTCCATATCGTTTCCTTTTTTGTTGATTGATATTTATTCTTTTTTCGTTGTTTGCGACAAAGAAAAGCCATATATTCTGAAAGGCAATGGTTTCCGCCTAACTGGCAGCATGTGGCGCTGATTATCTTAGTTATGAGGCCACTTTCATATCCTTTTCTTCAAATATCCCTATATTCAGGGACTCCATTCGATAATGAATTACAGAATAAAAGATCTATGAACCTGATTCAATAAAGGTCCATAGCAATGGATAAGGAATGGTTTATTTCCATGTAACCTTACTTCATCACTTTTCCAAGCCATTGATTAGATAAGGAAGCAAAGAAGTGTTCCTTCAATGATTCACAGACATGAATATTTACTACAGTACGACAATACGACATTAAGTCAGTAAATATTCAAGTCAATAGAACAGTAACTGTTTGAATCCCCGGTTCATTGTTTCATCAAACAGGAAAAATACCGCATTCCACACCGATTGCCCTGCATACAAACTGCAATAGGTCACATTGTTGCCACATCCCGACCAACTGTTTGACTATTGGAAACTTATATTCTTTTTTTGCCAGACAATTCATTCCGAGATATATCGGAACATGGCAAACAAAATGAGAAAATACATGATGAACAGAAACGGAAAAACAGGCCTGTCCCCTCCATAAGATGATACCGACAACGGTATTATTTCTCCCGGATTTATAAGGAGCATATTCAGAGACGCTCAAAATAGCGGGATTCTAGTTTTTAGTGGGGCAAGTTTGTGTTTCGGGCAGACCGAAACCGCTTGCTCCCACTACAGGAAGCAGTGAGAGGTTCATCCCGCTGGTCTAATCAGTACATTCATTTTATACAATAGTCAACAGATGGAAAAGAAACAGAATACAGAAAGAAACAACAAGGGCGGCCGTCCTCCCAAGAGTACGACCGACAAACTGAAATATCGCGTTACCGTGAAACTGGCGACACCGGATTACTACACGCTGAAAAGTAGGGCAAGAAGCGCAGGCATATCGGCTAGCGAATACCTGAGGGAATGTTTCCGTAAAGGATATGTACGGCAAAGACTTACAGCGGAACATTCCGACTATATCCGTAAGCTATGCGGTATGGCGAACAATCTGAACCAGCTGGCTCATAAGGCAAATGCCGGAGGATTCGATACGGCAAAGCTGGAATGCCGTGTACAGGTGGCAAGAATCGAAGAACTGCTGAACCACATCCTGCTATGATTGCGAAGATTGTAAAGGGAAGCGGATTCCGTGAGGTTACCGGTTATATCATTGACAGTAAAAAGGATGCCAGGATTATCGCACATGCCGGCTTGTTCATTGAGGATGTTGCTACAATAACAAAGGCTTTCGAAGCACAGGCCGGCATGAATCCAAAAGTATCCAGACCGGTCGGACACATTGCACTGGGATTTTCCAGAGAGGATGAAAGCAGGCTGACCAGCCGGATTATGGCAGAAATAGCTTTGGAATACATGGAACGGATGGGCATAAGGAACACACAGTTCTTTATAGCCAGACATTTCGACAAGGAGCATCCCCATATACATATTGCCTACAACCGGATAGATAATGACGGCAGGACCATATCCGACAAAAACGAGCGGTTGCGGAGTGCACGCATCTGCAAGGAACTGACCTTGAAATATGGTCTTCACATGGCCAAAGGCAAGGATCATGTCAAGACTGAACGTTTAAGAGAACCGGACAAGACAAAATATGAACTTTACAGTCTGCTTAAAACGGAAGTCAGAAAAGCCGGAAACTGGAAGGAACTGATTGCCGGATTAAGCGAAAAGGGAGTGGATGTACGATTCAAATACAAGGGAAAATCCGATGAAGTACAGGGTGTCGTGTTCATCATGAACGGCTATTCCTTCAGCGGTTCCAAGATTGACAGACAGTTCAGCTATTCCAAAATAGATGCCGCGTTAAAGACACCGTCACATTCGGAAACCCAAAGACAGGTGGTGGTTCAGAGTGAACCAACATGGCAACAGGAACCGCATGGCTATGAATTATACAGCGGTTCTTTAGGTCTGTTCACACCGAACCCACAACCGGAACAACCAGAAGGTTATCCGAACGATTATTTGAGAAAGAAGAAAAAGAAAAAACAACGTAAAATAAGATAGTAAAGTATGGAAAAAGACAATGTATATGTTTTGTTTGAAGAAATCAAGAACAAGATTGAGATGATAAACGGGAAGCTGGAACAGAAGGCCGGAACACCTACTGACGGACAGGCAGAAAAAGTGATCCCGACATGCGTAAGGCATATTCACCGGCATAGTTTTGACATCAGGTCAAGCAAAGTATTTTCTCTTTTGGTTGGAATGGGAGTGGTATGCAGCCTGTCCTTATGGGGAAATATCAGACTTTGGCAGTCTAACCGGCAATATGCAGACGATGCCCTGAAGTTCCGTGCCATCCGTTCCTGGAGTGGGTGTACTCCGGAAGATATTCTCTGGCTGAACAAGGTTTTCGATATTCATCGCGACGAGAAGGCCATCGAATGGATCAGAAAACAGGCTTACGGGTACGAGAACGAGCTGAAAGCTGTTTCCGACAGCCTGATGCAGGAGAAACTTAAGTTACAGGTAGAATCTGAATCCGATTGATATGGCCAGTGTTAAAGTGAAATTCAGACCTTCCACCATAGAGGGAAAGGAAGGTACCATCTATTATCAGATTATCCAGAACCGTGTAATCCGTCAGCTAAAGACGGATTACCGGATATTTACGGATGAATGGAACGAAGCTGGAAGCTGTATCATTGTCGGTAGTTCGGAGAGAAGCAATCTGCTCCTTTCCTTGCAGGAACGCATGGAATGGGACCTGAAACGGCTGGACATGATTATCCACCAACTGGATAACCGGAAAGCCGGATATACGGCAGATGATATTATAGCTTCTTTTCAAAGCAATATAGAGGGACAGTCGTTTCTCAACTTCATGCAAGGCATCATAGCCCGTCTCAAACAGATGGGCAAGATACGCACGGCTGAAAATTATTCCTGTACTCTGAAAAGTTTCATGCAGTTCAGAGGAGACAGGGATATTATGTTGTCTGACATCGATTCGGATTTGATGCAGCTTTATGAAGCCTACCTTCATGGGAAAGGGGCCGTACGGAATACCAGTTCATTCTACATGCGTATCCTTCGGGCGGTATATAACCGTGCCTTGGAAAAGGGACTGATGGAACAGCGCAATCCTTTCAGGCATGTCTATACGGGAGTGGACAAGACCGTCAAGCGTGCCGTTCCCTTATCCGCCATCAAGCGTATGAAGAATCTGGATCTGTCCTTACAGCCTAATCTGGAATTTGCAAGGGACATGTTCCTGTTCAGCTTCTATACCCGTGGCATGTCGTTCATAGATATGGCTCACCTGAAAAAGAAAGATCTTCAGAACGGATTTTTATCGTATCGCAGACGAAAGACCGGGCAGCAGCTGATCATCAGGTGGGAAAAATGTATGCAGGAGATTGTCGGCAAATACCCGGAAGACAGCCTCAGTCCTTATCTTTTGCCGATATTGAAATATCCTTTTAAGGATATGCACAAGCATTACAGGAATGTCATGTCCGGAATAAACAGACACCTTAAAGAAATAGCCAGACTGGCCGATATATCCGTTCCTCTGAGCATGTACTGTGCCCGTCATTCATGGGCAAGCGCAGCCAAAGGCAAGAACATTCCGATTTCGGTTATCAGTGAAGGAATGGGACATGATTCCGAGGCGACTACACAAATTTATCTGGCCTCATTGGATAACTCCGTAGTGGACAAAGCCAACGCACAAATTCTGAAAAGTCTGTAGGATTGGAGAACGTTTAGCAAAAGCATTCATTTCTTAGACAGAGGGACTCACTCTTGCGCAAAGTTATACATTTTATTGAAAATCCTGCAATTCCGGCCGTTGGATTTTCATCCGGAAGTCATTGAATTTCAACTGTTGTTTAGCAACTCTACATATAATTCATCAGCAAATCAGCCTTATAGCCCGAAATCTCCCTCTGTCTAAGAAAGACGCAGACACCGGGACTTTCTCATCCCCTTTACGCACAGAAAGAAGATGGAGAAAACGACCGGAGAAGCCGACATACAGGAGAACAAGCTGAAAGAACTTTCACCCGACTTACTGAATACCTTGCTCAAAGATCATACAACGAGTAAGGAAGGAAAACAGTGTAATATATTCTGGGCTACTTCCGATTATGAACCGCTCGGTAGAGGTTATGAATACGGATCGCAGATTCTTCCGGAGCTGATAACCGGAGAGAACGGTCATGTAGTCATGCCCCGTGTCCTGAAACACAGGGATACCCAAAGCACACGTTCCCGGGAAATGGCGGAGGTATTTACTCCGTCCTGGATATGTAATGCCCAGAACAACCTTATCGATGAAGCCTGGTTTGGCAGAAAGGATGTATTCAACCATGAAGTGACATCTAAAGACGGTACACATTCATGGGAAATCAATCCGGATAAGATTGCTTTTCCTGAAGGCAGGACATGGAAAGACTATGTACGGGAAAACCGGTTGGAAATCACCTGTGGAGAAGCTCCTTATCTGGTAAGCAGGTATGATACGACTACCGGAACATTCATTCCCGTGGAGAAACGTATCGGCCTGCTTGACCGTAAGCTCCGTATTGTCAGTGAGAATACTGCTACAACGCGTGAATGGCTGGAGGCAGCCAAGGATGCTTACAGAAGCATCTATGCCTATGAATGGCAGGGTGACAGTCTTCTTCTTGCCCGTGAAGCCCTTCTTTTATCCTTCATCGAATATTACCGGAACAAGTTCGGTAAAGATCCGCAAATTAAATCCATCAACCATATAGCCTATATCATCTCCTGGAATGTATGGCAGATGGACGGACTGAAAGGTGTTGTTCCGGACAGTTGCGGAGAACGTGTGCGGATGGAACCAAGTCTGTTCGGTATGATTGAAAGACGGGAGCCGTGCGAGGGCTGTCTGAAAAATGACCTGACCAAGCACAACGGAATTTACTGCATTATCAAGGACTGGCGGGCAACGGACAAGGCAACAGGCAAAAAGGGGAAACGAATCCGATTTATCGACCTCATAAATGAAGAAGCATGAGATTCACATCGTCCCTGAAACTAAAACTGATCTATGTGTTCCGTATCCATGATGCAGCGCACCATGGATGCCTGAAGATTGGCGAGGCAACCTGTGAGGATGAAAACGTGTTCGGCCTGTCTCCTAACAGCAAGGCGCTCAATGAAGCGGCAAGAAAGCGTATCAACCAATACACACAGACGGCAGGCATCGCATACGATCTGCTATATACGGAACTGACCATTTATAACCGTGGCGGACTCCGTTCATTCAACGACAAAGAGGTACACAATGTCTTGGAACGCTCCGGTATCAAAAAGAAAGTCTTCGATACAGTCAACAAAGCCAATGAATGGTTCATCACCGATCTGGAAACCGTCAAGCGTGCCATTGCGGCTGTCAAGGAAGGCCGGAGCTCTCTTTCATCAGCGGAAGTTACCCGTGAATATTCCCCGATTGTATTCCGGCCGGAACAGCAGGAAGCCATCAGCAAGACCAAAAAGCAGTTTAAGAAAGGCAACCAGATGCTCTGGAACGCAAAGATGCGTTTCGGAAAGACGCTTTCTGCCCTGCAGGTTGTCAAGGATATGGAGTTTCAGCGTACCCTGATTCTGACCCATCGCCCTGTGGTAGATGCCGGATGGTTTGAGGATTTCGGTAAGATATTTTACGACCGCAAGGATTTTGCATACGGTTCCAAGAACAACGGGGAAAGCTACAGCAGTCTTGAACGGCGGGCAGAAAGCCACGGATTGCATTATGTCTATTTTGCATCCATGCAGGATTTGCGTGGCTCTGAACTTGTGGGTGGCAACTTCGACAAAAACAACGAAGTGTTTGCTACCGATTGGGACCTGATTATCGTTGATGAAGCGCACGAAGGCACCCAGACCGAACTGGGTAAAGCGGTTATGGGAGAGCTGGTCAAGGAACAGACCAAAGTATTGCGCCTGTCAGGTACTCCATTCAACCTGCTGGATGATTTCAAGGAGGATGAAATCTATACATGGGATTATGTGATGGAACAACGGGCCAAGATAAACTGGGATGAGCTCCATTTTGGTGACCCCAATCCGTATGCTTCACTGCCTACACTCAATATATATACCTACGATCTGGGACGGCTGCTTCATGACTTTGTAGATGAGGATGTCGCCTTTAACTTCAGGGAATTTTTCCGAGTCAATGAGGCTGGCGGTTTCTGTCATGAAAAAGATGTGCGGGCTTTTCTGAATCTTCTTACCAAGGAGGACAAGGACAGCCTTTATCCATATGCCAACGAGGAATATAGGAATATTTTCCGCCATACACTCTGGATGGTGCCCGGTGTGAAGGAAGCACGGGCACTGAGTGCCATGCTCCAGACACATCCGGTGTTCCAGCATTTCAAGGTGGTCAATGTAGCCGGTGACGGTGATCAGGACGAAGAGAGTCGCGATGCTCTGGAAGCCGTGGAACAGGCTATCGGAAAAGATCCGGATGCCACACGGACCATTACCCTTTCTTGCGGACGGTTGACGACCGGAGTAAGTGTAAAGGCATGGACTGCCGTATTCATGCTGTCCGGTTCCTATAATACAGCCGCATCCAGTTATATGCAGACCATCTTCCGCGTACAGACACCGGCCACCATCAATGGACGGATAAAGGAGCAGTGCTATGTTTTTGATTTTGCTCCTGACCGTACCCTGAAAGTGATTGCCGAAACAGCCAAAATATCGGCCAAAGCCGGAAAAACTTCACAAAGCGACCGTAAGGCTATGGGTGAGTTTATCAATTTCTGTCCTATCATATCCATTGAGGGCTCACAGATGAACCGCTTTGATGTACCCCGTATGTTGGAACAGTTAAAACGGGTATATGTGGAACGTGTCGTCCGTAACGGGTTTGAGGACAACAGCCTTTATAACGATGAGCTGATGAAGCTGGATGATTTGGAACTGCAGGAATTCGATGACCTGAAAAAGATCATCGGCCAGACCAAAGCCATGCCCAAGACCAACCAGGTGGACATCAACAGTCAGGGACTGAACAACGAGGAGTACGAGGAAAAGGAAAAACTGGAGAAGAAACCCAAGAAGGAACTTACGGAGGAAGAGCGGAAACGGCTGGAAGAACTGAAAAAGAAGACCAAGAACCGGGAAGCTGCCATTTCCATACTCCGAGGCATCTCCATCCGTATGCCCCTGTTGATTTATGGTGCGGAACTGAGTGATGAAAATCAGGAAATCACGATTGATAATTTTGCCTCGCTCATTGACCCGCAGTCATGGGAAGAGTTCATGCCCAAGGGAGTGACCAAGCAGAAATTCAACAGCTTCAAAAAATACTATGATCCGGAAATATTCTGTGCAGCCGGAAAACGAATCCGTGCGATGGCCCGTGCCGCGGACAAGCTGAGTATAGAGGAACGAATCGAACGGATTACGGACATATTCAGAACTTTCCGCAATCCGGACAAGGAAACGGTCCTTACTCCGTGGCGCGTGGTAAACATGCACCTCGGTGACTGCCTTGGAGGCTATAACTTCTATGACACGGAGTATAAGAATGTGATTTCTGAACCACGGTTTATAGATAAAGGAGAAGTTACCGCAGAAGTTTTCTCTCCTGAATCCCGTATTCTGGAAATCAATTCCAAATCCGGACTTTATCCGCTCTATATGGCATACGGCATTTACCGTGCAAGGGTAAAGGCTTCTCTTTTCGCTGTAGAAACAGTAGAAGAGCAGCAGGCTGTATGGGATAAGGTAATAGCTGAGAACATCTTTGTTATCTGTAAGACTCCAATGGCGAAGAGTATTACCAAACGTACGCTTGTTGGATTTCATAAAGCAAAGACAAATATGTGGGCTCCGGAAGATCTTGTCAACAAGGTAAAGAATCAATCAGAATTATTCATTAAAAAAGTACATGACTTAATAGGCAAAGACATGAAGATTAATGCTATAGTCGGTAATCCTCCATACCAAATCAATGATGGAAGTGGGGCATCTGACGATGCTGCAAATCCTATATACCAAATATTTGTACGGATAGCAAAACAGATTAGACCTGAATACTTTTCCCTGATTATGCCTTCAAAATGGATGATTGGAGGAAAAGCTGTTCTCAAACCATTCAGAAAAGAAATGATGGAAGATAAACATATTGCATCCATCTATGATTATGAGGATTCTGGCGAATGCTTTAACGGACAGAATATAGATGGTGGAATCTGTTATTTTCTTTGGAGTAATAAGCACAATGGTAAATTGCGTTACACTTATATTTCAGCGAATAAAGAGTTTTTTGTATCTACAAGATTCTTATCCGATGGAAATTCTGATATCGTTATACGTGACAACCGTCGTCAATCTATTATTGCTAAAACTTCGACAAATTGCTCTTTATTTAAGGAGATTGTCTCATTAACCCAGCCGTTTGGAATCAGAAAGGATTTATTTAATTCGCCAGAAAGATATCCACTATCTGATTTACAATCAGAGCCTTTCTATGGTTGTGTAAAAATTTATGGTGTGAAAGGAATTAAAGGAGGAGCGAGAAGAACGATTGGATATATTTCACCTAAAATTATAACAAAAAACAAAGCAGCAGTAAACAAGTATAAATTATTTTTTACAACCAGTTATTCTACAAATGCTTTCAATCCACCTGGAACCATCATAGGAGAACAAAACTCAGTCTGTACAGAGACCTTCCTTTTGATTGGACCATTTGACACTGAGATAGAACAGAAAAATTGTTATAAATACATTTGTACAAACTTTTTTAAGGCATTATTATTTTTTGGGCGAGGTACTATGCAAGTGTCACAAGATGTATTCCGTTTTGTTCCATTACCAAACTTTACCTTAAATTCAGATATAGATTGGAATATGAGTTTTACTGAGATAGATAAACAACTCTATTCTAAATATAATCTATCTGAAGTTGAAATTCAATTCATAGAGTCAATGATAAAACCAATATTATAATGGTAAAAAGAAAATTATTATCATAAGACAAAAAAATAGGGTATAAAGGATTGTTACGCGTCTGCAATCGGAGTCACCAGCATATAAGTTCTTGAGTTATTGAAAATATCGAGTGTGGTTATAAGTGAATTACACATAATTATAGTACTTATTTTCTAGGAATCACTACCTTTGCGAATAAATAAGTAAAATATGAATCAACAATTGACACTTAATATAGAATCAGAAACATCACCTGAAGAAATACAGGAGATGATACAGCGTACCAACGAGGAAGAACAGGATTCTTCTCCTTCTGTTATGCCTCCCCCAGATATTGTAGCGTTTAACGAGCAGCGTTCTTGTGCAGATATCTTTCGTATGTATCAAAAAGGACAAATAGAAATCAGTCCTGATTTTCAAAGAGGAGAAGTTTGGAGAAATTCAGCTCAAACACTTTTTATTGACAGCTTGATTAAACAACTTCCCATACCTAGTATGTGTATAAGTCTTGATATATCATCACAAAAAAGGATGGTAATCGACGGGTTGCAACGTATTACATCAATTATTAAATTTCTTGATACAAAAATAGATTGGAAACTTTCAAAAAGTGATGATGTAGATCAAAGGATCTCGGATAAAAAAGTTTCTGAAATTAGAGCAAAAAGCCCAAATTTGGTAGAAATCTTAGAGAATGTGACTATTCCTATTACTGTCCTTAGATGTGATTATAACAATCAAGAGCACATGAAATATCTCTTTCAGATTTTTTATAGACTTAATTCTGGGGGGAACAAATTGTACAATCAAGAAATAAGAAATTGTATCTTTCAAGGTCCTTTTAATTCTTTGCTTAAAGAATTAGCCAGAACTCCAGAATGGTATAAATTTGCGAATACGAACTCCCAAAAGGTCGATAAGGCAAGGTTCAATAATGAAGAACGGATTTTGCGTTTCTTTGCATTTTATCAATCATATCAGAATTATAGAGGAAAGCTTGCGGCTTTTTTAAATTCTTATATGGATGAAAATAAAAACTCAGACATTGCTAAAATAGAATGGTTTAAGAAACTATTTATTACCACACTAACAATTGCTAATAAACTTAGTAGAAAATTTGATTCTAAAAATGTTGCAGAGGCTATTATGATAGGAATTGCATATAACATTGGTACATTATCAAGTAAAGATAGTGAAACATTAAATCAAATGTGTGAGGAGCTTTTAAAACAACCAATGTTTATGTCTGAGGAAATAAAGGAAGGTTTAGGCTCTGAGGATAAAGTTAAAGGTAGAATTGAGTCTGCAATCAAAGTTTTTAGTCGTGGTTAATTATGTAGATATTGAAAACACCTTGAAACATCTAGATTCGACATATTTAAGTTCTATGTCGGATCCTTTTTTGCCTATTCTTTTGTCTAAAACAGCCTTAATTGAATTTTCTGGATGGATAGAACAAAGTATGGATCAAATATTATATGAATATTTGGATTCTCATGTATGTGAAATCAATATTATTAAGTACATTAAGGACCAAATAAGAAAGAATTATGGGTTTAAGTATGAAAGTAATATTTTAAAAATATTAAGTATTACTATAGGAGCTTATAATCTTGAAAATATACTTGACAAAATAAATATCAATCTTTTTCAAACGCTTTTAGATCAATACTCTATGAAAAGGAATAAGGCTGCTCATACCCATATTGTTGGCACAACTACAACATATGATGCACCGTCAGTAATTTTGAGCGATTTTAGACGTATTAAACCTATTATTATTACTATTGAGCATGAGATACAATCTCTACCTTAAATGTAAAATGAAGTTCATCATTTGTTCTTACACATTGAAAATGAATCATTTATTGACAAAACAATATAATACTTCGTTCCTTATTCTTAAATAGACAATATGAAGCACAATATCAACTGACATTAATCAACTTATCCCTTTTTAATTAGTACATACAAAAAATTCAGAGTCGATATAGAATATAATTTTCATATGGAAACAAAAAGAAGTAAATTCAAGGAGATATTGGAAAAAGTGTCAATTCCAGAAACAATGTTGCAAGAAGAGCGAAAAGCTTTATTAAGTCCACTAATTGAATATGTAAATAACATAACTCCATCACGATTGTTTCGTTATCGGCCATGTAATGAAATGCAATTTGATGCCTTTTATAACGATAAAATATATGCTGTTAATGCGCAAATGTTTAATGATCCATACGATTGTCTTACACAATACGATAAAAATTACTTATACAATTCAATCAAACATGGATCATCTATAGAAGCAATTAAACAGTTAAGAGATCAGTTGAATAATGGTGGACATTTACCTGAACTTTGGGAATCTCTATACGGTGAGGAACGAGCAAAAATGATTAAAGATATTATATGTAATACTACTGATGGAGATCTAGAACGGCAAGTACTTGCTTTTGAAGTGAATAAAAAAGACTTTTTCAATAATATAGATAAGATTCTTAAACAAGCAGAAGATTATCTTAGACGCAATACATTTATCGCATGTTTCAGTGAAACTGTAAAATCGATAACAATGTGGTCCCATTATGCAGATTCACATAAAGGTTTTGTTTTAGAGTATGACTTTAAAAATTTAAATTGTCAGTGTGATATATGTGACAAAAAAAGTACTTGTAATGATAGAGTTCTTTATAATATTTATCCTATAATATATGACAATAGAAGGTATAATGCGACATCGTTTGTCGAATATTATTTAGGTTTATCATTGGGGCTAAATGCCAAAATGAATGATACAATGTATTATACCAAGGCTGCTCTTTACAAGTCACCTCAATGGCAATATGAAAAAGAATGGCGTTTATTTCTAAATAAAAATAATTCTATAGGATTATCCAGTTTAAACATCCAAATAAAACCAATTGCTGTTTATTACGGCAATGATATGTCTGCGATAAATAAGAAAATAATAAGCGATATAGCAAAGGAAAAAGGAATAAAAGAATACCAAATGTATATAGATACTCAATCAGATAGATATGCTATGAAGTATAGAAGAATATAATATTTTGTACACATCAATATTCGAATTAAGTTTCCACACCGAGGTGGAGCAAAAACACAAGTCATCTGCTTGTATTTCAAAATAAAGCGTTACCTTTGTCGTATAATAGGAAATCGACTCCGCAAGACACTGCAAAATAAAGCAAGCCTCCGGTGGAGCAATAGCGGGAGATTACTTCTTTAGCTTAAAGTTACATCAAAGATATTCAGCCACTTATCGTTAGATTACGATTCCTGGTGGCACCACTTTGAAGAAAAGCAAAAGACAGTAAAATCCTGATTTCCAAGCGAAATCGGGATTTTTTGTTTTCCCCCGGCACGCAAAAAACGGCAAAATATTACCGTTCGAGGTGGAGCAAAAATCTCCACCGAATTAGAGTCTTTCTCACTGATTCAATAACTTTCTATGTCTATCTAATTTGACTCAAGCAGAATTCAGAAAACATATTGCAGACGCAGTTGTGATAGAAAAAAGTTTTTCTGATAAAAACTATTGCAGAAATTACCTACCCAAACGTAGCTTCCATTGATTTTTATTCCTAAATAACGATTCAAATAAAAATTTATTCCCAACGATAAATCTTTCTCTTCCCCTCCTAAAATACCAGAACGTTCATCATTCATATCTGTATAATTAAAACGAGCAACGAGTTCTATAGCCTGTGGAGTAACAGGACGTCCTGGAACAGCATACATAGTATCATACTCAAATTCGCGTCCTTTCAGCAAAATACCTCCTTGTATATATCCTCCATGCGCACGATAAGAGTTCTGTCCGGATGTACGATGCAAACAATCGAAAAAATATTCAGACTGTATCATAAAACGTGGAGCTGTATAAAGAAACTCTATCACCCCTTTTAGCTCACTTCCCATATCTGGGATATCAGCCTCGAGCAAAGCAGCAGGAAACATCGACGTAACTCCGTCACTGCTTACACTCCCTATAGGAGATTCCTCTACATTTACCTGACTAGTACGATATGAAACAGCTCCTCCTACATGCAAAAGCCGCCCTTTGTCGGAGAGGAACAGTAAGGGTGAAGTGATGATGCCCCGTTATAACTGTGTCACTACGCATACAGCCCGTCGTAGCGGAATCACCAATATGTACCTGACGCACAAATACACCATCTTGCAGATGATGCATGTAAGCGGACATAAGACGCAGAAGACTTTCATGGATTACATCAAGCTCTCTTCCGATGAGATTGCGGATGAGATTGATGCTATTGCCAATGGTGCGAAAGCTGATGTGTTTTAAATAAGATTACAATATAACAAACTGAAAATCATATATTATGGATAATTTGAACCAGACAGATAGCATCGTTATATACCAAACGACAGATGGTGAAACCTGTATAGATGTTAAGTTTCAAAATGAAACCGTTTGGCTATCTCAAGCGCAAATGGCGGAATTGTTTCAGAAGGACAGAACAGTCATCGGACGTCATATCAATAATATATTCAAGGAGGGAGAACTTGAAGAAAGCTTGGTATGTGCAAAATTTGCACATACCAAGGATTATGGTCGTAGAGAAGGGTTTACCCAGCGGACGGAAACCAGTATGTATGGAAGAATTATTCAACATCCTCAGTGAGGGCAAAGTCCATGTGAGAGTGGAAATGGATGCCGCAGACCTCAAGGCATTTTCCGATGAACTAATCCGCCGTGCCAAGGATGAACTCGGCTCGATGGTGGAAGCCGCCCGTAAGGAGCGCATGCTATCCAAGGCAGAGGTAAAGGAACTGTTCGGTGTATGTGATGCCACCCTGTGGCATTGGGACAAGAAAGGCATCCTCAAGCCCGTCAAGACCGGCAACAAGGTGCTTTATCCCGAACATGAAGTGCGCAAGGCGCTTGGACAACGCAACCAAATCCTATGAGCTTATGGAGAATCCCATTCTTTTCCCTCTGGGTATATTTCCTGCGCCCGTAAGGTACATCGTGGAATCCCTGCAGAAGTATGAGCACTATCAGGTGGACTTTACAGCTGTTTCTTTTTTCACTGCATTTGCAGCCGCCATGGGCAATAGACAGCCTGCTCTCCAACTTCAACCGCTACAACGGTTCGGACGAAAGCTACTTTCTCAGCCTGTTCAGTGGTACCCCCTTTAAATACACCCGCAAGTCGAACAACGAGTATATCTTCCTGCCCAATCCTTACTGCTCCATTATCGGCTCCACCCAGCCCGGCATGCTCTCCTCGCTGTTTGGCGGGAAACGCTCGCAGAACGGCTTTTCCTCCCGTTTCCTGAAAGTCTATCCGGATATAGCTGCCATGCCATCCTGGAACGAGGCTTCCATGCCGGAAGAAGTCCTGGATGAATGGGAACGCATCATCCGTCAGGTGGATTCCGTTCAGCCTCCGGCAGGACAGGAGGGGAAGACAAATTCCCTTGAACTTTTCTTTTCACAGGCAGTCAAACAGTGTTTAATCAGATGGAAGAATGAGGTGAACTGCCGTATCTATGTGGAGTCGGAAAGCGAGGCGGAGAAAGCCCTTTGCGGCAAGCTGGAAACCTACCTCATCCGCTTCTGTCTGGTCATTCCTGCCAGTTGGAACTTCCTGCCCTCAGTATTGCCGTAGGTATAGGCCAGGTCATAGCCCACCACATGGAGCGTACCGTCGAACTGCACGCCCTGCTGCGTGAGATGCTGCTTATTCGACACAATGCGGTGCATGTTGTCGTAGCCCATCTCCAGCCGGTAGGAAGCGGTCTTGCTGTCCGCTCTGGCATAGGTTCCCGTGGCACTTGCCAGACGGTAGAGTGCGTCATACGTATAGGCATGCGCCATCTGTCCGCCCGCCTTTCCGCTTTCGGGAAGTGCGGCCTTGTTGGCAACGCTGAGCACGTTGCTTACGGCATCGTAGGCATAGGCATTGTCCATGATGGACTTGCCGCCTGCGTTGACCGTCAGGTTCTGTAGCCTGCGGCGTGCGGGCTTGTAGGTGTAGAAGGTCTCCGCGCCGTTGCAGTACTTCAGGTAGGTGCGCTGCTCGAACTTGTCATAGCCGATGCGGTTCACGTAGTCATAGCCGTAGGACTTGTAGCCGCGTACCTTTTCTAGCTGACCGCCGAGGTTGTAGGAGTAAGTGACCTTCTCCTCGTCCGGGTAGATCATCTCCAGGAGGCGGTTGTGGCTGTCGTAGGTCCATTGCGTCACATAAGTTGCAATCGCCTGGTTAGACACAATCATCGTGCGGCGGGTCTTGGTGACTTCGCCCATCTTGCCGTAGAAGTACTCGATGGCTCCCGTTCCGTCCTCACGGAGCATCAGGCGACCGATGCGGTTCTGCGAGGCGTTGCGTCCGCCGTAGTAATACTTCACGTTGTTCTCCGGGTGGTCGGGATAGTTGATGCCCGTCAGCCGGTGATAATCGTAGTCGTAGGTGATGGACTTGCCTTCCTTGGCAAGGTTGGCTGTCTGCTTGCTCAGCACATTGCCGAGTGCATCATACGTAAAGGAAGTTATATCCTTGCGGAATTGTTTATCTTGTCTTAGCGAAGCTTGCTTTCGCCTGAATCTGCCTTATTATGTTTATCGTTCATCAAACGTTCGGTATTCACATAAAGTTCATTATTCTACAATTCTTGTTGTCTTTTCCAAGTAAATGCCAGATAAATTCTCGGCTATTATATTAATAGCCATTCTTTCTGACATGTATATTGTTGAATCAAAAGGAAATATAAAAAATAAATCCATATTGAAATGTTCTTTAAATACAATCTTATCAATTCCAACACCAAAGGCGCCTGAAGGGTCTTTTTCTTTCAACGATAAATAATGCTCAAACGATTTTATTTCAATCGGACATTTTGGAAAAGTCCATTCAGTTTCTATAAAAGCCGAATCTTTAAAATTTATATATTCAATAATATTAGGTCCATAAAAATGAAGCCAATTATAGATAATTTTTTCATCCTTTAAAAGAATGATTGATTCAAAATCTTGGTAATCTAACATTCTAAATTGCGAAAGTACGTCAAAGAACTTTGGGCTAATTAGAAGATCACATGCTGGGCCACTTGTTGTACTCAGAAGATCTGATAGTTTTGCTCCTTTTTGAAGCTTAAACTCTAATTTTGGAGCTTCGCCAAACTTATGCCATGGACTCAATAGCTGAGCTGTGAAAGGAGTTAAACATTCAACTTGGGGATATTTATGCTTGTTATCTATTAATGGTGACAATTTATAATACATATACTCTTAATTTTGAAAACATTTATTAAATTAGAAATGATACTGCTAGTAGACCTCAACTAAGTTATTGGCTGAAACTACTAAGTCGTTCTGCTTAGATAGAACACCAATACAAAGTTCTCTATATTTCTTTCATACTCATTTTATATTTTAATGTACGAGAGAGAACAAAGCCTTGTTGGAATCAACAGAGTTATAAGAACTTACATATTCATAAGCTTTTCTACAACTCTGGATAACGTATTCCTGATCCGATTCTTGAGGATTCTTATCACAATACCAATTGTCATAAGTGAGACTTGGAATATTATCCTTGAGAAGGAATACATCTCCACCCAGCACTGGAATGCCTTGTTCTTCGAAGCAACCTATCATCCTAAGTGCCTCACATTTGGAGTATGCAACATTGTTGATTCCCAATCCATTGAGATTAAAGACTGAATCCATAGCATTATTCTTTCATTATTACTGAGCTGTTATAAAAATGCAACAAATCTGTACAATCATTTATTTTAGAATATGTCGGTAAAAAACCGCATTGTCATCTACTCTGCCACCGGAGTTGATATTATATTCTGATGGAACATAAAGCGTATCTCCAATGGTGACTATAGGCTTGGGGATATTGTATATCCCTTTAAATTTCCATATTTTCCCATCGCTGTTACGCTTCAGGAAATGAGCAAAAGTCCATGGTCCAACATCAAAATATAACATCGTATAATCCGAATCAAAACAAATCACGGGCTTATATCTTACGATTACAGTATCCTCTATCGAAACACACCCATCATGTTTCCCCCGCCATACAAGGCTATCTTGTACCTCTTTGCGAAGTTCTATGTACTTCACAGGTGCACCATCAGTATAATCAATGATTCGGCTATCAATAAACCAATAGCTTATCACAGACAAGACTATCAAGCCGGTTATTATTATCCACTTTTTCATTATTTTGTGTAATAAATGATAGTTTCAAGTTGCTACTGCCTATATAAGAAGTCAACCATCGCCTTTATGGGATAGTTAGCTCATCTTTAAGAATCGACATGTATGTCAGCAGGAAGCTATACTATTTGTAGTCTTCTAAAATTTCACTTAAATCTTCTGCAAATGTATTCAATCCTACGATTTTGCCAACGGGCTCTTGTATTGTCGGAAAAACATTAAGAAGAAGTTCTTCCTTACAAATATAATCTATTACAGATTCTTCAAAAGAATCAAGAGTTATAGCAATACTTACGCAATCTGCATTCTCTTTCATACAAAATGCTTGAGCATATTCTTTGGAAGACCATATCGGAAGTAGTCGTTCTTTTCCAAAAGGCTGAATCGCAAAGGAGTTTTTATCTCCAACTATTGACCACATTGTTTCAGTATCAGCAATTCTTTTAAGCGTATACTGATATCTTACTTCAGGCTGGCACTTCGTTAGAGCCTCATATTCCTCATTAGAAATCCTAAGTTCATTTAGACTTGCTTCTTTTCCCATTGTTGTCATATTTATGTTGTAATCGCAGAACCGCATTCTATCTTATCCAAAAATAGCATAATTATCCTAATTACCTGCTGTAGAGTGGAATATTTTGCTTGTAATCAGCAAAAAAATGTCCGTGGCACAGAATACAAAAGTAGTGGTTTGTTGTGGTGTATTTTACCTGTTTACCTGATGAAAAATGTATAAAGTAATGTGAATTAATTAACTAATGTTTGATTGTGTTTGAGCTGTATGGGTATTTAATGCATAAGAAACACGGAATAAATAACTTAAGTATTAGCGTTTAATAGCCTTAGATAGCACTGTTTGAGGGATAAATGAATTGAAGTAACTGAAAACAATCAATCTGACGACCAAGATACTTGTTGCTCTTGTTGTTGGTATCTTTGCTCATCTAGATAGCCTTGTATATGGGTTCGGTGTTCTATGGGCTGACGGTTATAAATATAAGGTTGTATATAGCTCTCGGTTCTTCGGTTATAGGTATGATGGTTTATAATGTGGAAAAAGGGTAAAAGGTCAAAAAGTTCAATAAGGTCAAAGTGTCATCGTGTCATTGGGGGTATTGTGTTTTCTTTGTTTATGATGCACGTTCAAGGTAGTGTGCCTAATTTACGGGATTGTGCTTCTATGATGCTTTCGGAACGAGAGGGAAAAGAATGTACTACGAATAAGAAGGGTGTGAGTGCTGGCCTTTTTTTTATTGGCGCTTTAATCGGTTTGAAGATTAAAAGGAAGTCTTTAATGGTATTTAATCAAGGCGATTTAAACAGTTTCAGATGATTGCCTTATAGGTAACTCAGCGCTATCTGCTAAAACGAAAAACTCCGAAACGCTTGATAATGAAGCATTTCGGAGTTTTGCAGGTGGTGCCACCAGGAATCGAACCGGGGACACAAGGATTTTCAGTCCTTTGCTCTACCAACTGAGCTATGGCACCAATCTTTCTCGTTTGCGGTTGCAAAGGTAAGCAAAGTTTTTGAAACTGCAAACTATTCTCGAAAAAAATATGAGAAAAAATTAAAATAGGGCGGATTTTTTAAAAAAAACAATCGTTTTTTTGTAATCGGTTGGTAGATAAGACTTAAAGAGTAGAAAGTTCGGTAGCCGGTAGCGATTTGGTAGCTGTGCGGGTTTCGCTGCATTGCTTCGCTTTGCTCTTGGAACTGATGCAAATATACGGATTTTGACCGAAAAAGGGAAATGTTTCGGGGGATTTTTAATTTTTCGGGATCACCGGATTACAGGAAAAGCATAAAAGCAGGAGGCGGTGCAAGAAACGAGGTTGCACCCGTGGTTTTACAAGAAGTGTAAAGTGTTGATTTTCAGTGTGTATTTCTGTGGTGCAAGGTGCAGCTATATATATAAATATAGCTGCACCTTGCACCAGCCACACAGAACTGTTTTGCGGCTTGCACCGAAAACCTTTTAAGTCGTTGTAAATGAATATGTTTTGAGTTTTGATGTTTGTTTCGGGGGAAAGGTGGGATGAACGGGATGTTCCAATAAGGCTTGACTGCTTTGTGCTTGCCCTGCGAGGGTTTCAGGTGGGGGCTGGAATACCGGGCTTAGGGCAGTCTTGGGGCTTTTATTCAATCCTTTGCCCCTTCCGGTCGATGTAATACCAATCATCGCTTTCCCAATAGTGGTATTCCCCATCCGAACCGGGAACTTCTTTCTGTTCTCCCGTGTCGGTTACTTTCGCCTTCCCGTTCTCGAAAGGAAAGCCAAAAGCGAAGCGTGGCTCTATGAGGGTATTGCCATGCTCGTCCGCATATCCGATACGCCCTTTTTCATCGACGATGCGGTAAACGCCTTCCTGCACGGAATCGTTGCCGTTGTCATACCGGTACGGGACATAAAGGCTTGCGGGATGGCTGTTGCCGGAGGATATGGCCGTGCAGCGGTCATGATAAAGGGTGAACAGCCATATTTCAAGCAGGATGGCAAGGACTGCAAGCACCGTGCAGACAAGGAAACGGAGGCGATAGCGTCGTCGCACCGATACATGGAACGCCCCGTAAAAGTCGTGCATCATGCGGTAACGCTCCTCAGTATAGATGCGCATATTCCTCCAAAGCAGTACGGGGAACGGCAGTATTAGCGGGAAAAGAGTAAGGCGGTTGTCTGTCTCGTAAAGAAAGCGGACAGCCGGAGTGTCCAAGAACTGTAAAACAACGGCGACCGGAAACAGAAGGCAGGCGAACTGAACCACGCTGATGACCGCAAAACTACGGTCAGGGAAGCCGTGCCGACAACTGTACCACGTCCAATAAAAGAAGTGGTCGAAGAATCCGGGGAGCTTCGGCCGACCGGTTCTTTTATGTGGGGAGACTTTCTTCATACGCTTGCGGCTATATAGGTGCAAATAAAACGTATTTCTTCCAAACGGGAAAGAATTTTGCGGTGAAACTTTTTGAGTGATTGGACTTTTCACTATTTTTGCTTTGATGTATAACGGCTCGTCCGTAAGGTATGAATTTGGCTTTTTCTGTTATTGTTATGGAATGGTTCGATAAGATAAGCGAGTTTATGGAGGGTCTGCCGGAGTGGTTGCAGGCGCATCCGAGGTACGGCTACCTGATCGTGGCGGGAATCCTGCTGCTGTGGCTTGTGGGGATTGTCTGCGGATGGCGGTGGACGTACTCCCGTCCGGGAAGTTGGGAAGGGAATTTCTGGCTGGGTACGCTGGGTGAAAGGAGTTACCGTTTCTGGCTGGGGCTGATCGTTGCCGCCGCAGCGGGATGCGCTCTGCTGCTGTTCTTCGTAACGGGATAAGCAAGCGGAAAACAAGGAAAGGAGGAATCTATGTTCAAGGAACCGGCATACTGGATGTATTACTTCTGGAGCAAGAACAAACGTGCAAGGAAAGACAAGGCGGTTATCTCCAATGCCACGTGGACGATGGCAATCCTGTGGTTTCTTAACCTGACGGCTCTCCATCTTTTGTTCGAGGCATGGGGATGGGATATGCTGACGGGCTGGTTCTCTTCCCTGACGGACAAAGTGGAATGGAGCAGGTTCAACCCGGTTGCCTACCTGTTCGCCGCAGCGATGCTCGCCCCTTTTATCTGGATTGCCAGAAAGCTGTATTACCGTCCTGCGAAGCTGAAAGCGATGCAGGCGAAGTACGAGACAATGGGCAAATACCGGAAACTGCTCGGTCAATGCCTGTTCTGGCTGTATATTATCGGCAGCTTTGCATCCTTCTTCATCATAGCCGAACAAAAGAACCATTCCAAGGAGCAACCACTGATCGAAAGGTTGCAGGAGATACGGGACGGCAAATATCCCGTTGAAAAGACATACTCACCAACCGGCGAATGACCTTCTTCCGGCTCCCCTCTGCTTACTGTCTCATGCCGTTCTGCGGGTGGAACCGGCACAGCCTTTCTGTTTTTCACGACTGAATATCCGAACCTATGGAGCAAAATCCGAATCCGCAGCGCAAGGACATACCGTAACCGATGCAAAGCACCGGAAGGGTGCTTGTTGCAGACAATTTGTAATTTCGTGTAAGATTTATGTAATTAACATTAAAATTGAAACAGAATGAAAGAGAATCTTACACAAATTCTAATGAATGAAGCCATCCGGGAGGGATGGCGGGAGTGGATGGCAAAGGTGCGGACGGTATTGCCGCAAACGGATGCGGAGCGTCCGGTAACATGGATTGCGGCGGAACGGCTCGCACGGGATCACGGGCGGATGGTCCGGCTGGTGGAGCTGCTCAGGGAACACCGCCCCGTCCTTTCCTGCCGTGTGCAGGAAGAAGCCGGATTGCTGATACTGGTCGCCTACCACCGGCACGGCAGCTCGGCGGACTTCCTGCTGGATACGGCGGAGGCGTATTTCCGGGAGAAGGACTGCGGAGGATTCCTGTTCCTCTGCCGGATGCAGGCAAGCATCAACGCCTACGACGAATACCCGCACCTGAACGTGCTCTGCAACCGTCTGGCGGGACTGCTGTTCCGCTTCCGCCGTGAACGGGAGTCCGAGTACCGCAAGGGCATACCGCCGATGTTCGGCAAGGCGGACTTGCAGGAGGTGGAAAAGTACCTGCCGCACCTGCGGGGCTGCTCTTTCCGGGAAGAGGTCGCACTGGCTCTGCCCAAGGTAAAAAACGTGGAGGAGCTGGCACGGGAATGTGCCATGTCGGTCAATACGCTGGGACGGCGGTTCAGGGAGGAACTGAACACGACTCCGCATCGCTGGCTGACGGAACAGCGGAAGGCGCACGTGGTCTCCCTGCTGGCGGACACGGACATGCCCTTCCAAGAGATTGCCGACACGTGCGGCTTCGCCACTCCGAGCTACCTGTGGGACTTCTGCAAGAAGCACCTGAAGGCTACCCCTGCCGAAATCCGTGAAATCGTCCGGTGCGCCCGTCCCGTCCGGCATCCTTTTCCGGTTCAGAAGTGAGTGGCTGACCGTCCGCAGCCGATTGGCGGACAATCCGAACACGGCGGTGAAAATTCAGAACGCCCGTTTCCCGGCACCCCGCTAACTTTGCTTCCTTATAAACAACCCGAGACAGAATCATGATGGAAGAATATTTCAATACATTGTTGCAGGAGACGGAGCGGCGCATGGCTGCCGCTGCCGCCGGCATGGAGGGAAAGGAAACAGTCGCCACCTGCCGGGAGATGGTTTCGTACCTGAAAGCCAAGAACCGTGAGCTGAAAGCGTATGCGCTCGCCCGTCCGTTCAGCGGGGACGAGGAGGAAATCCGTTACTTCAAATACTACAAGCCCGCCCTGACGGGCAGGCTGCTGTACTATTACCGGGTATATCAGATAGAGAGCGGCTGTCCCGGCTGCCTGCGGGTAGCCGAAACGTACTACCGCAGGGCGATGGAACGAGCCGAGCGGATGATGGAACGCTACCTTCCCTTCTACCAGTATTACCACAGCGGGGCGACGTACCGGGGAAGGAACACCGCTGGACAGATACGAAAATCGCCGCCATACAGCTTGTTTACGGCATCCATGCCGCCGGAAGCGTGGACAACGGCAACGCCGAGATCGGCGAACTGGCTGCGCTGTTCGAGAAGACCTTTCATGTGGATCTGGGCAACGTGTACCATGCTTTCGGCAGACTGCGGGGACAGCAGAACCCGACGGCGTTCTTGGACGAGATGAAGGAGAAACTGCTGAAAAAGATGCGCGACATGGACAGCAGGTGATCGGCAAGTCGGCAGCAAGTTGGCAGCAAGTTGGCAACGGAACGGCAGAGGCGGCAGGAGATGAAAAGAGAGCGTCCTGAGGGCAGAAAAGAGCCTTTCGGACGCTCTTTTTTTGCTCTTTTTGCTTCGATGTCAGTTCCTTTCCGCCTTGTTTTTACGTTGTTCCTACTTTTTCCTTGCCTTTTTCAGTCTTTTCAGCCTTTTTGTTGCCCGGAAAGGCGGACGGAAGGGCGGTGAGGGTGAAAAAAGAGGATGGAAAAATGCGCATCAGAAAAAAATCTTTGCCAAGGTGCCGGTATAGTGGCAGGAAAAACCGGCGAATCGGGCGACATTTGCGGCAGAAACCTAAAAAAGAGTACGACAATGGAAATAATGACCATCGAGAGCAACGCCTACCGCCTGCTCGTGGAGAAGATCGAGAAGATAACCGCCTACGTGGAGGAATCCCGGAACCGGGAGGAAACGGAGCGCAAACGGAAAGAAGAAGCGGAAAGCCCTGCTGCCAAGGGACGGAAAGCCGACCCGAAGTGGATGACGCACAAGGAGGTGTGCGAGATGCTGGACATCAGCCACCGCACCCTGCAACGCTACCGGCAGAAGCATATCATTCCCTATTCCATGATCGGGCGGCAGATACGCTATCCCCGGCAGGCGGTCGAGAGCCTGCGTGAGCGGTGGATGGTGGAGACACCCGCCGCCAAGATTGACCGGATGATAGCGGAACATCCCCTGCATAACCGAAAAAACGGCAGCTATGGTAAAAAAGGAAGAGATACTGGCAAGAACCAGTAACGGGCTGGAGGTGTTCCGCCACTACCTGCCCGTGAAGTGGCGGGTGGGCAGGAACTTCCTGAACCCGCTGTACGCCGACAGCAAGGCTTCGTGCAACGTGTATTACGACCGCCGGAGCGGTACGTACCGGATGAAGGACTTCGGCAACGGGGACTATTCGGGCGACTGTTTCTTCCTCGTGGCGAAGCTGAAGGGGCTGGACTGCCGGAACGCCGCCGACTTCGTGGAGGTGCTGCACACCATCGACCGGGAGCTGTGTCTCGGTCTGGAGAATGACAGCCCGGAAGATACTGCCGTTCCGGACGGCGGCTGCCGTACCCTGCGGCTCGTGCCGGGCGCAAGGGAGAATGGGACAAGGGATGACCGGAGCGGTGAAGGAATATCCGTCAGGACAAACGGGAACGGCATGGGAAAGCCGGACGGGTACACGGAAGAGGCGGCTGCGCCCTTTGACCGTCCCGAACCGAAGCCCTACCGGACGACGGAAAAGCCGTTTACGGATGCGGAGCTTGCCTACTGGGGCGCATCGGGCATCACGGAGGAGCTGTTGCACCGTTACGGGGCGGTATCGCTCGCCGAGTACCGGGGCGAGACGAGGGAAGGCAAGTCGTTCGGCTTCAGTTCCACCCCGGTGGAACCGATGTTCGGCTACAAGGGGAAATGGGGCGTGAAGGTCTATCGCCCGATGTCGGAAGTGCGCTTCGTCTATGGCGGACACACGGGCGACAACTACTGTTTCGGGCTGGAGCAACTGCCCTCGAAGGGCGACCTGCTCTTCCTCACGGGCGGCGAGAAGGACGTGCTGACGCTGGCGGCGCACGGCTTCCATGCCATCTGCTTCAACTCGGAGACCTCGGTCATCCCGGCGAAGACTGTGCGCAAGCTGGTCTATCGCTTCAAGCACATCGTGCTGCTGTACGACACGGACAAGACGGGGCTGGAGTGCTCGGAGAAGCACCGTGCGCAACTGTCGGAGTACGGGGTGAAACGGCTGGTGCTGCCGTTGCCGGGGACGAAGGCGGAGAAGGACGTGACGGACTACTTCAAAGCCGGGCACACGAGGGAGGAGCTGATGGGGCTGTTCCTGAAACTGCTCGACACGCTGTACGGGGACACGATGGCGGTGCTGAAATCGTGCGAGATCGACTACGACCACCCGCCCGAACAGGCTGTCGCCATCGTTACCGCCGGGGAGGTGCCGTTAGGCTCGGAGGAGAACATCCTCTGCATCACGGGCGGCGAAGGGACGGGCAAGAGCAACTACACCGCCGCACTGGTCGCCGGGGCGATCATGGAGAGGGAGACGGACGCCGACCTCTTGGGGGTGCGGGTGGAGCCGAACCGCAAGGGGCGTGCGGTACTGCTGTACGACACGGAACAGAGCGAGCAACAGCTCTACAAGAACACGGGGCGGCTGCTGCGCCGTGCCGGGCGTGAGCGGATGCCGGAGTACCTGCACGTATATTGCCTGACAGGAATGTCGAGAAGCGAGCGGCTGACCGCCATCGTGCAGAGCATGGACAAGTACCACTACCTGCACGGGGGCATCCATTTAGTCGTCATCGACGGGGTGGCTGACCTGATCCGTTGCGCCAACGACGAGGCGGAGAGCGTGGCGCTGATTGACGAGATCTACCGGCTGGCGGGAATCTACCGCACGTGCATAGCCGCCGTGGTGCATTTCGTACCGAACGGTCTGAAACTGAGGGGACACCTCGGCAGCGAGCTGCAACGCAAGTCCGCCGCCATCCTCTCAATCGAGAAGGACGAGAACCCGGAGGTGTCGGTGGTGAAGGCGTTGAAGGTCAGGGACGGCAGCCCGCTGGACATCCCCCTGATGCAGTTCAGATGGGACAAGCAAGCCGGGATGCCCGTCTATGTGGGCGAGAAGCCGAGGGCGGAGAAAGAGAAGCGCAAGGAGAAGGAGCTGGCGGAGATGGCACGGGAGGCGTTCGCCCGGCAGGAGAAGTACGGCTACATCGAACTGTGCGAGCTGATACAGGAGATGCTGGAAGTGAAGGAACGGACGGCGAAAGGCTACATCCGCTATATGCGGGAAAAGGAAATCATCGAAAAGGAGGGCGACTGCTATGTACACGGACAGGGAAGAGTTTGAGGGCTGGATGGAGCGCATCATGGAACGCTTCGACCGGACGGAGAAATTGCTGGAAAGGGTGCTGAAGAAGAACAACACGCTCGACGGCGAGGAGGTGCTGGACAACCAAGATCTGTGCCTGCTGCTGAAGGTGGGCATCCGCACGCTGCAACGTTACCGTGCCATCGGGGTGCTGCCGTACTTCACCATCAGCGGCAAGGTGTTCTACCGCACGAAGGACGTGCACGAGTTCATCCGCACCCGCTTCGCCGAAGTGGAGGAACGGGCTGCGAAACGCAAGGAGAAGGAAGCCCGGAAAGCGGAAAGACGCAGGAAAAGGGGGCTGTTTCCGTGAGAATGACATTTTTCTGACGGTGCTTTAGGTGGATGAAGCCCTGCCGGATCGTGAGATTAGGCGGGGCTATTGTTTTGTTATTCGGGAAGTTTCGCTATCTTTGCGATGCAAAGGCAGTGGACGGTGCTTTCGGGCACGGTAGCTGTCGTGACATAGAAGATTCATACCCGGCTTGGAAGCAGGCGGGGTTGATATACATATTGTACGTTCGCTGAACGTCTTATACGAAAAACTGGCACTTTTTTGACAAACAAGACGGATGGCGCAATGCGCATGCTGTATGCTTATACGGCGTGGGCTTGCCTATTCTTGTTTGTCGGGTATGCCAGTACCTTCGTATTAGGAATAGCGTGAGTTCACGCTGTTCTTTTGGGTGCAAGGCGGACATAATCCTTAAAAACTCATTGACATGAAACAGATTACCTTGCACGTGTACCAGTCCCTTGACGGTTGTCCGGTCGGAGCGGACAAGCATTTCGATGCGGCGACGGATGCCTCCTGCTGCGTGCTGATCGACGAAGAAACCTACCTGCGCATTTACCTGAACCATCTGGGCTGGCCGCTCACGGCAAAAGAGACTTTGGTCGTGACGGGCGGCTGTATCGACCTGACGGAAAAGGAACGGGTGCGGTTTGTTACAGGGGATGCGGCAGCGGAACTGCGGAGAATAAAAGCGGACGGCGAAGGTACGGTAACGGCTTACGGAGCGGAAACCGGGGCTTTGCTCTTGGATAACGGGCTGGCGGACGAAATCGTGGTGATAACCGTGCCGGTGTTGGTCGGCGGCGGTGAGAAGGCATTGGAGTGCGGGCTGAACGACGGCAGGACATGGGTCGTGCGATCGAGCAAGGTATTGGAGGACGGGAAAATCCGGACGGTGTACGGAAGGGTATGCCCGTGAAATGTAAAAGCCGCTGAAAAAGCGGCTCAGGTCATTCAGGAAGGATGACGGGTTATAAAAAACGACCCGCCGATTTGAGCATTATTCACTGTTGTTCAACAACTCGTGTCAAGAGGCTTGGCAGGTTCTGTTGGTGCAAAGATAAGGTAAATTCTTTGAAAGACAACAGGAATATATAACAAAAGTGCGACAATCGGTTGCCGCACTCTTATAAAAGACTTACCCAAAGTACGCTGAACGGACGGGAAGCGGGGTAAGTATGTTAATCGTTCTAAGCCGGAATGAGTTGATACGGGTTCGCTATCGTCTTACGACCGTAGTTTTTAAGCAGAGAAACCAAATCCTGCCTTTCTGTATCTTTGGGAGCTTGGAGTTGTGCCCGGCTCGGTATGCGGGAAACAAAGAAGGGCCACAACTCGCTGGATGAGTATTCTTTATCTACCGTCGGGAAATTTACCAACGGCAGGATGTCTCTCTGCCTCTTGAACTCTTCCGAGTAAGAGAAAAACCAAACATTATCGGCATACGACAACGTACCGACCTCCAGTTTGTTCAATGTCAAGATGAAGTCAGCCTGCCCTTTGCCCGAAGAGAAAAACATTTCCGTCTTTTCTTCATACCAAAATCCAGCCATAAGTTTTTTCATTGCCGTCATATCAATAATTTGTTAATTTCATTATAGCGGTATTCCAGACAATCCTTTATCAACCTTATCCGCCGTTCACTGAACAAATGCGAGAAATTGCGGTCTATGGTTACAAACATCTTATCCAAAACCGAGTGCAAAAATAGCTCTTTTATCTCGGATTTAGAAATATAGAACTCGTTATTATATATTTTTTCAACCAATTTGAAATGATTGAGGTCTTTTTCTCCTTCCCAACCGAGTTTAGGGCGGGAAAGTTTGCAATATTTCCGGATATACCGCTCCTTTTCCTGTGCATTGCCCGTTCGACGGGCAATCTTGTCCTCGTCATCATTCCAGAACAATCCCCGTGCCGTATCGTAAACTGGTGAGAAATAGGGAGTGAAACTCTGCCTGATTGACCGGACTATACCCCAATTATAAAAATGCCTGTCATTATTTCCGACCCAAGCGTCGTACAGCAACAGACGGACAAGGCTGTTCATTATTTCATCCTTCTGAAAGGGAAACAGATATTCAACGGCATTTTCCACGAATTGCAAGGTAAACAAATCACGGGACAAGGCTTGTTCTTCAATCTGCTCCACCAATTCCCTGTCTCCCAAGAACCCTGCGAAGATGTCCGCCCCATGCACCAGCTCCTCCCATTGTGAAGAAAGAAAATATTTGCTCAAGAAGCGGAGCTGCCCACCAATCATGGCAACGGAAGATTCCGCCATATTCAAGCCGAAATCCTTTCCCAATAAATTCAGCAAATATTCGGTCAATGACTCCACCGGATACCATTTATGTCCAGTCTTGGCGATATATATGCTCCACCGGTGTTTGTTCCGTTTGAAATAATGCCTTCCTTCTTTCCGGTCATGTATGCGAACAATCACTTTGGGGGCATCGCCAGTTACGGAAACCCCTTGTACGATCACATAGTTGCATCGTTTGACAACAGGTACTCCCTTAACCAGTATTGCCCTTTTACCGGAAAATTTTTCTATTTTATGATATGGAATTTTAGCCATAATTAAAAGGTTAATGTCCGGTCACGGTAAAAAACGAACTTTGCCGTGAGCTGTTGGCAAATATACTAATTATTATCGGGATTACGGGTACAAGACCTTGAAATCCCGTGGGCTGCCGCCGTCTGTCAAGCCGTCCTGCCGGAGCCGCCGGAGGGTCTCGGCTGCCGATCCGCTGCCGAAGTTGCGGACACAGTACAGGCGGGAGAAGCGGAAGCGGCGGAGGTGGACGAGCAGGTGCTCCACGGTGAAGACGCCCAGTTCCCGGCACGCCCGGACAATGCGCTGCGACAAGCCGAAGGCGTCGAGCGGGGTGTCGAGCAGGCGGCGGAGCCTGCCCGGTCTGCCGGGCTTGCCCCGCTGCTGCGCCACGTCCTCGTAGATGGTGGCGACCCGGTTGCGGCTGAACAGGGCGGCAATGGATGCGCCGTCGATCATCAGGATGCCGTCGAAACGGGCGTAGGCGATGTGGTTGCCGTTCATCCAGAGGGTGATGCGCAGCTCGTCCGTGCCGCAGAGCCGGGCAGCTTCCGCCACGGTAATCCAACCGATGCCGTTCATCGCCTGCGCTCCTTTCCTTTGGGCTTGTCCGTGCGGGGCGGGAACCCGTACACGGTGCGGAAGTCCTTGTCGAAGGTGAGGTACGCATCGAAGGGCTTGCCCTCCCTGCTCCTGAAGCCTTTGATAAGAGATGTTTTGCCTTTGGTTACAAGGTCGGTAATCTGGCTGTCGGTGAGCTGTTTCTCCCCCTTGCCACGGAAGACGGTAAGCCCACAATCGACGTTGCTGCACTTGGCGACCTTCGGGTAAAGGAGGATGCGACCGGAACGGCACTTGGGGCACGGGATATGTCCGCCGTCCGCCACCGATACCTGCACTTGCAGAAGTTCTTCGGTAATCTGGGCGGCATAGACCTCGATGCCCTTGCGGAAGGTGTCGGGACTCATCTCCCCGCTCTCGATCTTGGCGAGGGCGGTCTCCCACTGCCCGGTCATCTCGACATCGGCGATGCGCTTGTCCTTCACTATCTGATACACGGCAAGCCCCTTGTCGGTCGGCACGAGGCTCTTCTTCTCCCGGCGCACATAGTCCCGGGCAAAGAGGGTCTCGATGATGGAGGCACGGGTGGCGGGCGTGCCGATACCGTTCCCTTTCAGGCTGTCCCGCAGCTCGTCGTCCTGCAAATCCCTGCCGCAATGCTCCATCGCCGAAAGGAGGCTGCTCTCGGTGTGCAGGGGACGGGGCTTGGTCTGTTTCTCCACGCACTCCGCCGATTGCAGGGGGAAAGACTCGCCGGGCTGCAAGGGCGGCAAAGCGGCTGTTCCCTCGTCGTCCTCGTCCCGCTCGCCACGCACGGCACGCCATCCGGCAGACCTGACGACCGTTCCCTTGGCGGTGAACACGCTGTTCCCCGCCGTGAAGGAGACGGTGGTAACGTCCTTGAGGCAACGGGCGGAGAAGGCTTCGAGCAGGCGGGCGGCTACCATGTCGTACACCGTGCGCTCGTCGGCGGACAGCTCGCCGGGCAGACACTCGGTGATGATGAGCGCATGGTGGTCGGTAACTTTCTCCGCATCCACGCTGCGGCGGTTGAGCGAAGCCCCTTTCAGGGCGGCGGCATGGGCGGCGAAAGCCGGGTACCGCTCCAGCAGGGCAATGCGGTCGGGTATCTCGTCGAACACATCGTCCGAGAGATAACGGGAGCCGGTACGGGGGTAGCTCAGCACCTTCTTCTCGTAAAGCGACTGGGCGACGGAGAGGGTCTTGTCCGCCGAGAAGCCGTACCTGCCGTTCGCCTCTTTCTGCAAGGCGGTCAGGTCGTAGAGCAAGGGAGGCTCTTGGCTCACCTCCCTGCGCTGCACGTCGGCAACCTCCACCGTCCCCGTTTCGGTAACAGCGGCGAGGGCGGCGTTTGCCGCCGGAAGGGTTTCGTAACGCAATTCGGAGATGGCGGCGAAGGGCGTGCCGTCCTTTTCCGCCGTGACCTTCAGCCGGTAATAGGTCTGCGGGGTGAAATCCCTGTTCTCCAGATAACGGGAGCAGATCATCATCAAGGTGGGCGTCTGCACCCGTCCGAGGGAGTAGATGCCCTGCCCGGCGGCGATGGAAAGTGCTTGAGTCGCATTCAATCCAATCTCCCAGTCGGCGATGGCACGGGCTTCGGCGGCACGGTAGAGGTTGTCGTAGTCGCTGCCGGGTCTGAGGTTGTCCAGCCCCTCCCGGATGGCACGGTCGGTCAGCGAGGAGATCCAGAGGCGCAGGCAGGGCTTGCGGCAGCCAAGGTAATTGTAGATGTACCGATGAATGGCTTCGCCCTCACGCCCGGCATCGGTCGCCACGACGATACGGTCGGAACGGTCGAAAACCTCTTTGATGACCTTCAACTGTTTGAGCACGCCGGGGGCGGGCTTGTACTCCTTGCCCTCCCGTATCTGGCGGGGGATGTACTTGAACTCCTGCGGCAGAATGGGCAGGTTCTCACGCCGGAAGCCCGCATAGCCGTATGCTTCGGGCATGGCGAGCTGGACGAGATGGCCGAACGCCCAGGTAACGAGGTAGCCGTTACCTGAGAGGTAGCCATCGTGCCGCTCCCGGACATTCAACACGTTTGCTATATCCTTCGCTACGGAAGGCTTTTCAGCGATGACTGCTGTAATCATATTTCTTTAAAATTTAACGGTTTGACAAAAGTTATCCCGCCGCTCGGACGGGATAACCGGTAATTCATTTACAGAATGGCGGGGAAATCAGCGGCGGACACCCCGGCTGCGCTTGGGCTTGTCGGGCTGTTCCTGCTTCTGTGCCTGTTTCCGGTCCTCTTTCTGCTCCTGCCTGCGCTCCTGCTGCTGTTTCTGCTCCCCGGTGGGTCGCTGCTGTGCGGATTGCAGGGCTTCTTTCAGGTTGCGGGTCGTCTCGACGGTCTTGCCCTCGGAATTGACCGCCACCTGCACCTCGTTCTCCACGGCGGGCTTGACACGCCCCTCTTCGAGCGCCGCCTTGTAGTCCTTGGGGAACATGAAGGCGGGCTTCTCGCCGGGCTTCCATGTGATGTAACCTTGGTAGGCTTTTCCTTTCTTGTCCACCAAGCCGGAGACCTTGACCGTTCCCCCGGCTTCGAGTTCGAGGCGGGACTTCTCGGTAAGCTCCTGCTTGCGGAAAGTCTTCGGCACCTCCTGATTGGCGGTCTGTTTCAGGTTCGCCTTGTACGCATCCATCGCCAGCCTGCCCCGGTCGCCGAAGAGAAATTCGAGCTGCATCTTGGCTGCGCTGAACTGCACGGGAGCCGGGTAAACCTTGGGCTGCTCCCCCTCCTTGGCTCTGGAAAGGAACCGGCAGACCACCGCCTCGCCCTGTTTGAGCCGGGCTATCTCGTCCGGGGTGAAGGTATGCCCGTTCTTCTCCGCCGGGATATTGACCTTAGAGAGCGGGAAGGCGACCAGCTCGTTGGTCTTGAGGTTACGGCTGACAAGGGCTTCGACCTGCTCGCCCGCCCGGTTGGTGACGGTCGCCGGATGTCCCATGTTGCCCGTCTGCCGGAGCACCTGCCTGTCGGAGTCGGTGATGTCGTAGCCGAAGAACTGCTTCTGCATCTTCTCCGGGTCGAGGATGCCGTGGCTGCACACGGTCAGCCTGCCGTCCGTGCCGGGTTTGAGCGAGAGCTGGCTGTCGTTGCTGTGCGAGATACCGTCGAAGTGGAAATGCACCCGGACGGTCTTGTCGGTCTGGAAGCCCCGGAGCATCTGGTCGAGCATCCCGTTGCCCTCGATCTGCTCCCGCTGCACGCCGAGTGCGGCGAGGCTGTTCCAGTCGATGTCCTCCGGGCGGTACTTGTACTGCGGGTTCTGTTCGGTCTGCCCGGCGGACTGCTGCGGCGTACCTTCGGGCTGTTGCTGCTGTCCGGCTTGGGTCTGCTGCTGTGCCTGCACGGGCGGCTGCACCTCGTACTGTGCGAGGAGCGGCTCGCCCGTCTTGACGGACCGGCTCTCCCTCTGCCGGAAATCGGCGGCTACCCGCTGCACCTCCTCTTCCGGCACACGGAAGAAATGGAAGCGGGTCGGGTCTTTCAACTGGCTCCAGAGGTTGGAAAAGAAATTTGAAAACATATCGCCGTGGCGATCCACCCGCAGGAGGTCGTTGTTGTCCTCCAAGGGGTTCTTGGTCTGTAACTCGCCGTCCTTTACTCCGCTGACGGCTTGGAGCGTGCCTTTCTCGTCCATGACGAGCAGGATGTCCATCAACTGCTGGCTGCTGTCCGGTCGTTCGTCCATAATCTGAAAAATTTAAATGATGAATACTATTGGTTCTCAAACGAAACCGGGCGTAAATATAGAGGGAGAAACATGGGAAACCTGCAAGTCCGGTGCGGGCTGTCCGCACTTGTCGTCCGGTTCGCAGGTTTGTCGCACAAGAATTTTTCACTATCTTTGCGTATTGATAATTAAACAAATAATATAATGGAGTGCAGCCACAAAACCTATAACATATATTGCGACGAGAGTACGCATCTGGAAAATGACGGACAGCCTTACATGATATACGGTTATGTAAGCATACCCATTCAATTTGTTAAAGAAATATCCGGAGCTGCTGGAAATCCTGCATTTGGGAGACAAGGAGCGCAAGGCTTCATTATATAGGGTGTATCGCCGGGACATCGAAGACAACGAAGCGTTCAAGTTTCGGGAAAAGCGTGTCTATCCCATCAAATCGGATGGAGAGATAGATATGCAGCGGGAGTTCATGCACCTAACGACAACTGATGACAAGGAAGCGGAAGGCGCTGCGACGAAGAAAAGAGTCTTCGAGCCAGACCGTTCCCGCCGTCTGCATTGGATTCGCCACCATATCGAGGAAAGGACTTCCCATGTACTGGAGATATTCAGTTGTGAGGAAAGGGATATGAAACACCGTAAGAACATCTACCGGACATACGTGTATGACACAGCGGAAAAATATGTGATCGTCCTCGAACCACAGCGAAGCCCTTACGGGTATTATCTGTTGACCGCCTATTACCTGAATATGCCGGGTGGCGAAAAGAAGATGAAAAAAATGCTGAAAAAGAAGTTGGAGGAAGTGCTATAAAAAACGCAAGGCTCCGAATTGGATCTTGCCAAAACGAGCCTCGAAACCCCTTCTAATTGTAGATGGGCACTGCAAAGGTAGGAATAAAAAACGAAAAATGCAAAAAAATCATGTCTGGCACGTATTTTTTTCCTCCGGGAAGCGGTGATAATTCGTTGTTTTCGTTATATTTGGAACCTAAATACAGGTGCGGTCATGCCGTGCCTGATTGAAAATCCGGTAACGGGAAACACGCTTTGTCGTTGCCACCCATGAGATGCGTATGAAAGTCTATCAGAGCAAACCGAGAATAAAACTTTCACCTGCCATCCGTGACGGGCAGAAATACGTGGAAGTGGAGTTCGACGAGGACGATGCCATCCGGCTGTCGCTGTCGAAAGAGAAGGGCGTGCGGTTCGAGGGGGACAGAGCCTACCTGCCGGAAGAAGGGTTCGACCTGTCCGGCTTTTTCGACCGCCATGTGGAAACGGCGTATATTGACTACTCCGCCCTGAAAAACACCCAGCCCAAGAAAAACGGGAAAACCAGCCCCGCCATCCCGCCCGGCTATGCCGAGACGCTGCGGCAACTGCGGTACAGCGAGCATACCGTCCGTGCGTACACCGCCTATTTCAAGGAGTTCCAGCAATACTTTGCGGGAAGAAACCTCCGCTACATCCGACCGGAAGAAATCAACGCCTACATCGTGCACCTGATTGACACACGGGGGATCTCGTCGTGCCAACAGAACTTGCGCATCAACTCGATCAAGTTTTATTTCGAGAAAGTGCTGGGATTGGAACGGAAATGTTACGAGGTAAAGCGAGCCAAACGGGAACGGACGCTGCCCGACGTGCTGAGCAAGGAGGAGATAAAATCCATCCTTGACGCAACCGGTCCGGACATCCGGCTGTTCTGCATGTTCTCGCTGCTCTACTCCGCCGGGTTGAGAATCAGCGAGCTGCTGGACTTGAAGCCCCACGACATTAACGTGAGCCGTTCGCTGATACGGGTACGGCAGGGCAAAGGGAGGAAAGACCGCTACACGCTGCTGTCGAAGCCCCTTGTCAGGAAACTGACCGAGTACACCAAGCTGTACAAGCCGCAGGAATGGCTCTTCGAGCGGTACAAGGGCGAGCCGTTTACGGAGAGCATCGTGTCGAAGAAGCTGAAAGAGGCGGCGAAGGAAGCCGGAATCACCAAGCGGGTGTACCCCCACCTGTTGCGGCACTCGTTCGCCACGCATCTGATCGAACAAGGCACGGACTTGAAAATCGTGAAAGAGCTGTTGGGACATAACCAACTGAAAACGACGGAAATGTACGTGCATATAGCCGACACTTTCAAGAGCAGCATCCGCACTCCATTGGATGATATTCTTGAAAGTGATAATGAGATAGTTAAATAAGAAAATAACAGCGAAAACCGCTGATAATTACATGTTAGTTGTCAAATAAAAAAGGAATTAAAAATGAATGAAATAATACGCAAATTGTCATTGGCAGGAAATAAGCGACCTGTGACAAATAAAGATATGTCACAAATAGAAAATAAATTGGGGATAGTCATCCCTGATGATATGAAGGCTTTTTATCTTTGTCTTAATGGCACAGGTGTCTTAGGCTTGGATGTAGAATGTATGTTCCACTCTCCGATAACTGGATTAGATTATGAAATTTCACATTTTATTTCATTTAAATATGGTGGCGCACAATTTACCATAGACGGAGGTGCATCAATCGCTCGCATTGAAGAAAACCGTGCATCCAATCTGCTTGTATTTGCCATAGCGGAAGATCATTCTCGTTTTGTGATTGATGTTAAAACTGGGAACATCTACAATTACAAGCATAAGGAAATCAAATGGTATTATACCAAAGAGGGACGACAGATTTTCTTTGATGTAAGTACATATGATGAACAAGCCGATAATTTCTGGCGTACATCGTCAGAGCCATTCAGGAGTGAACAGGCATATTATTTGGGTGATAAAACGCTTGTTGCAGAATCGTTCTCTGAATTTATACTTCATCTGTCTGTTACAGTTAATGAATATCCCGAAGTTGAAGTTTTACCTGAAAGCCGTTATACTGATTTTTGGGGAAATGTAGTGTATGATAAATATGAGGGTTTTAAGACAGAACGAAAAGCGGAAGTTCTTGCTTTAAATATGGATGCTACCGTATATGTGGGCAGAGCGTATAACGACAATGGAGAAGAGATAACGACACCGCCAACAATGAAGAAGCTGGAGGAGTATGAACAAACTTTACGGCAATTTCTTGATAATACAGATTTGATTGTAAGCCAAATTATGGAAAAGGCATATAAGTACTACAAAAAGAATTACGCACATTACTACGAAAAAGAATTTGAGGTACTGTTTCCTAATGAGATGGTAATGCCATCGGCTGACTCAAAATTGCACTCTCCGCTATGTATAACAACTCCAGCGGAACATCTACGATACATGACTTACAATCCGTGTAATCATATCCGTGTATTGCCTCGCAAAACTATTATCATTCCGATTGACTATGCACTTGATGAGGAACATGGGATGGAAATAAAGATTGTTGATGGTAAAGTAAAATCCATTGGTGAATCAGGAAACTACGAATAGACAACTAACATGCACCTCAATCGCCCCAAAAGGCGATTAGCTGCCAAACATTAGCATCAAATAAAAAAGAATGAAAACAATAAAAGAATTGCTTGATGAAGTCATTGATTTAGAAGGTAAGGTTCAAATAAGCCAAGCTATCGACTTTCATAAGGGAGTGCCTACCCTTGAAAAAGGAGTTTATAGAAATGTCTCTCCTATGTTGAAAATCAGGTATGGGGCATTTGGTAAATGGATTAATGCGACACATGGAGATTGGCTTGATACAAAAGAAATGGAAAGTCCATGGAATGAAGATGAAAAGGATGAACGGTTGATAGGAATTGTTCGCGACATAAAAGCTTCAAAGGATTATTGGGAAGACCATGCTACTGGACTATTTGCGCCAAACAGAATTTCCATTTTTGCAGCAAGCGATAATGGCTATGAAATGATTTGCCTAATATGGTTTGACGGTACAGAAGAACCGGAATTATGGGTATATGATTGCAACGGTGAAAGTCGATATAAAGATTTAGCTGCTTATTTGCAAGCATATATTGATGATGATGTATCAGCTTCTGAAGTAAAGTGGAAATTAGCTGATATGTGATTCTTTTATTAGAAGTGATGCTAACATACACCTTAATCGCCCAAAATGGCGATTAGCTGCCGAACATTAGCAACTGATTAAAACAGGTGAAATATGGAAATAAACTTTATAGCAAATGATATAGTATATGAAGTAACAGAAGACAATTCATATTTAGTCGGTTTCGCAGATGATAAGAATGAACCCAAAGAATATGTAATTGTCGAAAGAGCATTAGAGTTTGATGAACAGGATATTAAATTGGGTATGGATTCATACTACTTTGAATATTCAGATCAATCTAATTCTGGTTATGGTTTATGTAGTAAAGTCGTCATACGTCAAAATGAGATTGTCTTTTCAGTAAAACATAAATATGAAGACGATATTACTTCAATAACTGTGTCATATAAGGATAATGCAATTGAAGATATAAAAGAGTATAGAAAAATGCTTTCAAATATCTTTGGAGATATTTTGATTATTGAATAAGTTGCTAACAAACAGCACTACTGCTTAAAGCGGAACGCTGCTGGACATTATCTGAATATAATATAAAAGGGTATGTATAAAATAGCTTGGTGTCCTCTTTGTGAGCAAGGGTGGGTTGTGATAGTAAAAGATAAACAAACATCTCAACTATACGCCTATTGTACAGAATGCGAAACGGAATGGAATGACCCGGCAAAAGGCATTAAAGAAGAATCTTGTTTGCCTTTTGGTGCATTCGGACAATTTGTACCACCAACTTTTGAAGAAATATCGAAAAGTGACTGGTATAAATATATTAAGGAGTCAGATAACGAACAGCAAACCGACTGAATAAGCGGAACGCTGCCAAACATTAATCGCTGAGAAAAATATGAATAATTGGATTGAAACATCAGGAAGCCCATTTGTCATTGTTGAGCAACAATATGCCCATCAATGGAAGGGTCAAGAAAACTACAATGCTATATGTAGCGTAACAGATTACTTGGGGAAAATCTATATAGACAATCATGTCTTATTGGTAATGGGAGATGAACCGATGGCTACACGCATAGTAAATAAAGATGGAGCAATTTTAATAATTCGTTGGAAGTATGCTCCCGATTATCTAACGGTGGAAAAACTTCTGGAGAATGATATAGTAACTGGGGCAGAACCGATAGAAGAAGTTGAAGTAAAATGGGATTCTACTGAATTAGTCCTATTTGATTCTTTGTCTCCCTATTGTGAAGCGTCGGTTAAAGTTTTTTTATCATTACAAAAAACATCTTGTATAATAAAAACTTATCTTTATCAAAAAGACGAAGTATCTTTAATAATACATTCAATCCAATAAAGACGATTAACAAGCGGCTCAACCTCCCCTTAAAGGTCGGTTAGCCACCAAACATTAGCCACTTAAAAATAATAATAAAAATGACACATAACGAAGCCATAGAACTATTGTTGAAAGAGTACACTTCTTCTGACAAGAAGCAGCTTACTGAGCTATTCATACAAACCTTGCCAATAGGTCGGATTCATTTTGGGCTTCAAGTTTTGTCGAAAATGAAAACATATTATGTTCATTCATATTCAATATACGACATTCCTAAAACAGGTGATTTTTACAAAGACGAGAGGTTGTGGATAAAAGAAAATAAAAAACTATTCTTAGAAAGAAAATACCTCTCCTTTGAGAATATGACCGTAGAACAACAAAGAGAAATTATGGATGAACCTACAATAAACTCTTGTTATATTTGTTCGTCTTCCTTTGAGAAAGATATTGAAAAATATCCATTCAATCCCAAATATGGGGTGAATGAATCTGATGTTTTTCACATGGTACAATGCTTACAGCAAGAGAATAGGGAAAGTGTGAATTTCCTGTATGATCCCAAACAACAAAAGGAAGGGCTGAGTATTCTTAAAGAAATCTTTGAGACTATCACATCCGTGCAGGAATCAGACGGGATTCGTTATGTGTACAAATTGTTGAAGAAAAAAGAATTTTTCAAGCATTGGAAGAAAGAGGAAAAGCGTATAAGTGTTAAGTTTGCAGAATTAGCTTTACAACGTCTGTTGGAAATAATGGGATACCTTAGTATTCTCCACACTGAAAAATATAGAGGTTCCTTTTATGAGTTTAATGAAGGATGTACTCCAAGAAGCAGCCGAAGTTCTGATTGGAATTACCCAGTGGATTTTTGGAGAGGCAAAAACGGCATTGATAAGATAGCTTTTCAGTATTGGTTTGGAGAGTATGATGAACTTGAAAAATTCTGGAAACAATAGAGCGACTAACAAACGGATTAATCTACCAACAGCCGATTATCCACCTAACATTATCTGCCCATAAAAAGAATGAATATGAAAATAGAATTAGAAAATTGTCAAAAAAGTCTTACTCTCAAAGATTTTGAAGAAGTTGAGAGCAAGTTGGGTCATGTTTTGCCGGAAAGACTGAAAGAGTTCTATTTACAATATAATGGAGGAGAACCTAAACAGCAAACCATCTCCATAAACAAATATTACGAAGTGGAAATTAGAATTTTCCAACCGTTCAAATATAATAAGAGTTTTAAGAATGCTCTTTTTCATACTGTTGAAGGAGAAACCTTGGAGCATCGTAGTTCTAATTCGATTTCTGACAATATTCTGCTATTTGCCAGTGGACATAACAATTTGAGAAATATTGGTGTAATTGCAATCAATATAAAAAACAGAGCTGTATATTTTTATAAAATTATTGGTTTTGTAAAAAATAGCGATGCATTTATTTTTGATGAACCTCAATTGATAGCGGATTCAATAGATGATTTTTTCAATAATCTCGTTGCTTTCCCAAAAATCGAAGAGGAACAACAAACGGAGATTATAGAAATAGAAGGTGTAATGCCTGAACTTTCGGACTGTTCGGCTTCGCTAACAAAAGAAGATATAAAGAATTTTGAGGTTGAGTTGAATGTAAAGATTCCGGCAGGCATGAAGAACTTTTACCTCAAGTTCAACGGTGGTATGCCATCACCATATTGTTTTCAACCGCAGGACGAGGATTTGGATTGGGTGGAGATAAATGCGTTCTTTCCGATAAAGGAACGCACCAATGCTTTTGAAACAATTGAAGTCATAGCCAAAGACATGTGGAGCAGAAATCTAATGCCAAGCAACCTGTTGCCTTTTGCTATGGATTCGGGTGGAAACTATTATGCGTTGAACTTGAAGAATAAAAAGATTTACTATTACTTGACTGACGAGTGGGACGAAAACGCTTCAAGAGAATACAACTTTGAAACAAATACTCGTTACATCGCCCAGTCATTCAATTACTTTATAAATCATTTTATCGAAGAAGAGGAATAAAGCGGGCAGATAACAAGCGGATCAATCTCCTTTAATGATGATTATCCACCAAACATTATCAATGTGCAAAAAAAAAAAGTAGTATGGAACTGAAGCAATATCTTAAAACGAATTGCCACTGGGAAAATCGGGTAATCATAAGCCCGAATGAGCTTATGGCAATTTATTCTAAAGCAAACTACCAACCGACTCCAAAGTTGATAGATTTCCTTATTTATTTCTACAATCAGGAATTTCAGTTTCCTAAAGTGGATGTGCATTTTAATCTAAAGAAAACATTAAACGATAATCCGCATTACTTATTCTACGACCAATTTTGTGAACTACTCCATGTTTCGGATATTTGTCCTTTTGGGGAATACGAACATGGATATATGGTCTTGCTTGTTGATAGTAAAAACAACATATACGGCGTAATGGATGATTATGTTGAAGGGTTTGGAAATGATTATTTCAAAATGCTAAATCAACTTTATAATCGGTAAGGCATTGATAACAAACAGCAGACCGACTGAATAAGCGGAACGTTGCCGAACATTATGGTAGAAGTAAAAGAATAAAAATATGAGAAATAGTAAAATTGATAATGTGATAAATCTGACGGCATCGGAAAGATATGATTACTTCATCCGTAAAGTTGCAGATTTTGAAGAAGTCTGGGGCTTAAAGGATGCAGAAGGATGGGCTTTAATGGGAAGTGAAGAACAAGTATTGTTTCCAATATGGAGTGAAAAGGAATTTGCTGAATTGTGTAAATGGGATAATTATCAGCCAACTCCAATTCCTCTTGATGACTTCATGGAAAAATTACTGCCTAAGTTAGAGAAAGACAGTGTTATGTTGGCTGTATTCCCTTTAACACAAGGAAAAGGTATTATTCGTAAAGTTTAAGAGGTAAAATCTGATATAGAACAAGAATGTGAACAATATGAATAGATTGCCATAACATACGGATTAATCTCCCCTGAAAGGTCGGTTAGCCAATAAATATTACAGCTATGGATATAACGAATAGAATTATTGTCGCCTTACTGGAACGAATGAAAAGTAGAAACAAGAACTTTTCATTATCAAGACCTAAGTTTCATCAGTTGTTTCAAATAAATCCCGATGGCTACTTATGGTATGGCAAGAAACTGGAGCGGCATTTACTTAACAAATATGGAGAATCGGCTGATACATTGAAATATCTTGATATGTATTATTTCATTGACAATATCGTGCGGTTGTATTACATGCCTAAAAATTCAAATTCAGAGGAAAACGAGTTTGGAAAGCTATACGCTTATGGCTCCATAATAGGGTTACACCGTTGTCATATTCCAGATAAGCGAATATATCTGAACCGATTGTTAAATACTTTACTGTTCTGTTGTCCGACTTCTGAAGAATATATCCGTAGATTCCGCTGGCAAAAAAACGGTATATATTACAAATCGCAGGATGTGGAAGCTCTTATTGCCGATACATTTACAGAAATAAGGGAATCGGACAAACAATCAGAATCCATTGAAATAGTTGAGTCAATAGTCACTGAGACATACCGTTATCTGGTAGGCTCAAATACGGGGCTTCCATTTGTCCGTTCGGAAACTTTATTGCACTACAACCTGAATCCATCTGATTATATGTGGCTGTATCAGCACGATAAGGAATTGTTTTATACTTGTCTTGATACAGCAGCATTACAGTCGGAGATTTTCAGTTACAAGTCATTTGTGTACAATTTCAACCTGTATATTCTAAAAGACGCAAATATATTGGATGAATTGTCCAAATATTCCAAATGTTATGAAGCCGTTTTAGAACTGCTTTTCAAATCCGATTCAATTATGCAGAACTCCGTTATTCGGCAAATCAAATTATGTAGAAATGAAGATACCATTAAACAGAATAACAGATTGGATGCTATTAACAAATGGTTCAACTCCCTAAACAAGATTGGTTAGCCACAGAACATTATAAATTCGTAAAATAAAATATGATTGAAGCACTGAAAAATATAGGATTCGTCGTTACAGAACGATTGGAAAGAAAAGAATTAAGCTCTGATTTACAAAATCGGTATTCCGAACTTCCTGCGGACTATCAGGAGTTTTTACAACGGTTTCAGACAATCACGAATGAAAGTGATAATGTATGGTTTAATTCCATAGAGGACTTTAACGGAGAAAGCGATAGCGGATTCCGTTGGAATGAATTTGAGCTGATGGGACTTGAGGCGTTGGCAGATGATAAGGAATCCTGTGATATGATACGCCTGTTTTGGGATAGCCATATTCCTATTCTTATGTCAGTAAAAGATGGATACCAATATTTGTGCATAGATTTATCTCCGGAAAATTACGGTAAAATCTATTATGGAGTTGAACCTGAATTTGAAGATTCGGCAGAATTTGTTTGCGATAGCTTCAATCATTTATTGGAAATGTTGTCTTCCAATGAAAAGGACGATATACTGACAAATTTCAAATAGGGTTTATAGTAAACAGAGGGACATTGTAAAATAAACAAAATGAAATATTTTAGATTTGTTTGTGAAATTAAGGCAAAGTCATCGGAGGATGTGAATAAATCCCGTGATTGTATAAATGAGGTTGGAATATACTGTGCATACTTGTCAAGAATGTATGAATATTATTTTCCTGCCACACAAACAGATAATGTTGTTTCTATAACCGTTTGTTTGATTGATAATTTACAAAAGACGAAATACCCAACGTCATGTGATATGAAGGTTGTATCAAATGTTGTAAATATCGACAAGTTCAACCAATTAACTCCCAAAGACAAGTCATTTTATATTATTGATTTATGTCAGCAGGCTATAATGTCATTAGTATATGAAATGCAATGGAATACGGAAGTTTTCGAACATACCTACGATAAAATCATAAGTATGGGTGGACTCTTCCGGGAATATTGGCGAAAGGCAAAGAGTTCGCCTAACAAGCAACTGAAAGCTCAAATATATTTTGAAGATGATTATGAGAAAGATGGTATATACATTGACTTTACTGATAAAAGAGGGAAACTTATAAAACGGGTTCAGTTTGCTCCAAAGGGTTATCAAATCTATTGCAAAGGTATCAGTGAGCTACAATGGCAAGATAATTCACACGTAATAATAAAGAGGGCTTTTGGTCATGGTTTTACAAAAACAAGTGACTATTGGATGATTGGAGTCGATGGTAGTATAGAATACCATTCTCCAAGAGTTGAAAATACAGAAATCAATACGCATGGACTTTTTGATTTAGGTATTCTCTATTGGGAAGGAAAAACAATTATGCAAAACCCCAATAAGGGGCTCGAATTAATCAAGAAAGCTGCGGATCTGAACAACAAGCATGCACAGAAATGGCTTGAAAGAAATATGAAACAAAGAACTGATAGCGAACAAAAAAACGACTGAAAAGCGGAATGCTATCAAACAGTAACATCACAAATCGCAATACATCCATAATCTTATGAATAATGTAATTGAAAAAAAAGATAGAAAACAAATTACGAAAGATTGAATACCTAATATGCCAACATACACAAGAATACTCACACCATTGCCGGATTTCATCATTTTGACGGATGAAATACTAACACAATATAATGCATCTGTTTTTCTGGAAGTAAAAAGAAATGATGCCATTATAAATAGACGTATAGTTGCCGATGATATAGCTCGTTTTGTGCGAAGTGACCGAGATAAAAACTTACATTTCTATATAACAACACTTTCGTTGGAGGATGAAAATAGCTTCAATTTCTATGATGATGCACTCTGCAAGTTTGTGATAGAAGGTAGAGGTGGTAGAGAGAATGTATCAGAATTAGAAATGTTGGAATTAAGAATTATGTCAAAAACACCTGATAGCATTATAAACAAAATATCTAATGCCATAAACTCAAAGTTGCGAAAAGATATAGGATATGGTAGCCTAACTATAAAAGGTAACTATAAGGTGTTTTATAATAAGGCAGATTTAGGGAAAAAGAAATTTGTTTATGATATATATAATCCCTTATTGCCAATAATTGAGATAGAAAACAATGAGGATTAGTGAGATATTGATTATACCCAACATATAAATCCGAGGTGAAACATCAGTGCGACATTCACCACGGTCAGGGCGATAGCGATAAGGACTATTTTGGCGAGCTTCCTGCCGGGATGTTTCATCTTTCCGTAATATTCACGAAGTGCTTCACGCCGCCCGGCTGTGTAGCGGAGCTGACAGAACAAGTCGGGAAGAAAGCAAAGAATCATCACTATGGCAAAAGCAACAATCCAACTGAAATAGCGAAACATCAACGGTGTTCCAAGCGGTACGAGTATGGCAAAGAGCCAGCAAAAGAGCAACAGCATACGCCCGTTAAGGTTGGTATGCTCCCTTTCGTGCCATATCTCGGCTACATACCACATATAGTCGATGAAGCAGAACCGGTATTTGCGATTGTCCTTATCCATATCATTACAAAAATAATGTATTTTGCCCACTTAACCATTACTTCATGCCGAAAAACACCATACCCGATAAAAAGAACCTCGCCGGCTTGTTCTTGCCGACGGGGTATTTTTATCCTCACTTGTCCTTAATCAGATGCGACAGCTCCGGATCAGCCTTGATGCGCCCGATTTCGTCAGCGACAATCTGCCTGACCTCGCTCTTGATGCGGTAGTAGTTGGCGTCGATCTGCTGCTGCATGGTGTCGTTGCCGTCCTTGTCGGTGAAGTCGATGATCTGCGGTATCTTCACGTAGCGAGCGGTCTCCCGTCTGACCTTCTCGTTATCCACGACAATCTCGGCATGGAAAATCTTCTGCTCGATACGCTCGTCGAAGTTGTCGGCGACCGCCCCGACGAACATACCCTGTGTGAGGTTGGAAATCTTGCTCGCCGGAATAAGGCTGTCCATCTGGGTGTTGATGGAGACGGAGGTTTCGTTCCGGTTGATGGTCATGTTCTGCCGTTTCTGCAAGACCTTGCCGAAACGCTCGGACAGTGTCTTGGCGGTTTCGGCAACTACCTGACCTGCAAAGACATTGCCGACGGTGTTGCAAATCACAGCGGACTCCTTGTCTCCGTAATCACGCTTCAACTGGCTAAAATCCTGAAAGCCGAGCATGACGGCTACCTTGTTGCTTCGGGCGGTGGCAATCAGGTTATCCAGCCCACGCATGTAGATGGTGGGCAGCTCGTCGATAATCACGGCGGATTTGAGCCGTTTCTTCTTGTTGATGAGCTTCACGATGCGGGAGTTGTACAATCCCAACGCCGCCCCGTAGATGCCCTGCCTGTCGGGATTGTTACCGACTACCAGCACTTTCGGCTCTTCGGGATTGTTGATGTCGAGGGTGAAATCGTCCGCCGTCATCACCCAATAGAGAGCCGGGGAAATCATGCGGGAAAGCGGTATCTTGGCACTGGCAATCTGCCCCTGCAACTGCTCCACCGCCGAGGATTCCCATGCGTCCATAAAGGGAGAAAGGTAGTTCTCCAGCTCCGGGTACGAGGTCAGGATGGGGAAAATGTCGGCGTACTTGCGGTTCAGGAACTCGATGGCATGGGGAAAGGTGCAATACTTGCCGTTCTTGTAGATTTTGAGATACCATATAATACTGGCTAACAGAATGATAGGCGATTCCACGAAGAAGTCGCCCTGCTTGGAAATCCACGTTCGGTTCAAATTTAACATAATCGTGTAGGCACTCTCGTAGGCATCGGATATGTCGGTCATGAAATCCGGGTGGATGGGGTTGCAGCGGTGGCTCTCCCTCGGATTGTCGAAGTTTATCACGTAGAACTTGGGCTTGACCTTGTAGCCGTCCAAATGGGCGAGCAGGTGGTTGTAGGCTATCTCGGAGAGGTCGGGGTACTTGAAATCATACAGGAAGAGCGAATAGCCCTTCTCGATGGTCTGTTTGATGTACTGGTTGATTATCGCATAGGACTTGCCCGAACCGGGCGTGCCCAAGACCATCGTCGCACGGAAGGGGTTGACAAGGTTGATCCATCCGTCATACGCCCTGCCCCTGAACCAGAAGCGGGTGCGGAGGTTGACGGAATACTCGTTCTCCTTCAGCTCGGTCTCCTGCATGAAGGATTCGTTCTCGACATTGAACACGTCTTCGAGCAGGTCGGTCTTCAGCAGACGGGACATCCACAGCCCCGCCATGAGCAGGCAGATATACCCGGCGGTAAGGGTGGCGATATACAGCACGGTGCCCGCCGGAAGCGGCAGAGGAAGGGCGAGCAGCCACCCGTTGCCGAAAAAGAGCAGCAAGCCGGACACACCGCAAAGGATGATCCTGCGCCACGTGATTTTCTGTTCCTTCACGCCCTTTGTGCCGAGGCAGCTAAGGGCGAGGAACAGCACGGCGAAGAGCTTCGTCCAGTGGATACTGGAGAATAGTCCGGCGGTACGCTGGAAGCCGAGCAATATCCTATCGACCACGCCGATGTCGATGCCCCACTCCCGGACGGACTGGTAACAGAACCAATAAATATTGATGACTACAAATAAAATGCTTATCGCACGCATGAACTCCATGACTTTGGCGAGTCCACGCAAATCGTCTTCGTTTTGCATAATTCGTTGAATTTTAAGTTGATTATTGCTGCCTGCCGTACTTGCGCCTCTTTTTCTTTTTGCGCTGCGGAGGTACGGGCTGGTCGCCGGACGCTCCGCCGGGTACGGGGGCAAAGAGATTGAAGGCGGCCGCCACGTTCTGGGTGGTGCCGTCCTTGTGGTCGGGACGGTAGCCGGTATCCTGTCCGTCCCATTGGGATGCACCCGTATGCTCCTGCTGCCGGGTGGGATGTTCCACTTCGGCGGATGGTTGCGGCAGGTGAATACCTTCCTGCCCGGCGAAAAGGTCGTTGAACACGCCTGCGGAGAACTCCTTGCCCAGACGGGAGCCGTTGAAGACGGCTTTGGCGGCATGGTCGATGAAGGTCGCCCCATAAATGCGCCCGGCTTCATTCTGACGGAATACCACGCCGATGCCCTGCCGCATGAGTTCCCGCTCGAACTGCGCCCGGTCATGCCCTGCGGTCTGCATGGCGGCGGCAACCTTTCCGGCGGTGGCGGCGGCGACCTCCCTGTGGGTCTTTTCCCATGCGGCAGCGTTGTGCATCCGCCTTTCGAGGGCTGCGACGCCCGCCTCCTTGCCGAACACGGAGGACTTGAAGGGCTTGCCGACCTTGTTGCCCTCCCTGTCGGTTGCCGAATAGGTCAAGCCGTGATACTCCCGCCCGCCGTATTCCCCCTTCACCTCGTCCACCGTGATGCCGTAGAGCGAAAGGACGGCACGGTATTCGCCCAATGTACGGAAACGCCACTCCCGGGCTATCGGGCGGATGACTCCCGCCAACTGCCCCTTGAGGTTGCCGTCCCCGTAACCGACGGGCGACAAGGGCAGCCCCTCCTTCCACTGCTTGGGCGTAGCCGGAACAAGACCGAACTGCCTCTCCAGCTCCCGGCAAACCTTCATCGAACGCCCGTGCTCGTAGCTGTCGGAAATCGCCCGCCCGGTTTCGTCCACCCGGACGGAGACGATGTGCAGGTGCTCCCGCCCGATGTCGTTGTGGCGATAGACGATATAGGGCTGGTCGCCGAAGCCCATGCGCCGCATGTACTCCTCCGCCAAGCTGACAAACCGCTCCTCGCTCAAGCAATCCTTCGGGTCGGGATTGAGGGAGATGTGCAAGACGGGCTTCTCGGTCTTGCGGTTGGCTGTCAAATAGTCACCGAACGAGCGGGAAAGATGCCCTATCGTGTAGGGGGTATCGCCCTGCGGCTCGATAATCCGGCTGGTGAAAAGCACGTCGGCGTGCCGTTCGTCCACCTTCAACTGGTTGTAGGCAAGCACCCCGTACAGGCTGCTGCCGTGCGAGATCTTGGCTATCATCGGACGGGGTATTTGCTTTGGAACTCCTCCACCAGTGCGGAAATCCGCTTGCTTAACTCGACCAGTTCGAGGGTGTGCCGCTCCAGCTTGTAGAGGAAAGCGAGGGCTTTCTTCTCCGAGAAATTGGATTTGAGCGCACGCACGCATTGGTTGTAGTTCGTGCCTATGGCACGGAACTGCGAGTGGAAAGTGGTCAGGCGCATGTAGAAATCCTGCGTCCCCTTATCCAGTTTAATGACCTTAATCTCCCTTCCGAAAAGTGCGGAAACGATAAACTCCGCCTTGGTCGCCTTGCCCGACTCGTCGAAAAGCGCGAGGAAACGGGCGTTGTCCCCGTCGTCCAGACGGAACACGTAGCGGTGGCGCATCTTGTCGGGCTTGGGCTTTCGCCCGTGGTTGCCCGCATACTTCTTCTGATTGTCCATCATCCTGTAAAATTTTAAGTGAAACATGGTCTGAAAACGCCGTATGCCTACGGCTCTCCCCCGTGAGCATCCCCCGACTCCGGAGGGGGATGCCACATCGAGGGGGCAAGGTGGTGGTGAGGCACGAAATTCATTTCGAGTGCCGCAGCACACAACTTGCCATTTTCGTTTGAAAATAAAATCCGTCCTGCCGGACAGATTGGGGATGCCCTTGCCTGCTGCGGAGTGCCGGGGCACTCCTTCGGGCGGTTGCCGCTCTTTTTCATTCTTACTCCATTTTGGTTTCCGCCTGCAAAGTAACAGCCCTTTTCCCGTCCGGACACCATGCCCGGATGCGACAAACCTACGGGTGGAAAGACAATGCACGACACGCTGATAATCAAACGGATAAACTACCGGTATTTTGATATTCCTTTGCGCCGTGGAAGCGGTGAAACGACTGTCCGGACAGACAAGGAAACAACCGGATAGCCGACCGGACGGACAGCCGAACGGCTGACGGTCTTGCCGGATAAACGGACGGATGATTGGCTAAACAGCCAAACGGCTAAATGACTAAACGGCTAAACGGTCAAACGGCTGAACAGCCGGACAAGCGGACAGCCGGATGATTGGGTGGACAGCCGGATGCCGGGCTGAATGTATGACCGGATGCCTGAACGGATGAACGGACGGATGAATGAACGGCAAAGTGGCTGAAAAGCTGACTGATTGAGTGAACAGAGAAGCGGCTGCACGGGCAGCCGGATGAATAACCAACAGAATGACGATATGGACAGACAGACATTGAACGTGGCTTTCGCCACACAGAAAGGCGGCAGCGGCAAGACGGCTATCACGGTGCTGGTGGCGGGCTACCTGCACTACCGCTTGGGGTGTCCGTTAGCGGTGATCGACTGCGACTTCCCGCAGTACAGCCTGTACGAGATGCGGGAACGGGACAGCCGGGCGGTACTGGAGAACGAATACCTGAAACGGGCGGCTTACGAACAGATGCGGCAGCCGGGGCGTGCCGCCTATCCGGTGCGCAAGTGCCGGGTGGAGCAAGCCCCCGACACGGCAAGGGAGCTGGCGGCGGAAGGCTGCTACGACCTGCTCTTCTTCGACCTGCCGGGCACGGTGAACTCGGCGGGCATCCTGCGCACGATCGCACAGATGGACTACATCTTCGCCCCGGTGAGTGCGGACAAGGCGGTATTGGAGAGCACGCTCTCCTTCCTCGACGTGCTGCAACGGATGATGCTGGGCAAGGAAACGAGCCGCCTGAAGGGGCTTTACCTTTTCTGGAACCAAGTGGACAAGCGGGAAACGAGCGGGCTGTACGAGAAGTACGGGCAGGTGGTCGCCGACATGGGGCTGCCGATGCTGCAAACCCGCATCCCCGACACGAAACGCTTCCGCAAGGAGGCGGACGGCACGGGACGGACGGTGTTCCGCTCCACGCTGCTGGCTCCCGACAGGCGGATGCTGGCAGGCAGCGGCATCCCCGAACTGACCCGTGAGATAGCGACCATCCTCAAACTGGAAGGCTATGAAGAAGCAGCGGAATGAGAAGCCCATCGACGAGGAGCTGCTGATGCGGATGATGGCGGGCGAGGCGGCAGGAACGGGAGAACCGGGAACCGGAAAGGAGGAAACCGCCGTGCCGGTGGAGAAGGCGCAGGAAGGGAAGACGGCGGACACAAGACGGCGCAAGGCAAGGCAGGCGGACTACGACACGACCTTCCTCAAAGGCATGGACATCCCCGCCCGTTACGGCAAGCCGGTCTATGTGAGGCGTGAATACCACGAGCGCATCGCCAAAATCTCGGTGATGCTGACGGGCGGCAAGGTGTCGCTCTCGGCATACATCGACAACGTGCTGGCGCAGCACTTCGAGCAATACCGGGAGGAGATCGAGGCGGCATACGTCGGGAAACTGGAGAACCTCTTTTAAAAAGGAAGGAGGAAACGGCATGATACTGAAATTATCGCTCACCGTCCTGCTGCTCTATTACCTTGTCGTGCTGTGGAAATACTACCGGCAGGACATCGCCGGGATATTCGGGACAGCGGAGACGGACGAAGACACGGAGGGAACGGGAAAGGAGCCGGGGCAACCGGGCGAGCCGTACACGGTCATGGGCGAAAGCACCTACCTGCCCTTCGGAGCGGAGGACGGGGAGGAAGCGGCAGCCGGAGCCGTGGACGAACCCGCAGCGGAGGACGACGGGGCGGACTACTCCGACATCGAGCCGGAGGAGGACGAGGAGGAAACGGACTATGAACCCACGCCGGAGGAGATCCGGGAACTGGAGGAGGAAGAGGAATTAGGGGCTTATTACCCGGACGGCAACCCCGACTTCGCCACGGGGTACTCCTTCGATGACCTGAAAAAGGTGCGCCGGGTACTGGTGTCGGACAATGCGGACGAAAAGGCGGAGCGGGAAGCCCGTGAGGTGCTGCCGTCCGTGATGGGGTCGGACATCTGGGAGGCGATGCTGGACGAGTTCGAGGGCGCACGTGAGCGTGTCGCCCGGCTGATGGACAACCATAATGTTTAATTAAAATTTTAAAGACAAATGAAACAGAAAAGAATCTTTTTTACGGCGGCCTGCATACTGGCTGCCGTGGGCGCAATGGCGCAGGGAAACGGGCAGGCGGGCATCACCGAAGCCACGCAGATGGTCACCTCGTATTTTGAGCCGGGGACAAAACTGATTTACGCCATCGGTGCGGTGGTCGGCTTGATCGGAGGGGTGAAAGTGTACGGGAAGTTCAGCGCCGGCGATCCGGACGTGAGCAAAGTCGCCGCAAGCTGGTTCGGAGCCTGCATCTTCCTGATCGTGGCGGCTACCATCCTCCGTTCGTTCTTCCTGTAAAACAGCGGACTATGGACTTGGAAATCAACAAGGGGATCGGCAGGAACGTGGAGTTCAAGGGGCTGGAAAGCCAGTACCTCTTCATCTTCTGCGGCGGTCTGCTCGCCGTGTTCGTGGTGTTCGTCATCCTGTACATGGCGGGCGTGAACCAGTGGGTGTGCATCGGCTTCGGCGTGGCTGCGGCTACGCTGCTGGTATGGCTGACCTTCCGGCTGAACGCCCGGTACGGCACGCACGGGCTGATGAAGGCAGCCGCCCGCAGGCGGCATCCGAGGTACGTGGTGAACCGCCTGAAAATCCCCCGATTATTCACCTTTAAACACTGGCAAGAATGAGAAACGTAATGAAAGCGGCGACGCTCGAAAGCAAGTTCCCGCTGCTGGCGGTGGAGAACGGCTGCATCGTGAGCAAGGAGGCGGACGTGACGGTCGCCTTCAGGGTGGAACTGCCGGAACTGTTCTCCGTCACGGGAAGCGAGTACGAGGCGGTCCACTCGGCTTGGCACAAGGCGGTGAAGGTGCTGCCGGAGTATTCCATCGTGCACAAGCAGGACTTCTTCATCGAAGAGAAGTACCGGCCGGAAACGGACAGGGACGACCTGAGCTTCCTGAGCCGGAGCTTTGAGAGGCACTTCAACGAACGCCCGTTCCTCTCGCACACCTGCTATCTGTTCCTGACCAAGACCACGAAGGTGCGGAGCCGTCAGGAAAGCACGTTCTCCACCCTCTGCAAGGGCAGGCTTGTCCCCAAGGAGATAGAGGACCGGGAGACGGTTACGAGGTTCCTCGAAGCCGTCGGGCAGTTCGAGAAGATCATGAACGACAGCGGTTTCGTTACGCTGCGCCGCCTCACGACGGACGAGATCACCGGGACGGAAACGGCGGCGGGCATCGTGGAGAAGTACCTCTCGCTCTCGCAGCACGACACGACGGTGCTGAAGGACATCCAGTTGAACCCGGAGGAGATGCGCATCGGCGACGACATCCTCTGCCTGCACACCCTCTCGGACACGGAAGACCTGCCGGGCAAGGTGGCGACTGACAGCCGCTACGAGCGGCTCTCGACCGACCGCTCGGACTGCCGCCTGTCGTTCGCCGCCCCGGTGGGCTTGCTGCTGGACTGCAACCACTGCTACAACCAGTACATCTTCATCGACGACCACGGGGAGAACCTGAAACGCTTCGAGCAGACCGCCCGGAACATGCACTCGCTCTCCCGCTACTCCCGCTCCAACCAGATCAACAAGGCATGGATCGAGGAATACCTGAACGAGGCGCACTCGAAAGGGCTGACCTCGGTGCGCTGCCACTGCAACGTGATGGCGTGGAGCGACGACCGGGAGGAGCTTAGGCGCATCAAGAACGAGGTGGGCAGCCAGCTCGCCCTGATGGAGTGCAAGCCGAGGCACAACACGGTGGACGTGCCCACGCTCTTCTGGGCGGCGATACCGGGCAACGAGGGGGACTTCCCCTTCGAGGAGAGCTTCTACACGTTCATCCCGCAAGCCCTGTGCTTCTTCACCGAGGAGACGAACTACAAGGACTCGCTCTCGCCCTTCGGCATCAAGATGGCGGACAGGATGACGGGCAGACCGCTGCATCTGGACATCAGCGACCTGCCGATGAAGAAAGGGGTGATCTCGAACCGCAACAAGTTCGTCCTCGGTCCGAGCGGGAGCGGCAAGTCGTTCTTCATGAACCACCTCGTGCGCCAGTATTACGAGCAAAACAGCCACATCGTGCTGATCGACACGGGCAACTCGTACCAAGGGCTGTGCGAGCTGATCCACCGCAAGACCAAGGGCGAGGACGGGATTTACTACACGTACACGGAGGAGAAGCCCATCAGCTTCAACCCCTTCTTCACGGACGACTACAAGTTCAGCGTGGAGAAGAAGGACAGCATCAAGACGCTGCTGCTGGCACTGTGGAAGGGCGAGGACGAGAAAATCACGAAGACGGAGAGCGGCGAGCTGGGCAGTGCGGTATCGGCGTACATCCGCCGGATACAGCAGAACCGGGACATCGTCCCCTCGTTCGACACCTTCTACGAGTACATGCTGAACGATTACCGGAAGGAGCTGGCTGCAAGGGACATCAAGGTGAGCCGGAAGGACTTCAACATCGACAACTTCCTGACCACGCTCAGGCAGTATTACAAGGGCGGACGCTACGACTTCCTGCTGAACTCGAACGAGAACATCGACCTGCTGCACAAGCGGTTCATCGTATTTGAAATTGACAGTATAAAAGATAATGCCGAGCTGTTTCCCGTGGTTACGATCATCATCATGGAAGCCTTCATCAACAAGCTGCGCCGCCTGAAAGGGGTGCGGAAGATGCTGATCTGCGAGGAGGCTTGGAAAGCCCTTTCCTCGCCGAGTATGTCAGAATATTTGAAGTACATGTACAAGACCGTCAGGAAATATTTCGGCGAGGCGATTGTCGTCACGCAGGAGGTGGACGACATCATCTCGTCCCCCATCGTGAAGGAGGCTATCATCACCAACTCGGACTGCAAGATCCTGCTCGACCAGAAGAAGTACATGAACAAGTTCGACGGCATCCAGTCGATGCTCGGTCTGACGGACAAGGAGAAGTCGCAGATACTCTCCATCAACCTCGCCAACCATCCCGGACGGAAGTACAAGGAGGTCTGGATCGGTCTGAACGGGGTGCAGTCGGCGGTGTATGCCACGGAGGTATCGGCTGCCGAGTACCTGACCTATACCACCGAGGAGAGCGAGAAGACGGAGGTGTTCGCACTGGCGGAAGAGCTGGGCGGGGATTTGGAGCTTGCCATCAAGCGGCTGGCGGAGACGAAGTATAAATAATGTACCGATGTGCTAACTGGGAGCGGCGGACAGGCTGCCGGACGGGTGGTTGATTGACCGGACGAACGGCTGAAGGGTCGGATGACTGACCAAACGGCTAAACGGTTAAACAGTTAAACGGTTGGCTGGCTAAACGGCTGGATGTACAAACGGCTAAACGGAATGGAGAGAATAAAATTTTGTAAAACTTTAAAAAACAGAATCAAGATGAGACGATTGAATTTAATCCTGCTGCTGTCGGCGGTAACAGTGGCGCTGGCGTTTGTCATTTCCTGCAAGGAGACAAATGCGGAACGGTTGGAAAAGATGTGCGGCGAGTGGGTCAGCACGGGCGGCAAGCCGCCCTTCACCCTCTGGGAAGAGGACGGCAAGTACCGTGTAACGGTCATGCACAGAAACCACAAGGGCGGCAGTGAAGCGGAAACCTACCTCGTCCGGGAAACGGAAGGGGTGCTGTTCATCGAGACGGGCTTCGCCGTGATGATGGACTATGACCGGGAGAAAGACCGCATCCGGCTGTCGCCGGGCGGAGAGTACAGGAGAAAGAGTGACGGAACCCTAAAACAGTAAGGACATGAGAACGATAAAGACAATCATCGTGGGCGTAGCGTGCCTGACGGCAGGTGCGGCCAACGCCCAGTGGGTCGTACACGATCCCGGCAATCTGGCGCAGGGCATCATCAACACGACCAAGGAGATCGTGGAGACCTCCGCCACCGCACAGCACACGCTGGACGGATTCAAGGAGACGGCGAAGATATTCGAGCAGGGACGGAAGTATTACGATGCGCTCAAGGCGGTGCATGACGTGGTGAAAGGCGGCGTGAAGGTGAAGAAGTCCATCGAGATGGTGGCGGACATCTCGGAAATCTACGTGCGCAACTACCAGAAGATGCTCGGCGACCCGAACTACACGCCGGACGAGCTGTCAACCATCTCGTTCGGGTACGCCAAGCTGCTCTCCGAGAGCGCGGACATCCTGCAAGATCTGAAGAACGTGGTGAACGTGACGGGGATGTCGCTCTCGGACGCCGAGCGGCTGGCGATCATCGACCAGAGCTACAAGCGGCTGCTGGAGTACCGCAACCTCGTGCAGTATTACACGGACAAGAACATCTCGGTGAGCTACCTGCGGGCGAAGAAGAAAAAGGACGCCGACCGGGTGGTGGCTCTCTACGGGGATGCGGAAGACCGTTACTGGTGAGAGTGGCAATATATAATAATGTTCACGTACATAAATATAATATAGGACTATGTTGTTAGCGATAGACTTCACGAACCTGCACGAGATATTGCAGGCATTGTATCAGGACATGATGCCGCTCTGCGAGAAGCTGACGGGGGTAGCCAAGGGAATCGCCGGGCTGGGTGCGCTGTTCTACGTAGCCGCCAAGGTGTGGCAGGCGCTCGCCCGTGCCGAGCCCATCGACGTGTACCCGCTGCTGCGCCCGTTCGCCATCGGGCTGTGCATCCTCTTCTTCCCCACCTTCGTCATCGGCACGATCAACACGGTGCTCTCGCCCGTGGTGAAGGGCTGCCACGGGATGCTCGAATCACAGACCTTCGACATGAACCGATACCGGGAACAGAAGGAGACGCTGGAGAGGGAGGCGTTCCGCCGTGACCCGGAGAAGGCGTATCTGGCGAGCAAGGAGGACTTCGACAAGAAGCTCGACGAGCTGGGCTGGTCGCCCAAGGACTTGAAGACGATGGCGGTGATGTACATTGACCGGACGGAGTACAACATGAAGCGGAGCATCCGGCTGTGGTTCCAAGAACTGCTCGAACTGCTGTTCCAGTCGGCTGCGCTGGTGATCGACACGATACGGACGTTCTTCCTGATCGCCCTCTCCATCCTCGGTCCGATAGCGTTCGCCCTCTCGGTCTATGACGGGTTCCAGAGCACGCTCACGCAGTGGATAACGAGGTACATCTCCATCTACATGTGGCTGCCCGTGAGCGACCTGTTCAGCTCGGTGCTGGCACGCATCCAAGTGCTGATGCTCACCCGTGACATCGAGGCGATGAGCGACCCGACCTTCATCCCGGACAGCTCGAACACGGTGTACATCATCTTTTTAATCATCGGGATATTCGGGTACTTCACCATACCGACCGTCGCCAACTGGATCATCATGGCGGGCGGGGTGAGCCATGCCAACCGTGCGATGAACCAGACCGCCACGAAGATAGGCAACGTCGCCGCAGCGGGTGCGGGCGCAGCCGTGGGGAACATCGCCGGAAGGATCGTCAAGTAGCGGCGGATGTCCCAAGAACATGAGTCATAACGAATAAAAAACCGGAAACATGGAATTTAAAAGTTTGAAAAATATCGAAACGAGCTTCAGGCAGATACGGCTCTTTACGCTGGTGTTCGCCAGCCTGTGCGCCGTGGTGACGGGCTTCGCCCTGTGGAAGTCGTACAGCTTCGCCGAGGCGCAGCGGCAGAAGATCTACGTGCTGGACAACGGCAAGAGCCTGATGCTGGCACTCTCGCAGGACGTGCGGCAGAACCGCCCGGTGGAGGCACGGGAACACGTGCGCCGCTTCCACGAGCTGTTCTTCACGCTCTCGCCCGACAAGTCGGCTATCGAGGGCAACATCAGGCGTTCGCTGCTGCTGGCGGACAAGAGCGCCTTCAACTACTACAAGGACCTCTCGGAAAAGGGGTATTACAACCGGATAATCTCGGGGAACATCAACCAGATGATAGAGATAGACAGCCTGCGGTGCGACTTCGACAAGTACCCGTACAGCGTGCGGACATTCGCCCGGCAGATCATCCTTAGGGAAAGCTCTGTTACGGAGCGCAGCCTTGTGACCCGCTGCCGCCTGCTGGATGCGGTCAGGAGCGACAACAACCCGCAGGGCTTCATCATCGAGGGCTTCGAGGTCACGGAGAACAAGGATTTGCAGACCCTCAAACGCTGACGGACATGATAGGCAAGTTCATCACAAAGGCGCAGGACTGGGCGGACGGGAAGCTCCGCCGCCTCGCCGGGCGTATCTCGCCCGACATGCGTGTGGCAATCATCCTCGTGATGCTGGCGGCGTTCGGCGCACTGTCGGTCTATATGACCGTCTCCTCGATCTACCGTATCGGCAGGAACGACGGGAAGGAACTGGGGATAGAGCATATCAGGCACCTGCAATTGCCCAATGACAGTATTATCAACCCTTTTGAAAGCGGACGGCATGGGACTGGCGGAGAGGTTGAGTGAGTGGCTGCTCCGCCGCCGGGAGCGGCAGGAGGAGCGGAACATGAGGCAGGTGACGGCGTATTTCGGAAGCCTGCTGAAAAAGAGGCGTGCGGATGCCGGCGCAATCCTCCAGTCCGTCAAGGACTACCGGGACTGCCCGGAGGTGACAAGGAAACAGGCGGAGCTGCTGCTGGAACACAGGTTCTTCCGGTACGTGTACCAGACGGGCTATCCCGAATGGCGGGCGGTCATGGACGCCCTGAAAGAGACCCGTTACGGGATGCGTGAGGGGGCGGCAATCCCCCGGAGTGTGAGGGAGGCGGCGGAAAGCCCGATGCTGCGTCTGGCGGCGCAATACAAGGTGCTGGAGTACGAGTACACGAGGCGCAACGCCCCGCAGCCGTTATCCCCCGAAGCGCAGGCGGAACGGGATGCGGCGCACCGGCTGCTGAACTGCTGCATGAGGGAGGGCGACCTCGACGCACTGAAAAGGCTTGCCCTGAAAGGCGAGAAACCGGACGACTCGGTGGCCATCCGCCACGGGCTGGCGGAAGGCTACCGCAGGCTCGAAGAACTGAGCCGGGAATGGAGCGAGGAGATGCGGGGCGACAACCACACCGTCATGGAACAGATCGAGTTGCGGGAGGCGGACGAGAGGGGAAAGCTGATGCGGCAAGCCGCCGCCCTTTACGAGAGGAAGACGGGCGGCAGACTGCCCGGCGACTATCTGGAAGCGGTGAAGGCGGAACGGGCATTGCTCCACGGGCTCGCCCGCCACGGCTGGGACGGTCAGCGGGAAGTACCGAAGGAGACGGTGGAGAAGTACGGGCTGACGGAGGATTTTGCCGGCATCGCCCGGCTGAGGTGGGACTACCACCTGAGCGAGGACAACGGGGACCTCTCCCGTGACTACCCGGAAGCCGCCATCGGAAGCCACAACCGTGCCATCCGGGAGCGGGCGGCGAAAGAACTGGCAGGTCTGGAAGCGAGGCTGTTTCCCGAAAAGGCGGCAAGCCGGGAACGGAAGGCTGCACACCTGCGGGCGGACAACCGGGCAAGCCCCACGGCATCGCTCAAACGGGAACGGAAGGAGCCGCCCGGCAAGCGGCAAGCCGGGGAGACAGACAGGCGGAAGCCCCCGGTAAGGAGAATCAGAATGTAGGACAACCATAAATTTTTGACATGATGGAAGAACAGAACCAAGAAAAAGCAACGGCAACGCAGCACGTAAAGGCGGCGGATGCCGCAGCCCCGGAGACGGGGAACGGAAAGAAGGAGGACAAGGGCGGCGGGAAAAAGGAGAAGAAGACTGCCAAGCCGCTCACCCCGAAACAGTTGCAGCAACGGAAGAAGCTGATGGTATATCCGCTGATGGGCTTGCTGTTCCTCGGCTCGATGTGGCTGATATTCGCGCCTTCGGAAAAGCGGGAGGTGAACCGGGACACCGTGGGGGCGTTCAACGCCGACATCCCCCTGCCGGAGAACGACGGGATCATCGGCGACAAGCGGAAAGCCTACGAGCAGGCGCAGGCGGAAAGGCGGCAGGCAGAGAAGGTGCGCTCGCTGGAGGACTTCGCCTTCTCCGAAGAGAGCGATGCGGACGGGGTGGAAATGGAACTGCCGGACAGCGAGCCGGAACGGGAACCGTTCAGGGACTACTCGGGCAACGGCGGCCGCCGCTCCTCCGTCGCCGCCTACCGGGACATCAACCGGAAACTCGGCTCGTTCTACGAGGAGCCGAAGGTGGACGGGGAAAAGGAGGAGCTGAAAAGGCAGGTGGAGGAACTGACCGCCAAACTGGAAGAAAGGGAACGGCAGGCGGGCGGAATCGACGATCAGGTGGCACTGATGGAGAAGAGCTACGAGCTTGCCGCCAAGTACATGGGGCAGAACGGGCAGGACGGCGCAACCGTGCAGGCACCCGCCACCGGGCAGGGCGGCAACGGTCTGGGACAGCCCGCCGTGGCGGTGCAGGCGGCACGGGAGCGGACGGTATCGGGGCTGCAACAGCCATTGAGCGATGCGGAGTTCATGCGGCGGTACAGCCAGCCGAGGAACTACGGCTTCAACACGGCGGTGGGCAGCGGGTACGCCCTCGGGAAGAACACGATAGCCGCCTGCATCCACCAAGACCAGACGGTTATGGACGGTCAGCAGGTGAAGCTCCGGCTGCTCGAACCGTTGCAGGCGGGAAACTTGACCATCCCACGCAATACGGTGGTATCCGGTACAGGCAAGGTGCAGGGGGAACGGCTCGACATCACGGTATCGTCCGTCCAGTACCAAGGCAACATATTGCCGGTGGAATTGGCGGTCTATGACAACGAGGGAATGAAAGGGCTGTGCATAGAAACCTCACTGGAGCGGGAAGCGGCAAAGGAGGCGATGGCGAACATCGGCGGCGGGCTGGGAACGAGCATCTCGTTCGCACGGAGCGCCGGGCAACAGGTGGCGATGGACATCACCCGTGGGCTGATGCAGGGCGGCAGCCAGTACCTCGCCAAGAAGTTCCGCACGGTAAAGGTGCACCTGAAAGCGGGTGATCCGCTGATGCTCTACGCCAAACAACAATAAATCAACAGATTATAAAACCATTAAAAAGTAAAGACAATGAAAAAGATTTTTGGATGGGTCGCCCTGCTTGTGGGCATGGTGACGGGTGCGAACGCACAGGTGAACGACACGATACAGCGGACCACGGGCAACGACCTGTATCAGGGGATTACACGGAAGCTACCCTACCGGCAGATGGTTACGCCCCACGGGGTGCAGGTGACGTTCGCCAAGACGGTGCATATCATCTTCCCCTCGGCGGTGCGGTACGTGGATTTGGGAAGCGACCGGATTATCGCCGGGAAAGCGGACGGTGCGGAGAACGTGATCCGGGTGAAGGCGACGACCGAGGGGTTTCCGGGGGAAACGAACTTTTCCGTCATCTGCGAGGACGGGAGCTTCTATTCGTTCAATGCCCGGTATGCGCATGAGCCGGAGATGCTGAACATCGAGATGAAGGATTTTTTGGAGAACGGGGACACGACGGACTTTTCGCATACCCGCATGAACATCCATTTCCGTGAGCTGGCGGGCGAAAGCCCGCTCTTGGTGAAGCTGATCATGCAGAGCATCTACAAGGAGGACAGGCGGGAGATCCGGCACTTGGGCTGCAAACGCTTCGGGGTGCAGTTCCTCCTGAAATCCGTCCACTCGCACAACGGGCTGTTCTATTTCCACACGGAAACGAGGAACAGGTCGAACGTGGCTTTCCGGACGGACTTTATCTGGTTCAAGATCGTGGACAAGAAAGTGCCGAAGCGCACCGCCATTCAGGAGCGGGTGATAGACCCGGTGCGCAGCTACAACGAGGTGCTGGTGACGGAGGGGAAAAGCGACGTGCGCACGGTGTATGCCGTCCCGCAGTTCACCATACCGGACGACAAGCTGCTGGTCATCGAGCTGTTCGAGAAGGACGGCGGCAGGCACCAGACCATCCGGGTGGAGAACGCCGACCTCGTGGCGGCAAGACAGATTAACGAACTGAAAATCAAATAAGCGATGAAAAGGTTACTGTTCATTATCCTGCTTTTCGGGGTGTGCCTGACTTTCAACCGGGCATACGCCCAACGGTGCCTGCCCGGAATGAGGGGCATACAGCTCACGGGCGGGCTGTCGGACAACATGCGCTGGAAAAACGGCGACGGCTTCGGCTACCACGCCGGGATAGCGGTGAGCACCTACACGAAGAACGCCCACCATTGGGTGGTCGGTGCGGAATACTTGGAGAAGCGGTACGGCTACCGGGACTGCCTCTATCCGGCGAGCCAGTTCACGGGCGAGGGCGGCTATTACCTGAACTTCCTGTCAGACCGGAAGAAGACGTTCTTCGCCGCACTGGGGCTGTCCGCCCTTGCCGGGTACGAGACGGTGAACTGGGGCGAGAGCCTGCTGCCGGACGGCTCCCGGCTCACGGATGAGGACAATTTCATCTACGGGGGTGCGCTGACGCTGGAGCTGTCCGCCTATGTGACGGACAAGATTGTCTTGCTGGTAAACGGTCGCCAAAGGGTGCTGTTCGGCGGCGACTGCGGGAAGTTCCACACGCAGGTCGGCGTGGGAATACGTTTTATGATTCGATAACTGCTATATTATAATAATGTATATATGAGGACAATGATTTATAAAATACTCACGGGCTGCTACATCGTGGCCGCCCTCGTGCTGGTCGCAGCCTGTAATGACGGGCTGGATAATCAGACGAAATACCCGTTCACGGTGGAGACGATGCCCGTCCCGAAGGAGCTGAAAGTGAACGAGACGGCGGAGATACGGTGCGAGCTGAAACGGGAAGGACGCTGGGAGGACACCCGGTACACGATCCGCTGGTTCCTCTTCGACGGGGAAGGCACGCTCAAACTGGAAGACGGCACGGCGTTGCTGCCCAATGACCGCTACCCGCTGGAGAAAGAGACGTTCCGGCTCTATTACACCCCGCTGTCGGACGAGCAGAGCGGCTTCACCGTCTGGGTGGAGGACTCGGACGGTCAGGCGGTCGAGCTGGAGTTCGACTTCAATGCGGACAACGACAAGGAGGACGGGGATGGAACGAAATGATCTGGTTCTATACCTCGACATACCGGAATTTTCCGAAGCCCTGCATGCCTCGAAGTGGCGGACGGACATTGTCCTTCCACAAGCGGGGGACAATATATGTCCGGAAAACCTGCTGTCGGAGAAAACGCTCGCCATGCTGGAGACGGTTTCCGCCGGGGAGGTCTGGGAAGACATGAAGGACGACTGCCGGACCATGCGCCGGGTCGTGGAGCACGAGCTGTTCCGGGTGACGGAACGGGGATTTCACCTGCGCAGGGACGGGACACCGTGCTGCACGCTGACGCTGCAAAGATACCGTGTGCACGATGCCGGAAGGCGGATGAAAACAGAAGTGCCGCCATCCTATCCAGCCCGTGGCGTGGAACGGAAAAGCGGGAAAATCCGGTTTTATTTCCGGAAATACTTTGTGCATATCGACGTGCCGGACACGCTGCCGCAATACCCGGAGGTGCGTGAGTTCGTGAACATAAAGTCGCTGCTCTCGGAGGCGGATAGAAAACTGCTGGCGGAAACGGAATGCGATGAAGCGGAAAGCCTGCTGGAGTGGATAGAGAATGAAGGCTATTGCCATGTCCGGGCGAGATGCTGGACGCCGGACGAGGAGAGCGGCGGATGGATGTGCGTGTTGTCGGTGGATGTTTAAAGGGGTTTATAACAAGAAAAAATGTAAAAACATGGAACGAGAAGAAAGAATGTATCAGGTGCCTTTAGAGATGATATGCAGGCACGACCGCACGGCGGAGGTCTGCCGTGCCGCCGTTGAAGAGGACGGCTGGCAGTTGGAGAACGTGCCCGAAGAGGTGAAGACACCGGAACTGTGCCGGAAGGCGCTGGAAACGGAAGCGGGATTCGGGAACGACTTCCACCGGGGGCTGGTCCAGCATATCCCGTCCCCGGAGGTGTGCATGGAGGTGCTGAAGGAGTGCCGGGAGAACAACCCGGAAGAACTCTACGGGGTGGCGGTGGCTATCCGCCCGGAGGTGATGAACGGCGAAATGGCGGACTTCCTGCTGCCGCTGGACGGCAGGTGCATCAGCATCCTGCCCGTACACCTGCAAACGCCGGAGCGGGTGCGGGTGGCGGTGGAAACGTCGGGAATGTCCGCCGTCGGGCGTGGCGGAGTGCCGAAAAGCCTGCTCACGCCCGAGGTGTATGTCAGGTGCGCCGCCCACAGCCGGGAGTCGCTGATGATGATCCCGTGGGCGGAACGCTCGCCGGAGGTCTGCCTGATGGCGAAGACGCTGTACCCGGACATCGTGAAGAATCACCCGGAGTTCGTGCCGGAGAGCGTGCGTAACCAAGACAGCATCTACACGCTGAACAGCCTGATGGAAAGCCTGACGGGGGAAAAGTTCAGCTACCGGCAAATGACGGACTTCTACAACGGGAAGCCGCTGAATGTGAAACGGATGGAGACGCCGGACGGCGTGCAGAAGGACAAGTCGGTGAAGTTCGACAAGGAGACGGGGAAGTTCTCCTTCTCCGACATCCGGCAGGAGCGGAAACGGGGGTTGAAGATGTAGCGTGAGCCGGACGAAATGGAAAGCATCCTTCGGGATGCTTTTTCCATATCCGCCCTGCCGCTTTCCGGTTTCTTTTGCTTCTTGTTCTTTTCCCGCCCCGCTCACGAAAGAAAAGAAGTGCAAAAAGGATAGCGAACAAAAAAGGGGACGCTTAAAGCATCCCCTCGTCCATGTAGCTGAGGTAGGTGTCCTCGGTCAGTATGATGTGGTCCAAAAGCTGTATGCCGATTGCCTCGCAGCCTTTCTTCAACTGGCTGGTCAGGTTGTTGTCCGGCGTGCTCGCCACGGTCGAGCCGGAAGGGTGGTTGTGCGAGAGGATGATTCCCGAGGCGTGGGAGACGAGAGCCGTCTGGAGGACGATGCGTATGTCCACCACCGTGCTGTTCATGCCGCTGCGTGAGACGCACGAGACGCCCAGCAGCCTGCCTGCGCCGTTCAGGTACATCGCCCAGCACTCCTCGTGGTGCTGCATACAGTCCTCGTAGAAGGTCTTGAGGATGTCGTAAGACTCCTTGGAAGAGTGGATTCTAACTCTCTTGGATGCGTCAGCGTCCTTGTAACTTACGGTGATTTGAGGAAAAGACAGTGTATTCATAATGCAAAAAATTAAAAGTGAAACATTTATTTTTTGCTTTGGGGCACGGGGAAAGAACGGACTTCATGCAAGGCTTTTGCGTGGAATACGACCCGAAGGTGTGGAGATTGCGCGCAAAACCGTCAGGTTCAGCCTTGCTACTTGTCCGTTTTTCCCCGTAGGTTTGCTAAAAAATGAGTGTGGAGCTTGGCTAAAAATCCGGTGGGTCAAAGGGTTTCTTTTTGCTTCTTTGTCTTTTCCCGCCCACGGCTCACCGAAAGAAAAAGAAGTGCGTCCGAAAATCGGGTCAATCCTTTCCCACGGGTGGGTAAAAAAGAAGTCCGGGCGGATCGCTACCCGTCCCGGACTTCCGGCGATGAAACACAAGGGGGGGGATGTTATGGCGTGATTTCCCCCGTTGCGATTAAATTCCCGTCCGAATAATACTCTATCTTCCCGTAGGTAAACCCCATGTCGGGAATGGCTACGAAAGCGATATAGTCCGAATACTCCCTGCCTTTGAGGTTCTTTCCGACAAGGTTGTTGAATATCATGGGGATGCTATGACCGTCCCCGCTGTAAAGGACGGTTTTCCCGTTCTGTCTGATTTCCCGCTTCATGCCGTTTCCTTGAAAAGTGTCCCGTCGATAAGGTACTCCCAATTATTCCTGTGGCTCTCGTCCGTGAAATATTCCTCGCTCTCGCAATACTCGCAATCGTCACGGCACGAGCGGAAGAAGTTTTCCAGACAGTCACGCATAAGTTCCTTGAAATTCCGTGTGTCGGGCGAGCGCATGAAGTCCATGAGGGGTTGCAAGATGATTTCGTCCGACACAACGCCCGTGAAGGGGCATTCGCAAGTGACGGAGATACGGCTCCTGCGCCTTTTCTTGCGGTCTTTCGTCCAATAGACCTTGGGCTTGTACAACCCCGCATGGAAGTTGTTATAGAGGTAAGCCAGCAAACGGACGCCTGAAAGTTCCTCCGTGTCCGCCTCGTGCTTGGTATAGAAACGGTAAGCGTATGTGCAACTGTCGTAACGGTAGTTGGTGCAGACGATACGAAAAAGATTGCAGAAGGCTTCGAGCGTGTCGCAGTTCTCGGAAGCATACGGGTAATCGTTTCCCTTGGCAAGCCAGTCGGTATAGGCTCTCTGACGGGCTTCGTCCTCCAGTTCCGCAATGCCGAATAGTGTATAGGTTCTCTGTACGGTTCGCATAAGTTTGAAAATTTGAAAGTTTGAAAATCGGTTTCTTTGCTATCTTTCTTTTTCGCCACGGCTCACGAAAGAAAGTAGCGGGCGGATTTCTCCGCCCTGCCCTTTGTCCTTAGGCTGCAATCTCTTCGGGTTGCGGTTGTTCCTCGGGTTGCGTTACCTTGCGCTCCCTTGCCCGTTCCTGTACCAAGAGGACGGCTTTCTTTTCCTCGATGCGCTGGTGACGCTTCTCGTACACCCCGTTGTACTCCCTTTCGATGTTGGCGAGTTCCTCCGGCATGTGCCTGCGTGCGAAGTCAAGCAAGAGGGTCGCCACGGTGTTGTTCCCATACGCTCCCTTGAAGTTGGCTACAAGGAAGTCCCTGCGGATGATGGTCTTCATCCTCACGGTGAGGTTGCCGATAATCCCCATCTTGTCCTCGTCCGTGATATACGGCTTGTCTTCCGCAATCCCCACGGCTGCGAAGTGTTCCTTTCGGAGCGAGGACAGAAGGAAGAAGTACAACATGGTATCTTCATCGGCACTGAACTTACCGCCCGTGATGTCGGCTTCGAGGATTTGCTTCTTGGTGTCCTCCACCGTGCGTTCGAGTGCGATTTCCTTATTGCGCTCGTCCTGCTTCTCCAACTTCTCCACGGGTGAGAGCGGTGCGGGTGCGGGCGTTCCGTCCGCTGTCTGCGCTTCGGTCATGTTCTCCACGTAACAGAATGTAATTTCCTTCTGCCCGATTTTGGCATAGACGGTGATTTCCCCCGCTCCGCTCCTGCGGGTGATTTCCTCCTCCTGCTCCATGTAGTCCGCCCATTGCTGCTCGTAGCGGGTGCGGGCTTCCCCGTAGCGTTCGGGGTCGTTGAAATTTTCGGCTTTGGGTTCTTTCGGGCAGCTTGGAAAGGCGGTGTACCTGTCAAGGGTCTCCACCTCGTAGCCCGAAGCGGTTAGCCGTTCTACCACCGTCTCGTTGGTAGTGTAGCGGTCACGGCAGAGCGACACCTCCGGCTGGTTCCGCATGATTTGCACGGCTCGCTCCATGAGGTAGGATGCGTTCATCTCGGCAAGGCACGTGCGGTTGGCGCAATGCCCGCACCCGCCATCACGGAACAACAGCAAGTTATTGGTGTTGTGTGCGCACGTGGCGCACTCGGTCTTGTCGAAGCGGTAGTATTGCAGGTCGGTGGTGAAGTTCTGTTCGATGCGCCTTGCGACATCGGCGGCTTTCAGTCCCCGCCAACTGTTGTACGTTCCCTCGTCCTGCAAATGCTTTTCGTACACCTCACGCTGAATGTCCTCCCCGTATCGGCAGATTTCAGCCGCCACGCTGATGGTGATTTCATCCGCATCCAAGAGGGCGGCGATTTCGGGGATAAGGGCGGTGAATTTCAGCCGTGTGCGGATGTAGTTCTCGTTCTTTCCGAAGAGTTGCGCCAAGGTCTGCACGGTGTGGCGTCCGCTCTCGATAAGCCGCTGATAGGCTGCGGCTTCCTCCACGGGTGTCACGTCCTTGCGCTGCAAGTTCTCGGTAATCGCCATTTCCTCGGCTTCCTCGTCCGACAACTCGGTTACGATTGCGGGAATTTCGTCCCTGCCCGCAATGACGGACGCACGGTAACGGCGTTCCCCGAAAACAATCCCGTAACGGTCTGTCCCGTCAACGGGGCGCACGGTGATGGGCTGCAACACGCCCTGCCGCTTGATGCTCTCTGCAAGCTCGTAAAGGCTCGTTTCATCGAAACGCTTGCGTGGGTTGAAACCGCTCGGCTGAATGTCTGCCAACGCTACCATCGTGATGTTTCTCTCTGCTGCTGATTGATTTGCTTTTGTCTTCATAATCCGTTTGTTTTTAAGTTGATTGTTTATTCTTGTTCTTTTTGATAATTTTTTCCGTTCGGGTAATCGGTTTCTTTGCTATCTTTCTTTCCCCGCTCCGGCTCACGAAAGAAAGTAGCGGGCGGAAAATCCGCCCTTGCGGGCTACCTGCGGTTGTAGCATACGTTCGCGAACTTCTTCTTTTGCTCTACCGCCCGTTTGAGGGTGTAGAACGTACCGCCCACGGCTACCGCATCGTAATAGACCATCAGAAAAGCGGAGTTTTCCAAAAGGTAGTCGTTACGTCGTAGGAAACAGCCCTCGGTATATCCGTCCTGCAAGGTTACCACTTCATCGGCTTGCGCCAAAATGGTGTCGTAACGCCGCTTGTCGGCTTGGGTGTACCGCTCGGCTTGTCCCTTGAAGGGAACAACGCATTTCAGCTGGATATGTGGGTATTCCTTTTTGAGGTTCAAGACTTCCTCTGCTGCGATAAGGTCGAAGCCCTCGCACATTCCCGACAAAAAGGTGTCGTAGCCTTTTTTGATGCAATAACTCTCGATGGCTACAAATGTATCGAACGCCACCTCCCTGAAGAGTTTCTCACGGTCTGCCGTGAACTTGGCTATACGGTTGGTGCGGTGTCCCGAAAAGGCTACCGTCTTTTCCTTGGTAACGGGTGTTCCGTTTTCTGTCCATGTCCTTGTTTCCATATCGGTAAATTTTAGAGTATTAAAAGAATGATTATCAGTACGAACACGAAACCGACAAACAGACGCCACGCAAGGGCGAGAACAAGCCGTGCCACGAAGTAAAACAGAGCCACGACAAGCGACAAGGCGAAAAACCGCCCTGCGGTGGTGGTGAGGAAATAAACCACCGAAGCCCAAAGGATTAGGCGGTATATCCGTTTGTAAACAAATGCCGTTTTCATGTTCTTGGGTATTGTCGGGCGGATTGCTCCGCCCGTGGTTGTTTAATAGTTTCCTTTCGGGATATAGCGGTTATCAGCCAACAGCCGGAAAGTGTCGTAATCAGCCGTTCCCCGATAACTTAGGGACAGTTCAAAGGAGAGGTGTCCTTTCTCTATATAGAAAGTGAAGCGCAAGCCGTTGCGGGTTATCGTCCCTTTCGCATAGTTTCTACGTTCCCAGCTTACGGGTTCGTTCTCGATACTTTTCAAGAAGTCGGCTACCTTTTGGGCGTTCTCCGTATTTTCCTGCTCCACCTGCCTGTATATCTGCGTGCAGTAGTTTATCCAATCGTTTATTTTCTTGGCGGTGAACACGCCGATATTGCACGGCTTTTCGTATTGGTTGCCCGCCCTTTCGATGTCGTAGCGGTTGACATACTCAAAATGCTCCATGTCGGTGGCTATCCTGTATTTGTTCTCTTTGTTTATCTTGTACACATGAAAACGGATGCCGTTGTACGTGAACTCTATGCGCACGCCGTAAAATGCGGGGTATTCACCGCTTACCACGTGGTAGCCGTATTCCGCTTGGGGCATGTACTTCCTTATCTCCTGCATGAGTGGAGACAGCTCTTTTTTTGCCTGTTCCACCTTCTCGGTAAACATAACTTTTATGTTTAACCCGTTAAATTCCTTTTCCGATAATGTTTTCATCGTCTTATGTCTTTAGTGGGGCGGACTGCTCCGCCCGTTGGTTGATACTCTTGTTCTTTGTTGTCCCGCTTAGGCTGCTGCGGGTTCGTTCATCGGTTCGGTTACCTTGTCGGCAATCATCTTCGCCGCCTTGTTCACGTCCCCCAATATCTCCACCAAAAAGGCGGGTTCTTCCTTTAGCTTGGTGAGCCAGTGTTTCAGATAGGCGGCGTTGTTCTCCTGCGGTGCGGCTGCGTAGCCGAAGAACGCACCGCAAAGGGCTGCGGTAAGTTCGGCGACAAGTTCCTCACGGGCGTAGAGCGCATCCCCGAAGAAGCTGCCGAACGTGCGGTTCAGCCGTTGGGGGCTTCCCGTGCTGTGCGCCATCTCGTGCAGAAGCGTGCCGTAATATTCCGCTCCCTGCGGGAACTGCTCACGCTGCGGGCAAATGATATGGTCGGAAGAGGGCGAATAGTAGGCACTGTCCGAATACTGCACCTTGATGGGGCAATACCAATTTTGCAGATAGACAAGCTCGTCCAACGCCTCGTAAATCATTCCGTCCGAATAGTCTTCGGGTTGCTCCCCCTTCTTCATACGCTCGTAGCGTTCGGGCTGCTTTTCGGCAAAATCGGTCTGGTCGATGTTGAAGACATTGTAATACTTCATCTGCGGGATGACCTTGTAACTTTCCTGCTCGGTTGCGGACAGTTTGCGGTATTCCTCGTACTTGATTGTCTTTTTCGTTTCCTTGTGTACCACGAACTTAAACCAATAATAGACGGGAAACGAGCGTGCGCCCTTGCAAACACTTAAATCCTCTTCCTTCGCTTGGTTGAACGTGAGGAACACGGGCAAAGTGAATTTCATGAACTCGGTGTAGAACAATAACATCAAGACATTTCCGCCGTTATAGAGCGTCCCTCTGATGTTGCGGGGCAAACCTTGTTCAAGGCTCGCTATCCACGGTTTTTGCCAATCCGTTTTCAGACACTCGATTTTCTTGATTAACAAATCGGTGAACATCGGTGCAATCTTTTCGATGGTGTTGTTCGTTGTTGCCATAACTCACAAATTTTAATCGTTATTACTCTGTTTTCATCGCTTGTCGCCCCAACCAATTTTTTTCCCTTGGCTGATTGGGAAGAACATTGACCATCATTGATAGCGGAAAAGGTGAATTGCAACCATCTGAAAAAATGGTAAATACTACCCGCAGGGTGGAGATTTGGCATTTTTTGCGGATTTGCTTTCACCTCCGCCTACCTTCGTCAATGTTTTTCCAATCAGCTTAGGGAGAAAATGCCCTGTCAGTCATTCCAGTCAATGGTAAGTTACTTGCCGGGTGCGGGAAAAAGAAGCCTTCCGGAGAGCCGGGAACGCCCGTTTCCCAAGGCAAGGAGATACGGGCGGGAGAATACAATGGGAGGACGGTCAGCTTCCGGCTGCCGGACAAACACCGGGGAACTCTTTCGGGCGGGACAGGGCACGGGAAGTTTCGGCGAACAGCCGAAGCCCCGTGTGACGGCACGGACGGATGTGTTCCGTTTGTCCTTCCGCCCGATGTCCGGCTTCGGCCATGCAGCCTGCCGAAGTGGTCGGAAACGGACGCCGGGACGGGACAGCCCGTGCGCCAAGGTGCAAGTGCAAGACAGTGAAAGCCCTTTCACCCACGTTAGGGATTGCAGGGGAAAGCCCACAGCATAGCGAGGACTTGCAGCGGAAAGCCCGACCCGAAGGGGAACGCCCAAACAACCACCCGAAAAAACTGCTTTTGAGCATACCTTGAAAAAAAGACGACCGAACGCTCCGAAGTTTTGTCCTTATGATATATATTTGTGATTGAGCGAAGATAATAGCGGAAAACGTAGATAATTACATGTCAGTGATTATGAATCAAAAAAAGGAAATATTAGAAAAATTGGCTTTCATAAGACGC
>OOCY01000114.1_pt1 | contig 85940 bp, 80 predicted proteins | sample 1671291 | NCBI WGS metagenome assembly OOCY01 (sample SAMN06348141, study PRJEB24527) | human gut metagenome | biome: human gut; feature: ankylosing spondylitis patient; material: feces | host: Homo sapiens | place: China | collected 2015-10 | reverse complement strand
GTTACGAGGTCGATGAAGCAGGAAGCCCATTGGCTTAAGACAATGGGTAGTTCACTAAGCAGAAAAATAATGGCTCGGCAAGTCTGCTCATCCGGTCCATCAGAGTGACATGGACGAACCGCTATTTGTACACAATAAGAGGAAAAATCATGAAACCCAGTAATATTAAAACAATTGCAGGCCGGATCCTCTTTTTCCTCGCAGTATGCTTCATATTTATTATGCCGATTTTAAGCCTCCTTCGGATGAGTCTGACGACCGACGGAGGCTTTGGTCTGCAAAACTATGTGGACATGCTGCATGAGGAGAGAACGGCAAAAGCGATCCGGAATACGCTGATCATATCGGTATCTTGAGAACAGGTTGGGAACAGAGCAACGAAAAAGAGCGATCATATTGTAACAATATGGTCGCTTTTCGTATATCAAGCGACAGGGGAAAAGGCGCAGCTTGACCGGCAGTGGCATCTCTGATAGAATGGATGGCAGAAAATGATCAAATGTATAGTTCACGGAGGCGGTTATGCAGACATTAAACCAGGATATCAAAGAGAAAACATTTAAGCGGGTCTATCTGCTGTTTGGGGATGAACCGTTTCTTGTGAACAGTTATAAAAAGCGTCTCCGGGAGGCGATTGCCGGGGATGACACGATGAATTACAACTATTTTGAGGGCAAGGGGCCGGACGTGAAGGAGATCATAAGTCTCGCGGACACCATGCCTTTTTTTGCTGAGCGGCGGCTTGTGATGGTCGACGGCAGCGGATTTTTCAAGAGCAGTGCGCCGGAGGAGCTTGTGAATTATATCGCGGAGATCCCGGAATCGACCTGCATGGTCTTTGTGGAGAGCGAGGTCGATAAGAGGAACAAGCTTTATAAGAAGGTCAAGGACAATGGATATGCGGCGGAGTTAAAGAAGCAGGATGCGGATCAGCTCATGCGCTGGGCGGCGGGGATCCTCGCAAAGGACGGGAAGAAGATCACTCGCCAGGTCATGGAGTATTTTATGGAGCGGACCGGGGATGATATGGAGAATATCCGGATGGAGCTGGAGAAGCTGATCTGCTACACGATGGGGCGCGAGGTGATCACGAAGGAGGACGTCGAGGCGGTCGGGACGGTTCATGTCACGAACCGGATCTTTGAGATGGTGACGGCGATCGTCGCGGGGAATACGAGGAAGGCGATGGATCTCTATGAGGATCTTCTGACTTTGAAGGAGCCGCCGATGAGGATCATGTTTCTGATCGCGAAGCAGTTTAACCAGCTTCTGCAGGTGAAGGAGCTTGCGGGGAAGGGCGCCCAGAAGGGGGAGATCGCTTCGAAGGTGAAGGTGCCGCCGTTTGTGGCGGGGAAGCTGATTGCGCAGGCGAGGGCGTTTTCGCGGGAGCAGATCCTTTCGTATGTGGAGTTTTGTGTGGAATCGGAGGAAGCGGTGAAGACGGGGAGGTTGTCGGATCGGTTGGCGGTGGAGTTGTTGATCGCTAGGAAGTATCGGTAGGTATTGGCGAGAGTACGCACAGGACAGGTTTCAGTTTGGAAAAATTGGCGGAAGTACGCGCCGGCCTGCCTTCAGACTCAGGCGCGAGTGGATTCCGGGGGCGGTTCCTCTAGGCTTGCGAAAGAATGCTAAGGGCGGAGAGCAGGGGACACAACTCGCTGCGCTCAGACAAGTGTCCCCTGTTCTCCAACGCATTTTCCCGCGAGCCAAGAGGAAACCAAAGCCCCCGGAATCAGGCGTCTGAGTCTGAAGGCAGACCGGCGCTGGGGGTTGGCTTGGCGAGGGGACGCGCAGGTATGGCTTCAGCCACAGGCGCAAGAGGAAGCCAAAGCCCCGGAATCAGGCGCCTGAGTCTGAAGCCATACCTGCGCTGTGCAGTGGCGGGAGTAGGGAGAGGATAGAAAAAAGAACCGCCGGTTCCGACACACCCTCGGAATCAGCGGTTCTTTTTTATTTATGCGTAATAATCCAGTTCGATGATAATTAAGCCATTGCGCTTACAGCTTTAGCCAAACGGGATACTTTTCTGGAAGCGGTATTCTTGTGATATACGCCCTTGGAAGTAGCCTTGTCGATCTCGCTTGTAGCAGCAAGAAGTGCAGCCTGTGCAGCAGCCTTGTCGCCAGCAGTAATTGCAGCTTCTACCTTCTTAACGAAAGTTTTCACTTTGGATCTGATTGCTTTGTTTCTAGCAGCTCTTGTCTCTGCTACTACGATTCTTTTCTTTGCAGATTTGATGTTAGCCAATCTGTACACCTCCATATTATTTTAAAAATTATCTCTGTTTGTTTTGCATCAAAGCCTGGACACGGACAGTTCAATGTAAACATACTATTACATTCTAGCGAATATTTCCCAGGATGTCAATACATAAATTGCTTTTTTCGAGAGAAAAATAAGAGAGTCTGGTTACTTTTCTTTGGTAGGAATTTTCAGAACTGAAAATTCCGTATGATACAGTGGAGGTCGTGGATTTTGCCGATTTGGAATGCGAAGCATCGGCAAAATCGAGTTATAGTGCGCGGGCACTATAACTGAGAATGGTTACTTTTCTTTGGTAGGAATTTTCAGAACTGAAAATTCCGTATGATACAGTGGAGACCGCGGATTTTGCCGATTTGGAATGCGAAGCATCGGCAAAATCGAGTTATAGTGCGCAGGCACTATAACTGAGAATGGTTACTTTTCGTGGGTAGGAAGGAGAAGATGCTATGAGGCAGGCGAATGTTGATTTTGTGGTGCGGACGGATCTGGCGATCGAGGAGCGGGAGCGGGTCTGGGAGAGCGGGAGTGAGATCGCGGGGGTCCGGATGCGGGAGTGGGAAGCGGCGGACGCAGGGATCCGGGTGACGGAGGTCTTGGTGTGTGATGAGAGAGGGGAAGAGGCGCTCGGAAAGCCGGTCGGTGTGTATCTGACGCTGGATGCGCCGTCGCTTGCGAAGAAGGATGAGGATTACCACAGGGAGGTCTCGGAGGAGTTATCGGGGCTTTTGCGGGGGATGTTTGTGGATCATGGGCTTGAGGCGGAGCGGATGGAGCGGCCGGTGAGGACGCTGGTCGTGGGGCTTGGAAATCCGGAGGCGACGCCGGATGCGCTGGGACCGAAGGTGCTGGAGCATCTCCAGGCGACGCGGCATCTGGCGATGGAGTACGGGACGGATTTTTGCTGGAAGCATGGATATCCGATCCTGAGTGGGATCACACCGGGAGTCATGGCGCAGACGGGGATGGAGACGGCAGAGATCGTAAAGGGGATCGTGCGGGAGACAGAGCCGGATGCCGTTATCGTTGTGGACGCGCTGGCGGCCAGGAGTGCGGGGAGACTCGGAGTCACGGTGCAGCTTGCCGATACGGGGATCCGACCGGGATCCGGGGTCGGAAATCACCGGAGCGGGCTGACGGAGGAGACACTGGGGATCCCGGTCTTTGCGATCGGGATCCCGATGGTTGTCGGGGCGGCGGCGATCGTGTACGACACGGTCGGGGCGATGACGGAGGTGCTGAGAGATCGGGTGGAATGTGAATCCGGTGATGAGGAGAAAGGAACAAAGAAAGAAAAAACGAAGAAAGAAGCAATCAAGACCGAAGAAACAGAGGAAGATAAGGAAACGCGAAAAAACGGTGGAAAATGGACGAAGGAAGAACCCCGGAGAAGAGATGAAAAGCGGATGATACCGGAAATGCTCCGGGTTGAGGATGCTTTTGAACTCGTCAAGGAACTTTTAAAGCCGGATCTTGGTCCCATGTATGTGACTCCGCACGATATTGATGAGCGGGTGGATTTTCTGAGCTATACGATATCGGAGGCGATCCATGGGGCGCTGTTTTACAATAAATGAAAAAGGGTAACTGTTCAGCAGATCTGTGCACTTGCTGCGCTGACTGTAATAAATCTGCTATGCATCCGAAGGAAGCTCCAGGGGAGGTTCCTGCAGGCGTGTAATGAACAGTTACGAAAAATGATTCCGTTACAGGAGCTGATGGAAAGTGTGTGCGAAATTTATCCGAAATGAGATAAGAAAAATCCAGTGAAGAAAATGCGATTTCTTCAGCAGCGATAGCGTGATGGACTCGAAAAAAGCAGCAGACTTGATTGGTATCCGGCGATCGGGCGTAAAGGTACTGAATCACCGCTCTTGCACATAAACTGTAAGGAAACGGCGGGCCGGGCGGTAAGGATGAGGCGGAGATGGTACTATTTTAAGCGGATGCTTCAGGCGGACCGCCGGTTTGTCGTGCAGATGTTCGGGAATTTACTGGGAGTCCTCCGGTATGCCGGGATGTGGATCGGGATCGCGGCGGTATGTGCGGCAGTTTTATATCTGGGGAGAAAAGTTTTTTCGGTTTCGCTGGGTAAATTTTATGAGGATCATGCGGTACAGATCGCTGACGATATTGTGCGGGGATTTCTTCCTGCGTGGAAAGAAGATGAAGGCGTATCGTTTTTCCGGGAAAGTCGGAAAAATGAAAACAGCGGGCTGAATGCGGAGTATGAAGAAATCTTCGGGATCGAAAATGAGAACGAGGCGATGCGGGCGGAATGGATCGCAGGCAGGGAGGCTGGAGAGGAAGAATACAGGGACGGAAGCGGGAAAATGATACAGGAAAATGGGGACGAAAGCGGGCAAACAATACAGGAAGGCGGAAATGCGAACGAGGGAATAAAAGAGGGGATGAACGGAGGACTAGACGAAAGCAGTCTGTCAGAACAAACCGAAAGCGGGCAGCTTCATGAGGAAAGAGCTGCATCGGATGACAATCTCCTGGCATCCGGAATTTTCAACACCGGAAATTCCGGCATTATATTAGAAAAACTGAATGATTACGACTATCTGATGAAAAAATTCTATAATGTCCATCCGACTACGACGGCGAGCCGTGATCTGATGCAGGCAGAAACATTTCTGTCCACCGATCTTTCCATCGAAAAGAATGCGGACAGTCCGCAGATCCTGATCTACCACACCCACTCCCAGGAGACTTACGCGGATTATCCGGAAAATCCGGAGGCGGATGTGATCCATCTGGGGGAGGAGCTGGCGGTCCTTTTGCGGGAACGCGGTTACAACGTGTTTCATGATGAGAGTGTTTACGATTATCGGGACGGAAAGCTGGACCGGAGTGCGGCGTATACCTATGCACTTGATGGGATCACGGGACTTTTACAGAAATATCCGTCCATCGAAGTGGTTTTAGATATCCACAGGGACGGCGTTGCGGATGGGACGAGACTTGTGACGGAACTCGGCGGGAGCGAGACGGCAAAACTCATGTTTTTCAATGGGACGTCCATGAGCCCGGACGGACCGATCGAATATCTTCCGAATCCGAATCTCAGAGAAAATCTGGCATTCAGCTTCCAGATGCAGCTTCTGGCGGATGGAAAATATCCGGGACTGATGAGAAAGATCTATTTAAAAGGCCTCCGCTATAATGAGCATGTCCGGGCGCGCTCCGCCCTGATCGAGGTGGGCGCGCAGACAAACACATACGCGGAGGCGAAGGCGGCGATGGAGCCGCTTGCAGATATCCTGGATCTTGTGTTGGATCATGGACAGGGAGATTAAAAATCCGAAGGCCAGGTGACTGCCGGGATTTCCTTACATACTGATCTTCTTTTCCCACTTTCCGGACATATAATAAAGCTCGACGAGAATGGATGCCACGATCCATCCGATCGGATAACCGAAGCCGACAACTGCGGCCGTGTTGCAGATCGAGGTCGCAATATAGAGATAGATCTGGCGGAACAGGACAAAGGAGAACAGCATGATCAGCATCGGAGTCCTGGAATCACCGGCTCCTCGCATGGCTCCTGCGACAACCTGGTTCGGGCAGCAGAACGCGAGCATGAAGACGTTCATCCGGAGAAACATGGTTCCGTAGCGGACCACATCCGGCTCCTGGTTAAAGATCGCGACAAGGCTCGGGGCGAACAGGAAGAGGATGGCGGCGCTTGCGAACGTGATAATGAGAGCGAGGCGCATCGCGACACCGGTTCCTTTTTTGGCCCTCGGAAGGTTTCCGGCACCTAGGTTCTGACTCATGAAGGTCGTGGAAGCCTGACCGATACTTTGCATCGGAAGAAAGACGAACTGGTCGATCTTCGAATAACTGCTCCATCCGGCCATACAGCTCGAACCGAAGGTGTTGATGTAGGACTGGACATACACGTTTGAGAATGAGGTCAGCGACTGCTGGAATCCGGTCGGAAGTCCGATCCTGAGGATCTGCTTGAAGATTCCTTTGTCGATCCGCAGATCACGCCAGGTAAGTCTGTAATTTTCCGTGCTGCGGGAGAGGACGACGAGTACCAGGGCAGCGGAGATGAACTGGGAGATGATCGTCGCGTAGGCAACGCCCTCGATCGCCATTCCGAAGCCGACCACAAAGAGGAGGTCGAGCGCGATGTTCATGACGCTGGAGAGACAGAGAAAGTAGAGGGGACGTTTCGTATCGCCCACCGCGCGCAGGATCGCACTTCCCATATTGTATACAAGAAGACCGAACACGCCGGAAAAATAGATTTCAAGGTACACGGACGCAGACGGAAGGACATCCTCCGGTGTGGACATGAGTTCCAGCATATACGGGGCGACCCAGATGCCGAGTCCGGTCAGGAGAATTCCGCAGATGAAAGTCAGCGCCATCGTCGTCTCGACTGCGATGTGGAGTTTTTCATCATCGTGCGCTCCGTAGTAGCGGCTGATCACGACGCCGGCGCCGACGGAAGTTCCTGTGAAGAACATGACGATCATGTTGATGATACTTGTTGTGGACCCAACAGCGGCGAGGGCGTGGGAGCCGACGAAGTTTCCGACGACGAGACTGTCTACGGTGTTGTAGAGCTGCTGAAAGAGATTTCCGATCACAAGCGGAACCGCGAACATGATGAGAAGTTTCGTGATGGAACCGGATGTCATGTCCATGGATTTTTGTTTTTTAGGGGTATGGTTCATAGCGGGTTCTCCTTGGCGTGACGCAAAAGGCTGCAGTAGTTACCGGATATGTTTCCAAAATGGAGAGTCATGCAGGATCCTGTCCGGATATCGCAGCAGGAAAATGGTGGACGGGTGACAAAAGAGGGACCGGGAGCAGAAATCCCAGTCAATGAAAAGTTCATGTAAAGAATGTTAATTAAAGTCTAAATCAGAACGGTTGGAATGTCAATTGCTTTAACAAAACCTGTAAAAATGAAAAATTGTAAGGTAAATATTTGCGAAGGAAGACCCGGGATCATAAATCCTGAAAGTGAGACCATGGCTCCCGGAAAAACCGGCAAAATCTGCGGGAGGTCATGTTCAGAACTGCTTGCGCATGAAGGCAAATAATGCTATATTTAATATGATAAATTGCCATTTCTGCCCCCATCAGCCTGCTCAGAAAATCTGATGGGAAAATGAATGCGATAAATATAGAAGAAAGGTAATTATTCAGTAGGTCTGCGCACTTGCTGCGCTGACCGTAACAAAACACAGGCTTGAAGGCAAAAATCCCATCGGCGAAGCCGATTTGGAATGGATTTTTGCTCGTAACTGTGAGGGACTGAACAGTTACGAAGAAAGATGTGCAGGAAACCGGCTGTCTCAGAGCGCCGGATCACTGCAGAAGTAAAAAAGAAGAGAGGAACATGAATGGTTCATTATTCCCAGGATAAAATCAGAAATTTCTGTATCATTGCCCACATCGATCACGGTAAATCCACGCTGGCGGACCGCATTATCGAGAAGACCGGTCTTTTAACGAGCCGTGAGATGCAGGCACAGGTTCTCGACAATATGGAGCTCGAGCGCGAGCGCGGCATCACGATCAAATCCCAGGCAGTCCGTACTGTCTATAAGGCGAAGGACGGCGAAGAGTATATCTTCAACCTGATCGATACCCCAGGTCATGTGGACTTTAACTATGAGGTATCCCGAAGCCTTGCGGCCTGCGACGGCGCGATCCTTGTCGTTGACGCGGCCCAGGGAATCGAGGCGCAGACACTTGCGAACGTCTACCTCGCCCTTGACCATGACCTCGACGTTGTCCCGGTCATCAATAAGATCGACCTTCCGAGCGCCGATCCGGACCGTGTGGCGGAGGAGATCGAGGACGTGATCGGACTTGAGGCTCACGATGCGCCGAGGATCTCCGCAAAGATGGGCTTAAATATCGAAGATGTTTTAGAGGCGATCGTCCACAAGATCCCAGCTCCGAAGGGAGATCCGGAGGCACCTCTCCAGGCCCTGATCTTCGACTCCCTCTACGATTCCTACCGCGGCGTTATCGTGTTCTGCCGTGTGAAAGAAGGAACCGTTAAGAAAGGAACCCCGATCCAGATGATGGCGACGGGCGCTTCCTACGATGTCGTGGAGGTCGGATACTTTGGCGCAGGCCAGTTTATCCCGTGCGATGAGCTCCGCGCCGGTATGGTAGGTTATATTACCGCCAGCATCAAGAACGTAAAAGATACCCGTGTCGGCGATACGGTGACGAACCGCTTAAATCCATGTGCAGCACCGCTTCCGGGATATAAGAAAGTCACTCCGATGGTCTACTGCGGTCTCTACCCGGCGGATGGAGCGAAATATCCGGAGCTTCGTGACGCCCTGGAAAAATTACAGTTAAATGACGCGTCCCTGTTCTTTGAGCCGGAGACATCCATCGCTCTCGGATTCGGATTCCGCTGCGGATTCCTTGGACTTTTACACTTGGAGATCATCCAGGAGCGCTTAGAGCGCGAGTACAACCTCGACCTTGTCACAACGGCTCCGGGCGTTGTATACCGGATCCACAAGACGAACGGAGAGGTGATCGACCTCACGAACCCGTCCAACATGCCGGATCCGTCCGAGATCGACTATATGGAAGAGCCGATCGTCTCCGCAGAGATCATGGTCACGACCGAATTTGTCGGCGCGATCATGCAGCTGTGTCAGGAGCGCCGCGGCGTTTACCTCGGAATGGAATATATGGAAGAGACGCGTGCACTCTTAAAGTATGAGCTTCCGTTAAACGAGATCATCTACGATTTCTTCGATGCGCTGAAATCCAGATCCCGCGGTTACGCGTCCTTCGACTACGAGTTGAAGGGATACGAGAAGTCCGAGCTTGTCAAACTCGATATTCTGATCAACAAAGAGGCGGTCGATGCCCTTTCCTTCATCGTCTTCGAAGGTTCCGCCTACGAGCGCGGAAGAAAGATGTGCGAGAAGTTAAAGGATGAGATCCCGAAACACTTATTTGAGATCCCGATCCAGGCGGCCGTCGGCGGAAAGATCATCGCGCGTGAGACCGTCAGAGCGATGAGAAAGGATGTCCTCGCGAAGTGCTACGGCGGCGATATTTCCCGAAAGAAGAAACTTCTCGAGAAGCAGAAGGAAGGAAAGAAGCGCATGCGCCAGGTCGGAAATGTGGAGATCCCGCAGAAGGCGTTCATGAGCGTCCTGAAGCTGGATGAGGAGTAGACGGCAGAGGGAAGAACAGCGATTTTAAAAATCAGAGATCGATTGGCAGGATAGATTCTGCCGGATTCTGGAAAAAGCTGGAAAAATACAGTCTGACAGACAAAAGGATATAGTCCAGAATACGCCCTGTCTGCGCCGCAGCAGGGGAAAAACGCAAAAGTCCATTTCCGGTATAAGAAATGGACTTTTCCTGTATCCGGACCGGAGATCGAATTCCTGACTGCAGGGCCTGTCACCGGCAGTTCTTTTCAAATCTATGGAAACGGACCGATTTTGCCGTTACTTATCTCCTGAAAGGAGAACGGTTTCCCTGACGGAGACAGCCCCTGAAAAAACAGAGTGAGGTACACAATGAAACTTACAACTCTTTGTTATATCGAAAAAGATGAAAAATATCTGATGATCCACCGGATCAAAAAGAAACATGACGTCAATAAGGACAAATGGATCGGCATCGGCGGAAAGTTTGAACGCGGGGAGAGTCCGGAGGACTGTATCCTCAGGGAGACGAAGGAGGAGACCGGTCTGACGCTCACAGACTACCGGCTCAGGGGCGTCCTGACTTTTGTATACAACGATGACGATGAGGAGATGGAGTACATTTTCCTCTACACGGCGGACGGCTTTGCGGGGGAGCTCGCGGAATGCAATGAGGGAACGCTGGAGTGGGTCCCGAAAACGCAGATCGACCGCCTGAACCTGTGGGAGGGCGACCGGATCTTCCATTATCTTCTCGATGAAGATGCGCCGTTTTTCTCCTTAAAACTCCGCTATCAGGATGATCTTTTAAAGGAGGCGGTCCTCGATGGAAAGCCGTTGGAGCTTCTCGATCTGCTCCGTGAAGACGGGGAACCGTCCGGTCAGGTGCGCTGGCGGACTCTGGTCCATCTTCACGGAGACTGGCACCGGACGAGCCATGTCTGGGTCGTGAGAAAACGCGCGGACGGAGGACATGACCTGCTTTTACAGAAGCGGAGCGGGGAAAAGGATTCCTTCGCAGGCTGTTATGATATCTCCAGCGCCGGACATATCCCGGCGGGACAGGACTACCTGGAATCGGCGCTGAGAGAGCTGAAGGAAGAGCTTGGGATCACAGCGAAACCGGAAGAGCTGCGGCTTGTGGGAGTCCACGACGGGCGCTATGAGGGCGAATTTGGCGGACAGATCTTTAAAAACCATGAAAAGAGCCATGTCTTCGTCTATGAGAAACCGGTGGAGATCGAAGAACTGAAACTTCAGAAGGAAGAAGTGGAGTCCGTAAAGTGGATGAAGATCGAAGATGTCCTTGCGGCGGTAAAAGCGCATGATCCGGGATACTGTCTGTTTGAGGATGAGATCGAAATGCTCTGCGGGGTGCTCAAATGAGCGGGGGCATGGAATTATATCTGCACATGCCGTTCTGTGTGAGAAAGTGTGCCTACTGCGATTTCCTGTCATTCCCGTCAGGAGCTGAGACGCAGAGAATGTATGCAAAGCGGCTGATGAAAGACATCGACGTCATGGGAAAACGATACGGGGAAATCCCGGTCGAGACGATATTTATCGGGGGCGGAACCCCGTCGGTGCCGGATTCTGCGCTGATCGTGGAGATCATGGAACATGTCAGACATGCGTTTCATGTCGCGGATGGCGCGGAGATCTCCATGGAGGCGAATCCCGGGACGGTGACGCGGGAGAAACTTACGGATTACCGGAAAGCTGGGATCAACCGGCTGAGCTTCGGTCTCCAGTCGGCGAATGACCGGGAGTTAAAACTTCTGGGGCGGATCCACACCTGGGCGGAATTTCTGGAGAGCTTTACGCTGGCCCGCGAGTGCGGGTTTGCGAACCTGAATATCGATCTCATGTCGGCGCTTCCGGGACAGACCTGTGAGTCATGGAAGGAGACGCTCTCGCGGGTCACGGAGCTTGATCCGGAACATATCTCCGCATACAGCCTGATCATCGAGGAAGGAACGCCGTTCGGTGAACGATATGGGAGCGAAGAGGGGCGGAAACTTCTTCCGGATGAGGACTCCGAGCGGGAGATGTACCATGAGACGAAGCGGTTTTTAAAGGACTGCGGATACGAACGGTATGAGATTTCCAATTATGCGAAGCCGGGGCGGGAGTGCCGCCACAACATCGGCTACTGGACCGGAGTTCCGTACCTGGGACTCGGACTCGGGGCGTCCTCCTATCTGGACGGCTGCAGGTTCACTGTGAACCCGGATATGAAGCAGTATCTCGAAGAAAAGCCGGGAATGTTTGCAGATATCGAAAAGCTGACGAAGAAGGATATGGAAGAGGAATTCTTCTATGTAGGGCTCCGGATGACGGCCGGGGTGTCGCTTTCAGAATTTGAAAGACGATTCGGGATCTCCGCAAAGGAAGTCTACCCGGGGCTGATGGAAACATTCGTGAAAGAAAAGGCCGCGCGTTTTGAAGGCGACCGCTTTGTACTGACTGATTACGGGCTCGATGTGAGCAACTATATCATGGCGCAGTTTCTGCAGGACTGAAGTTCCTGCGGAGGCTGCGTTTTTTAGATTCATGGGAAATTTTGACTTTATGAGTATAAAGTAATACAGAAATATATAGGCAAAGTAAAAGTATGGTAAAAATGTATAAAAAGATATCAAAAACGGCGAAAATGTGCTATAATTTATACAATCCTTGAGAATGCGATATTATACATTCTGCACGGAGAATACCGATCCAGAAATACAGGGGGATATTTTTATGGCTAAGGAAATGATCGCAATGCTCCTTGCCGGCGGACAGGGCTCCAGACTCTACGCGCTGACACAGAAGCTTGCAAAACCGGCAGTTCCTTTCGGCGGAAAGTATCGGATCATCGACTTCCCGCTCTCGAACTGTGTAAATTCAGGAATCGATACCGTTGGAATTCTGACCCAGTACCAGCCGATGGTGTTGAATGAGTATATCGGAAACGGTCAGCCGTGGGATCTTGACCGTCTCTACGGGGGAGTCCATGTACTGCCGCCGTACCAGAAAGCGTCCGGCTCCGACTGGTATAAGGGAACCGCAAACGCGATCTATCAGAACATTCCGTTTATCGAGCGCTACGATCCGCAGTATGTGATCATCTTATCAGGTGACCAGATCTGCAAGCAGGATTACAGTGATTTCCTCCGCTTCCACAAGGAGAAAGGAGCGGAGTTCAGCGTTGCCGTTATGGAGGTCCCGTGGGATGAGGCATCCCGCTTCGGCCTGATGGTCGCAGACGATGATGACCGGATCACGGAGTTTCAGGAGAAACCGAAGAACCCGAAGTCCAACCTGGCTTCGATGGGAATCTACATCTTCAACTGGGATATCTTAAAGAAGTACCTGATCGAGGACGAGGCGGATCCGAACTCCGAGAACGACTTCGGAAACAACATTATCCCGAACCTTCTGAAGGACGGACGAAAAATGTACGCCTACCACTTTGAGGGATACTGGAAGGATGTCGGAACGATCTCTTCCCTCTGGGAGGCAAATATGGAGGTTCTGGATCCGGAGCACAGCGGGATCAACCTCTTTGATGAGAATTGGAAGATCTACAGCCGGAACAGCGGCATGACCGGACATAAGATTGGCTCCAACGCGGTCGTTGAGAACTGTATGATCACAGACGGCTGCAGGATTGATGGAAATGTAAAGCATTCGATCCTGTTCTCCGGTGTTAAGGTAGAAAAAGGTGCAAAGATCGAGGATGCCGTTGTCATGGGTGGAACCGTCATCAAGGCCGGTGCTGTTGTGGAACACTGCATCGTTGCCGAGAACGTTGTGATCGGTGAGAATGCGATCGTCGGTTCCATGCCGAAGGATGAGGAAGACGGTGTCGCGACGATCGGATCCGGGATCACAATCGGAAAGGGCGCAAAGATCGGCCCGAACGCCATGGTCAATAAAAATGTGGAGGACGGTGAAGAACAATGGTAAATTCCAATGCAAATGCGATCGGTATTATTTTCCCGAACAGTTATGACAATCTGGTGCCGGAACTTGCGGGCGACCGCCTGATGGCATCCATCCCGTTCGCGGGACGTTACCGGATCATCGATTTCCTCCTTTCGAGTCTCGCAAACTGCGGGATCAGCAATATCTCCATCGTGGTCCGCGAGAATTACCATTCCCTGATGGACCATCTGGGATCCGGCCGTGAGTGGGATCTTCTCAGAAAGAACGGAGGTCTCAGCATCTTCCCGCCGTATGCGGAGAAGAACATGAAGGTCTACAGCGGCCGTGTCGAAGCGCTGGAGAGTATTCTGCAGTTCCTTAAAAATAAGAAAGAAAAGTACGTTATCATGACCGACGCAAATATTGCGGTCGATTTTGATTTCAATGATATGTTAAGGGCACATATCGAGAGCGGCGCCGATGTGACTGTCGCTTACACGGAGCAGGAGATCCCGGCGGAGCTGATCCACGCGGGCGTCCATGGGGACATGTATTACACGTTAAAGCTCGAGGACGGGCGTGTGAAAAGGATCTTCATGAATTCCGAGGAGAGCGGAAAACAGAATCTTTCCATGAACATCTATATTATGGAAAGAGAAGCTCTGATCGAGAAGATCCATGCGGCGTTTGTACGCGGCTATTCCTATTTTGAGCGTGATATCCTTGCGCCGCGCTTGGAGAAATATAACGTCCGCGCGTACAAGTATGAAGGATATTATGCAAGGATCTGCGGACTGAAGAGCTACTTTGACGAGAATATGAAGCTTCTTGACAATGAGAATCTGGAAGCGCTGTTTACCGGCGGTCCGGTCTACACAAAGATCCGTGACGACAACCCGACGAGATACATTACCGGATGTAAGGCAAAAAATAACCTCGTTGCAGATGGCTGTGTGATCGAGGGAGATGTTGAGAACTGTATTCTTTTCAGAGGCGTCAAGATCGAGAAAGGCGCGAAGATCAGAAACAGTGTCCTGATGCAGGATACGGTCGTGAAGGCCGGCGGACGTTTGGATTACGTTGTTACCGATAAGAACGTTACGATCGAGGTCGGACAGGAGCTTAAGGGAACGGATACACAGCCGTTTTATGTTGCCAAGGGACATACGGTTTAAAAAAGCAAAGGATAAAAGGGAATCTTCCGTGAGAGACTGGATGCTCCATGGAGATTCCCTTTTTGTGTATATGAGAACATAGAAAAAATGAAATCGGAAAGGCAGAGCGCTAAAGTCTGTGAAGCGCGGATTTTCCTGTAAAAAAAGGTGACCTGCGCAATGGCAGATCACCTTTTTGTAAGAAAACGGAGCATCAGGACTGGATCAGATAGACCTCAGAACGTTCCACGCCGTGATTTTTTGTTTCCGAATGTGTGTTGTAAAAAATATCGATGTGTTTTCCTTTGACGCCGCCGCCGACGTCCTCAGCGATATATTCGACGCCGTCGATGAGAAGATGGCTTCCGAGCGGGATGACGCGCGGGTCAACGGCTACGGTGCGGCTCGCGGTGGCCTGGGTTCCTGTTTTTGTGAGGCGTCCATATCCTTCGGAGCAGCTTCTGCATGGGCAGTAGGCGGTTGTCTTGAAGGTTCCTAAGGAGACGAGAGTCGCGTTTTTGATGATGCCTGTCTCGGTATCGTACTGGTAGGCGATCGGAAGTGCCTGTCCGTTTACGCTGAGTTTGATCATGTAGGTGTTGTCCGGGATGGAGGACCAGTCGATCATGATCTCAAAGCCGTGGGCGCCGTTTCCGATGCCGCTTGTCTTTAAGTCATCGCGTTCGATATCTGCGGTGGCGGTCTCTGCTAAGAGAGAGTCGCCTGTATGGGCGTTGACCACGGTGACAGTGACGGAGACCGGGGTGTCCGGGGCCGCGGAGTTCCACGCCCATCCGGAGATCTTATTTCCGTCGATGCTGTCGAGGTGGCCAGAGTTTTTCGAGGTGCTTGCGAAGGCGCATACGGTGTTTAGGAGCATCGCGAGGATGGTTATTAAAACACTGATGGTCATTCTGATTTTCTTCATATAACATATCCTTTCTTTTTTGTTTCATATCTATTACAAAGTATATGCTGCGATGTAACAAATATGTAACAATTTGGAAACAAATATGTATTATACACGGATTTTTTTATTTGTCAAGTTTTCGAGGTATGGGGAGAGCTTGGGTGGCTTTCTATAGGGTATTGGCGAAAGGTACGCGGTGAGGCTCCGGGATGGAGTGCAGGGGATGCGGGGATGGTTCCTCTAAGCACACGGGTGGTTGCTAAGGGCAGAAAATCGGCGACACAACTCGCTGTGCTCAGACAAGTGTCGCCGATTTTCTAACGCAGCCACCCGTGAGCTAAGAGGAAGCCAGATCCCCGGATCAAAGCACGCCATCCCGGAGCCTCACCGCTGTGGAGTAGCGGGAGGAAGGAAAAGGATACAACTCGCTGCGCTCAGACAAGTGTCGCCGATTTTCTAACGCAGCCACCCGTGAGCTAAGAGGAAGCCAGATCCCCGGATCAAAGCACGCCATCCCGGAGCCTCACCGCTGTGGAGTAGCGGGAGGAAGGAAAAGGATACAACTCGCTGCGCTCAGACAAGTGTCGCCGATTTTCTAACGCAGCCACCCGTGAGCTAAGAGGAAGCCAGATCCCCGGATCAAAGCACGCCATCCCGGAGCCTCACCGCTATGGGAATGGCGGGAGGAAGGGAAGAGGTGTAACTCGCTGCCTACGCTCGGACGTGTGCTATTTTGTATTCAACACAGTTAGCTGCGGATTAAGAGGAAGTGTATATCTGGATCAAAGCATTTTTGCCCGGAGCTTCACCGCTGTGGAGTTGCGGGAGTGAGGGTGAAGGATCGATATTTTATAAGGAAATAGTTTGGTTGGAGAAGATTACTGTCGGTAAAGTGCACGGGAAATTGTGGGTTTCCGGGAGGTTTCTGGGTAAAAACAGGAATTATTCCTATATTTGTGAAAAAATGTGAAAATTATCAAAAGCCCTTGACAAAAAACTTGCGAAGTAATATAGTAGCAACTGTAGATGTTAGCACTCCTCAAAAGAGAGTGCTAGCAAACCAGAGAGAAGAGGTGAGAGGTTTGGAACTGGATGAGAGAAAAGAGAAAATTTTGAAAGCGATTATCCAGACGTACCTGGAGACCGGTGAGCCGGTCGGATCCAGAACGATTTCCAAATACTCGGATCTGAAGCTCAGCTCCGCTACGATCCGAAATGAGATGTCTGATCTGGAAGAGCTTGGTTACATTCTTCAGCCGCATACTTCAGCCGGAAGGATTCCTTCCGATAAGGGTTACCGGTTTTATGTTGACCAGATCATTAAAGAGAAGGACAGTCAGGTCGAGCACATGCAGGAACTGATGATCCAGCGGGTTGACCGCGTGGAACTGCTTTTGAAGCAGCTTGCAAAGGTTCTCGCAAAGAATACAAATTATGCGACTCTGATCAGCGGACCGAGTTACAGCCAGACGAAGCTTAAATTTATCCAACTCTCCAGAGTTGAGGAACATAAGCTTCTCGTGGTAATTGTTGTGGAAGGAAATATTATCCGGAACTCTTTTGTTACGGTTGATGAGGAACTCAGCGATGAGGAGATCCTGAATCTGAATATTCTCCTGAACAGCAATTTGAACGGTCTGACGATCGAGGAGATCAATCTTGGTGTGATCGCGAAGATGAAGGAGCAGGCCGGAAGCCACAGAAGAGTGGTGGATCTGGTCCTGAATGAGGTCAGCGAAGTGATCCGTTCCCAGGATGAGGATCTTCAGATCTATACGAGCGGGGCAACCAATATTTTCAAATATCCGGAACTTTCCGATACAGAGAAAGCGAGTCAGCTGATCAGCACGTTAGAACATAAGGAACTTCTCCGTGGGCTGATCGATGAACAGCAGCAGAATAAGACCGATGACCCGGACAATGAGATCCAGGTCTACATCGGAGATGAAACTCCGGTCCAGAGCATGAAAGACTGCAGCATCGTAACCGCAAATTATGCGCTCGGCGATGGAATGCGAGGAACGATCGGTATTGTAGGACCAAAGCGGATGGATTACGAGAAAGTCGTAACAACCTTGCGATCGCTTGTCGCGCAGCTGAACGAAACATTTAAAAATGAAAGGTGAAGAGAGCAGTGGAAGAGAAAGAGTTAGAAAAAGAGAAACAGGAGACGGAAGCTTCCGAAGAGAAAGAAGCGAAAGCCTCTGAGACTGATAAAGAAACTGAGAAGTCCGAGGATGCCGGAAAGAAGGAAAAAGCTCCGGAAAAGAAAAAGGATCCGAAGGACGAGAAGATCGATGAGTTAAATGACAAACTCAGAAGATCGATGGCAGAATTTGATAATTACCGCAAGAGAACGGACAAGGAAAAGTCCGCGATGTATGAGATCGGCGCGAAGGACGTGATCGAAAAGATCCTTCCGATCGTCGACAACTTTGAAAGAGGTCTTAACACAATCCCGGAGGATGCGAAAGGAACCGCATTTGCAGAGGGAATGGAAAAGATATATAAGCAGTTTGTAAAGACGCTCGATGATCTCGGCGTAAAGCCGATCGAGGCCGTCGGAAAGCCGTTTGATCCGAATTTCCACAACGCAGTGATGCATGTGGAGGATGAGAATCTCGGAGAAAATGTTGTGGCAGCTGAGCTTCAGAAGGGTTACACCTACAAAGAGTCGATCGTCCGTCACAGCATGGTACAGGTTGCGAACTAAGGATCGTGAGAGCACGTAAGTGCGGATCGATCTGGTATCAAAATTAACATTGAAATTCACTTAATTCCAAATATAACAGGAGGAAAAAATCATGAGCAAGATCATTGGTATTGACTTAGGTACAACAAACAGCTGCGTAGCAGTTATGGAAGGCGGTAAACCAACAGTTATCGCTAATACAGAAGGTGTCAGAACAACACCGTCTATCGTTGCATTTACAAAGACAGGAGAAAGACTTGTCGGTGAGCCGGCAAAGCGTCAGGCAGTTACAAACGCTGACAGAACTATCTCCTCCATTAAGAGACATATGGGTACTGACTACAAGGTAGACATCGACGGCAAGAAGTACACACCGCAGGAGATCTCCGCGATGATCCTTCAGAAGTTAAAAGCAGATGCTGAAAGCTACCTCGGTGAAAAAGTAACAGAAGCTGTTATCACAGTTCCGGCTTACTTCAACGATGCCCAGCGTCAGGCAACAAAGGATGCAGGTAAGATCGCCGGTCTTGATGTAAAGCGTATCATCAACGAGCCGACAGCGGCAGCCCTTGCTTATGGCCTTGACAACGAGAAAGAGCAGAAGATCATGGTATATGATCTCGGCGGCGGTACATTCGATGTTTCCATCATCGAGATCGGTGACGGCGTTATTGAAGTTCTTGCGACGAACGGTGATACACACCTCGGCGGTGATGATTTTGATAACCGTGTCACACAGTGGATGATCGATGAGTTCAAGAAGACAGAGGGCGTAGATCTTTCCGGTGATAAGATGGCACTTCAGAGATTAAAAGAAGCTGCTGAGAAAGCAAAGAAGGAACTCTCTTCCGCAACAACAACAAATATCAACCTTCCGTTCATCACAGCAACTGCTGATGGCCCGAAGCACTTAGATATGAACCTTACAAGAGCAAAATTCGATGAACTCACAAGCGACCTCATCGAGAGAACAGCGATCCCGGTACAGAATGCATTAAGAGATGCCGGCTTAACAGCAGCAGATCTTTCCAAGGTTCTCCTTGTAGGTGGTTCCACACGTATGCTTTCCGCACAGGAGAAGGTAAAACAGTTAACAGGCAAAGAGCCGAGTAAGTCCTTAAACCCGGATGAGTGCGTAGCCATCGGTGCAGCGATCCAGGGTGGTAAGTTAGCAGGCGATGCTGGTGCCGGCGACATCCTTCTTCTCGATGTTACTCCGCTTTCCCTTGCAATCGAGACCATGGGCGGCGTAGCAACAAAGCTGATCGAGAGAAATACAACCATCCCGACAAGAAAGAGCCAGATCTTCTCCACAGCCGCTGATAACCAGACAGCTGTAGATATCCACGTTGTACAGGGTGAGCGTGAGTTCGCAAAGGACAACAAGACTCTTGGCCAGTTCCGTCTTGATGGTATCCTTCCGGCAAGAAGAGGTGTTCCGCAGATCGAAGTTACATTCGATATCGATGCAAACGGTATCGTAAATGTATCCGCTAAGGATCTTGGAACAGGCAAAGAGCAGCACATCACGATCACATCCGGTTCCAACATGTCCAAGGATGATATCGATAAGGCTGTTAAGGAAGCTGCAGCTTACGAGGCTGAGGATAAGAAGAGAAAAGAAGCGATTGATGCGAGAAACGAAGCTGACTCCATGGTATTCCAGACAGAGAAAGCTCTCGAGGAAGTCGGCGACAAGATTGATGCAAACGACAAGACTGCTGTTGAGGCTGACTTAAATGCCCTCAAGGAAGCAATCGCAAAAGCTCCGGCAGATCAGATGACAGATGCTCAGGTCGATGAGATCAAGGCAGCGAAAGAGAAACTCATGAACAGTGCCCAGAAGTTATTCTCCAAGGTTTATGAGCAGGCTCAGGCAGCTCAGGGCGCAGCAGGTGCTCAGGGCCAGGCTGGTCCGCAGGCAGGTCAGAGCGCAAGCCAGGCAGGCTACGGCGATGATGTCGTTGACGGAGACTACAAAGAGGTCTAAGACGAAAAATAAATTGACAGACTGAAAATAGTCTGTCAGGCAAAGCAGATCCGGAAGGACGCCCGCAAAAGGGCGTTCTTTCGGCTGCCTTGTTTCCGGACGATGAATGATCCGGAGAAAATTTATCACGGCAGAAGATAAAACCGTGATGTCTGGAATGGGTTCTGGCGTTATCTGGTTACGGCGTGTGAAGGCAGATCTTCCGGCGGCAGAATTCCGCAAAAGGTACGTGGTACCGTTCATTAACAAGAAAGGTAAAGAAAGCAATGGCAGAGACCAAGAGAGATTATTACGAAGTCCTCGGCGTGCCGAAAGATGCGGACGAAGCGGCGTTAAAGAAAGCATATCGAGTTCTTGCAAAGAAATATCATCCGGACGCAAACCCGGGAGACAAAGAGGCGGAGGCAAAGTTCAAGGAAGCTTCCGAGGCATACAGTGTCTTAAGTGATCCGGAAAAGAGAAAGAAGTACGACCAGTTCGGTCATGCGGCTTTCGACGGAGGTGCAGGCGGAGCCGGATACGGCGGATTCGACTTTAACGGAGCCGATATGGGAGACATTTTCGGAGATATCTTCGGAGATTTCTTTGGCGGACGTTCCGCATACGGAAGAAGCAGCAATGGTCCGATGCGCGGAGCAAATTTGAGAACGGGTGTCCGTATCACGTTTGAGGAGGCGATCTTCGGATGTGAGAAGGAGATCGAGCTTACCCTGAAGGATGAGTGTCCGAAGTGTCACGGAACCGGCGCAAAGCCTGGTACATCCCCGATCACCTGTCCGAAATGTAACGGTAAGGGTAAGATCGTCTATACACAGCAGTCGTTCTTTGGCCAGGTACAGAATGTCCAGACATGTCCGGACTGCCGCGGTACCGGTAAGGTTGTCAAGGAGAAATGCCCGGATTGCTACGGTACCGGATATATCTCCAGCAAGAAGAAGATCCAGGTTAAGATCCCGGCCGGTATCGATAACGGACAGAGTATCCGTATCGCCGGGAAGGGTGAACCGGGTACGAACGGCGGCGAGAGAGGAGACCTTCTCGTTGAGGTTACTGTATCCAGAAGCCCGGTATTCATGCGTCAGGAGACTTCCATCTTCTCGACTGTACCGATTTCTTTCGCAACGGCAGCTCTCGGCGGTCCGATCAAGATCAAGACCGTTGACGGTGAGGTTGAGTACGAGGTAAAACCGGGAACTCAGACTGACACGAAGGTACGTCTCCGCGGTAAGGGTGTTCCGTCCCTGAGAAATAAGAATATCCGCGGTGATCATTATGTAACGCTTGTTGTTACAGTTCCGGAGAAGCTGAATGAGGAGCAGAAGGAGGCTCTGAAGCGGTTTGACGACGCGATGAAGGGAATTGCGCCGGAGGAAGGGAAGAAGAAAGGGTTCTTTAGTAAGCTGAAAGAGGATCTGAAGAACGAGTAATAGAGATTGGATTAGAAAACGCACGTTTTGCATGCAGGGAGGATCAGTATGCAGGGCGTGCGTTTTTTGTGTATGTGCTTGCTTGGGGTGTTGGTGAGAGTACGCGGTGAGCTTCCGGACAGGAGTGCCGTGAAAATCTGGAAAAGGATTTTTGAGGTGTGTTGGCGAGGGTACGCGGTGAGCTTCCGAACAGGAGTGCCGTGAAAATCTGGAAAAGGATTTTTGAGGTGTGTTGGCGAGGGTACGCGGTGAGTTTCCGGACAGGAGTGCCGGGGATGCGGGGATGGTTCCTCTAACCTCCCGGGAGACTGCTAAGGGCAGAAAATCGACGACACAACTCGCTGCGCTCAGACAAGTGTCATCGATTTTCTAACGCAGTCACCCGCGAGCTAAGAGGAAGCCAGATCCCCGGATCATGCACTCCTGTCCGGAAGCTCACCGCTGGGGGATGGTGGGATCGCAAATAATGGTCACAATAATGGGAAATAATCTGCTTGTGGAACCTGAAGAAGTCTGTTATAATGGGGGCAGCTGAAAGCGAGAAATTACCTTTGCTTCTGCGACAAATATGAACAAACTGTGAACATGCCAAAAATCACCTTCAAAAAAGCCTTTTTCAGAATATTCTGGAAAATACTTGCAAAAACGGGTCCGCAAAGCCTTTATTTATGCGGGTTCCCAGAGGCAAGTGTAGAAATGAAGGTTGCCCCTTTCAGGGCATTGATACACCGCTGTTAATAACTTCTAATATCCGCTGATAAATGGTAGAAATGAAGGTCGCCCCTTTCAGGGCATCAACACAACGCAGTCCAGCAAAACAGAATAAAGCCATTTTTCACGTAGAAGCTCGCCCCACTCAGGGCATACAGACCAACCACAAAAAGACCAGTGAACTTTCCCCTCAGATCAGAAAGCTCGCTGGTCCTTTTTTGTATATTCCCGGGTACGCTGACAACAAATCTTTGTCAAAAACAGAATATTATATTGTTTTATTTTTATGGTATGCCATGATAGAATGATTTTGTACATAAAAACAGTAGTTTTTAAAACCGGTTCTGTACAGATTAAACAAAAAAACTATATGTCATGATACCAGAGTCAAAAGGTCGGAAATCCACTGCAGTCTTGCTCAAAAGAGGATTTCTAAACTTATGACTCATCAAAACAATATAAGGGGGTACATCCATGAACTCTATGGTTATCGCATTGCTGATCCTTGCAGCTACGATCGCACTCTTTATCTGGGAGCCGATCCCAATCGTGGTAACTGCGATCGGCGCATCAATTCTGTACGCGTATACCGGAATTATTGAAGTCAATACGATCTTCAGCGGTTACAACAGTACAACGATCGTTCTTCTGGCAGCCATGATGGTTGTCGGCGCATCCTTGTTCCACACTGGTGTGACAGATATCATCGGTGAAAAGATGGTGAAGATCACTGGAAAAAGTGAAAGAAACATTATCCTTGTAACATTGATCGTTTCCTGCCTGTTAAGTGCAGTTTGCAGCAACATCGGTGTCATGGTTGCCATGGCTCCGCTCGTGACTGCAATGTGCATTTCCGCGGGGATCGGACCGTCCAAAGCACTTCTCGGACTTCTGTTTGGTGCACAGTTCGGCGGCTTTGTGACGCTTGTCGGTGTCGGTTCCAATGCATCCGCAGCAGGCGTTATGCAGGAACTCGGCTATGAGCCGTTTGGATTTTTTGCGATCACACCGTTTGGTATCGGAATCTGTATTCTTGGTGTGTTATATTACACATTTATCGGAATGAAGATGATCCCGGATACCGGATATGTGCCGGAGTTCGCACAGGCGGAAAAGAAAGAATTCAATAAGAAAAACGCAGCAATCTGCGTGATCACGATGATCGCCGTTCTCGTGGTGATTGCATCCGGATCCAAGACTTTCCCGATGCACATCGCAGCAGTCGTAGGCGCTCTGATCATTGTCGGAAGCGGCTGCATGACAGTCAAAGACGCGATCAAGGCGATCGACTGGAACTGCCTGATCCTGGTCGGCGCGCTCAGCGCGATCTCCGCAGGTGTAAAGAACTGCGGTGCCGGTGATGCGGTAGCGAACATCATCATCAACATCCTCGGTGATAACCCGAGCCCGTTTATGATCAGCACCGTGATCTTTATCGCTGCATCGATCCTGACACAGGTAATGTCCAACATCCCGACGATCCTGATCTTTATGCCGATTGGTCTCTCCATCGCAGAGAAGATCGGAGTAAGCCCGTATCCGATCGCAATGATCATCACTCTTGCAGGTGCAGCTTCCTACGCAACTCCGTTTGCAGCGCCGCAGAACATGATGACGGTCGGCTGGACAAAGTACAAATTCCTCGACTTTGTAAAGATCGGTATCCCGATGGTCATTCTTACGTATATTGTTGTTGTTGCTCTGATCCCGGTATTCCTTCCGTATCATTAGGAACCGGAAACCATGTACTGCCGGATGCGTGATCCGTGTCCGGCAGAAAGAAGGAGTTTTATGCTATGGAAGATATCCTGAAAGGTGCATATGATATGCACATTCATACTTCTCCGGATGTAAGCCCGAGAAAGTCAACAGATCTTGAAATAGCAGAAGAATGGAAGACAGCCGGAATGAAAGGCGGAGTGGTGAAATGCCACTTCGCTGACACGACCGGTCGTGCTGCCATTCTTTCTGCGTTATACCCGGACCTTAAAATTTACGGTGGTCTTGTCCTGAACCGTCAGGCAGGCGGGATCAATCCGGATGCCGTGGAGCGCATGGCGCAGGCAGGTGGAAAATACGTCTGGTTCCCGACGATGGACTCGTTGGCTTACCGGAAGTTTCATTTCCGGAATGATCCGTCCGCGGATCTGAGCCCGTATCTGTCTGTGATGGGAGAGAATGGAAAACTTCTTCCGGCGGTTTACGATGTCCTCGATATCGCTGCAAAGTATGATCTGGTCGTTGGGACCGGACATATCGGCGGACAGGAAGGGGTTCCTGTCGTGCTGGAGGCGGCGAAGCGCGGCGTGAAGCGCCTGGTGCTGACACATGCGGAGAATCCGGCGACAAGTTTTTCCATCGAAGATCAGAAACTCTGCGTGAAAGCCGGGGCGATGGTGGAGCACAGCTTCTTTACGGTGTACCATAACCGCGTGAGCTGGGAGCTTGTGATCGAGCAGATCCGTGCAGTCGGAACAGACAATACGTATCTTGTCACCGATTTCGGACAATTAAATTCCCCGGGATCCGCAGATGGACTCCGCATGTTTGCGGAAGGTCTTCTGGAACGTGGATTTTCGGAGAAAGAGATCGTGAAGATGATAAAGAGCAATCCGGAGAGATTGTTCATATAAGAGAGAAAAGAAAAGCCCGGTCTGACATTCCTCGAGGTGTCTGGCAGGGCTTTTGATACATCTACAATAGAAGTATTTGCGTTGTCTTTTCAGACAGTATTTTATACTTTATGCTCAATATGCATTTTCTCAAGCTTGGAAAAATACTGCTTTAAGAGATCAAGGAATAGTGTAGCATAGTGTGACAGATAACGATCTTTTTGATAAATCAGATTTAATGTCTGAGTTACTGGACGACCATCAGAATAGAGAGGAAAAACATTGATATCGGGCGGCAGTTGTTTTCCCTGCGTTAGTAAACGCATTTGTGTGGAAAAACATGCGGCAGTGCGTTGGGCACAGAGGGTAAGGCTTATCTGGGTCTCAGAGCTCATCATATATGTTTTTGGAGCGATATGGGCAGCCTCAAAACATTCCAGAATATGTCTGCCCAGCCGGTTTGAATTCAGGCAGAAAGGTAATTCAGAAAACTGGGATATAGTAGCTCCATGAATTGCAGCATCTTTTATATGCTGATACTGCGTTCCATAATATTTTGCCAAAAGGGAATCGGCTGCGCATAAATAAGAAGGTTCATCGATCAGATGCTGACAGATCAAATTGGGATGCTGACAATCGGATAGTATGATGGCGAAATCCAGATCACCTGAAAGGATCAAAGGTTCCAGTTTCGAAGAATTTGCCTCTGTCAGGCGCAGCTCTACATTGGGATATCGGGATGAAAATTCAGGTAGAATTTCAGGAAGGCAGGCATTTAGTCTCAAAGTACTTCCTCCGATACGGAGGATTCCCCGTTCCTGGTGCGTAATGTCTGATAAAATATCTTTCAAGTTTGTATATTCATTGTTGACATGGTTGGCGAAGGAAAGAACCGCTTCACCGGCACATGTGAGGTGAAGAGAAGGCTTACGTTCGAATAACTCACAATTTAGAGATTCCTCTAGGCGCTTTATGTGATTGCTAAGTGTCTGCTGTGATATAAACAGCCTGTTAGCGGTTCGTGTCATGTGAAGATCTTTTGCCAATTCTGAAAAATAATATAAGCTGATCAAGTCCATAGGTAACCTCAACAAAATTTATTTGTGAAAATGTAAAAATTATACTGTTGGATTTATACTGAAAAGTATATTACTATAAAGTTGTGCAAAGTGCAAGATAAAAAAGAAAAAAACTAAAAAAATTATGCATAACATCTAATAAAACCGCGGGAAACTTAAATATGGATTTAACTTAATGTAAAAGCAGCAACTTACAGGAGGCATTGTATGAAAATTGGATTTGTAGGTTATGGCGAAGCAGCATTTAACATTTCTCTTGGCTTAAAAGGGGAAGGAGTTGAAGGAATTCGTGCAAATGATGCAATGATGAACCATGAGGTCATGGGAAAGCAGGTGCATGCACGGGCAGAACAGGCAGGAGTTACACTGGTAGAATCCGCAAAGGAAGTTGCACAGTGGGCAGATGTTTTATTTGCCGCTGTACCGTCTTCTTTTACAATGGATGTTTGTAATGAGATTAAAGATTGTCTGCGTCCGGATCAGGTATATGTAGATGTGAGTGCTTCAACACCTGCTACGAAAGCAGCTATATGGGAGGCTATCAAGGATACAGGAGTTCTGTTTGCCGATGCAGCTATGCTTGGTTCCTTACCAAAGGACAAGCATAAAGTACCGATCACAGCGAGTGGTAATGGTGCTAAAAAGTTTTATGAGTTAATGACTCCATATGGCATGAAGATTACATTGGCTGGCGAAAAGGCTGGTTCTGCTTCCGCAATTAAACTCGTGCGTAGTATTTACATGAAAGGAATTGCAGGTCTGATGATAGAGATGCTGCAGGCAGCTGATGCGTATGATGTTACAGAAGAAGTGGTGACATCGATTTCCAAATCAATGGATAATATTCCGTTTACCAGTCATCTGGATCGTCTGGTTACGGGCTCAGCTCTCCATTGCACCAGACGTGCAGCGGAGTTAAAAGGATCGATTGCCATGTTAGATGAAGAGAACTTATCTGCTGAAATGACAACTGCTACGAAACATCGTCTTGAAGCATTAGAACCGTACAAATTTGCTGAAGTCTATGTGGACTGCAAGCCTTCAGGATATCAGGAGATTATCGAGCAGATCCGCGTTAAAAAATGATCAAAAAATAAATAGATAATAAAGGAGGATAAAGTTATGGCTGTTGGTAAGAGAATTTATTTGAAGAGAGATATGCCTGATCCGGAAATCATGGAGCAGTTCAAAGAAATCCCTGCTTCCAACACGGCTGATGTTATGGGAAGAAGCTGTGCAATGAATCCGCGGATTCATCTGGTAAGCAAACCCAAAGCACAGATGATGGTAGGTCCGGCATATACCGTAAAGTGCCGCGCTGGTGATAATTTATTACTGCACGCCGCATTAAATTATTGCCAGGAAGGCGATGTCCTGGTTGTGTCAAATGAAGAGGATGACACCAGAGCGTTGATAGGCGAGGTCATGATGGCCTACCTGAAGTACACAAAGAAAATTGCAGGAATTATTTTAGACGGTCCGATTCGTGATATTGATGAAATTGGACATTGGGATTTTCCTGTCTACTGTACAGGAACAACTCCTGGCGGTCCTTATAAAGAGGGACCTGGAGAAATCAATGTACCGATCGCATGCGGAGGAGTGAGTGTAAATCCGGGAGATATCATTCTTGCCGATCCGGATGGTATCATTGTAATTCCACAAAAGGATGCAGCTGTGATCCTGGAGGATGCAAAGAAATTTAAGGCTGCAGATGAAAAGAAACTGGCTGCGGCGAAGGATGGTACAGCAAATCGCAGTTGGGTTGAGAAGAGTCTTGAAGAGAAAGGCGTTGAAATCATTGATGATAAATACCGTCCGTGATCATATTTGATCAAGACTTATGGTATTCTGGCAAAAATAATATACATCAATGCAGAAAATTTTAGTCGGAAACGATGAAGAAAAGGAGAGAAATAGTATGAAGAAAATGATCGCATTTACGATGGCAGCGGCTATGGCAATGTCTCTTATGATCAGTGGCTGCAGTAAGAGTGACACATCAAGCAATGGAAGCACCAGTGCAGCAAGCAGTGAAAGTGTTGCTTCCGGCAGCGAAAACAGTAACACGAATGCGGCAGCAGAAACAGACTGGCCAAAGGAAAATGTTACAATGGTAGTACCGTATTCAGCTGGTGGAGATACAGATACCTATTGCCGTCAGATGTGCAAAATACTGGGTGATAAGCTTGGAGTGAACTTTGTAGTTGTCAATACGACCGGAGGTTCCGGTGTTGTAGCATCTTCAAGTGTTATGACAGCTAAAAATGATGGATATACAGCACTCTTCCATCATACAGGCGTTATGATGACACAGGAAGCTGCGGAGAGTAATGAATTTTCATTCCTGAACGATTTTGAAGTTGTTGGTACAATTGCACGTGATGATACATATGCATTGATCGCAAAAGCTGATGATCCGCGTTTCTCCAATCTTGACGAGATGATCGAATGGGCGAAAGCAAATCCTGGACAGCTTCGTTTCTCTGTTACTTATTATGGCGCTACACATGCTGCAGCTGTTGCAATGGAACGTACTATGGGCATTGAAATGAATCAGATTGATGTAGGGTCCTCCACGGCAGATCGTCTGACTGCATTTATGGCAGATCAGTGCGATGTGTTACTTGTTAACTACATGAACATTGCCGATTATGTAGAAAAAGGCGATTTTGTTGTTCTTGGTGTTTGCGCAGAAGAGCGTGTACCGGGGCTGGAAGACATTCCAACACTGAAAGAGCAGGGATACGATGTAGTACAGCCGAAGCTCTATGAAGTGCGTATGCCGAAGGGAACTGATAAAGCTATCGTAGATAAATTATCGAATGCTATGGCTGAAGTTGCTGAAGATCCGGAATTCCAGAAAGTGCTGACAAATTATTATGCGCAGGCATACTATCGTGACAGCGAAACAACGGTTTCTGAAGATACTGAGTTAGTTAATCAGCTGAAAGAATTCTTTGCAGGATCATGATGTCCTTCACTTAATAAAAACTGTATAGCTGCCAGGAAAATTTCCTTCGCAGCTATACAGGAAAATGAGAGGAGATTCTATTTATGACAGATAAAAAAAGAAATCTAATCGTTTCTTTTCTGTTTATGGCATTTGGTGTATTCCTTTTAGTAGAGTCTATGGGCATCAAGCACATGATGAAGAATGATGTTGGATCGGGTTTCTTTCCAAAGATCATTGCGATCGTAATGATCGCTGTTTCTGTGATCCGACTTATCATGACATTGCTTGAGCCTTCAGGAGAAACAAATACATCTGACAGTGATATGGTCGGCGGGTGGCTGAGTATTCTGCTGATCGCTGCATATGTTATGGCGTTTCGTTCTGTTGGCTTTATTATTGATACAGTAATATATCTTTTTATCCAGATGCTGATTCTGACACCAAAGGAGAAACGGAATATGCTTACGATCGGCATTATTTCTATTATTGCTCCGATCTGTATCTATACACTGTTTACTTATGTGATTAACACCCCTCTGCCCAAGGGCATTTTCGGGTTCTAAGGGAGGTATGATAAGGAATGATTAATCAGGCGATTCAGATGGTATTGCTGAACCCGGTTTGCATTGGGTTGATTTTTGCCGGCGTAATTGTTGGTATCGTATTTGGCTCTATTCCTGGTCTGTCAGCTTCCATGGCGATGATCTTATTCTTACCGATGTCTTTTGGCATGGAACCGATGAATGGTATTTCATTGTTGGTTGGTCTGTATATGGGAGGTATTTCCGGCGGATTAATTTCTGCTATTCTGCTTAAAATTCCTGGTACGGCCTCTTCGATTGCCACTGTATTCGACGGTGGTCCCATGGCAGATAAGGGAGAGGCTGGAAGAGCATTAGGCGTAGGAATTCTGACCTCTTTTGTGGGAGGTCTGTTGAGCATTTTTGCTCTTATGTTTATTTCTCCTTATCTGGCTAAGGTTACTTTGGCATTTACCTCTGCAGAGTATTTTTCAATTGCGTTATTTGCATTGACGATTATTTCCAGTCTTTCTGGAAAATCACTTATTAATGGTATTTTAGCTGGACTATTTGGTATCGCGTTATCCTTGGTAGGAATTGCTCCGGTTGATGGTGCGATTCGATTTGCATTTGGAAATTCACAGTTGTATGGTGGATTTGATACGGTAGTTATTCTTATTGGAATGTATGCAGTTACGGATATTATCCGGACGGGCTTTGAACGAAGACATATTGTTGGTGATACGAGCAAGTATACGTACAATTTAAAAGGGTATGGTATTTCTGTAAAGGAATATCTGTCTCATTGGAGACTCATTATCCAATCAGCACTGATCGGACTTGGAATCGGTATTCTTCCTGGAATTGGTGGTTCCACCTCCAGTCTGCTTGCCTACTCGGCAGGTAAAAGCGCATCAAAGTATCCGGAAAAATTCGGAACTGGTATTGTTGATGGTATCATTGCATCTGAGACTTCGAACAACGCAGTTATTGGCGGATCACTGATTCCGTTAATAACGATGGGAATTCCTGGAAACGTAGCAACAGCTATCTTCCTCGGAGGTTTAACGATCCACGGTATCGCTCCTGGACCATTGATTTTCCAGAAAAGCGGTCAGTACGTATACGGAATCTTCATTGCTCTCCTGATTGCCAATGTATTTATGGTTATATTTGAGAGAGCAGGATTAAGACTGTTTGTCAAGATGCTCGATATTCCGAAATATATTTTACTGCCGATCGTTATGGTATGCTGTGTAGTAGGCGCATATTGTTCCAATTTCAGCATTTTTGATGTTTGGTGTGTTGCTGTGTTTGGCCTGGTCGGTGTAGCATTTAAGTATTTAAAGATTCCTTCAACACCTATGATCATTGGTTTCATTCTTGGATCCATGACAGAGGAGAATCTGCGCCAGGCACTGATGCAGACTGGCGGTAACTGGTCGATCTTTGTTACCAGACCGATCTCTTTGATCTTTTTACTGATTGCTCTGTTCTCGGTGGCTATGACAATTCGTAAACAGGTAATTGCAGTGAAGAAAAAATAAAATCAGGTATATATACAAGGACCGCTGTTCACGTACAGCAGTCCTTGTATATTCTGTATGATGAAAACTTTATTACTGAGTAAAAGGAAAATGCGATCCTCTGCTGAAAGTTAGCAGGTTGCTCGGCATTTATGAAAAGAAAAAACAGGCAGAACCTATCAGTCCTGCCTGCCTTTATAGTTTTATGAGAAAAGAAAATGTTGTAAGAAATTAGAAATCGAACATTCCAGCCGGTTTTGTATCCGGTTTCTTTGTGTCTGTGTAGGTCTTTGCTGTTGCGTAGTCTACATCGTTGATCGGCCATGTCGGTTTCTTGCCTTCGTAAACTTCCTGAACGCCCATAGCAGCGAAGTAGGAAGCGCGGTGAGCAGCCTCTACTGTGTTGCCGCCGATATGCGGGTAGATGATCACGTTGTCAAGTGTGAGGAGCGGGTTCGCCGGATCAACCGGTTCTTTCTTGATCGCATCAAGACCAGCGCCTGCGATCACGCCGTTCTTGCATGCCTCGTAGAGAGCATCCTCGTCTACGCAGCCGCCGCGTGCAGTGTTGATCAGAAATGCGGTCGGTTTCATCATTGCGAGACGCTCTTTGTTTACCAGGTTCTTGGTAACCGGAGTGTTCGGGCAGTGGAGAGAAACGTAATCGCACTCTTTGAAGATACGGTCAAGATCACGAACAACCTCAACGCCGTCCGGAAACTCAGATGCCGGTTTGTACGGATCGTATGCGAGAACGTTCATCTCGAAAGCGAGGCAGCGTTTTGCAACGCGGCTTCCGATGTTGCCGCAGCCGATGATACCAATCGTCTTGCCGTTTAATGTATTCTTGCGAACTTTTAATTTTGCCTTGTAGAAATCGTCAACCCATGTCTTGTGAAGAACAGTTACGTTACGGCTGCACTCGAGGATGAGTAACATTGCAGTCTCTGCAACGGATGTGCTGTTTGCAACCGGTGCGTAGAGAGCCTGAACATTGTTGTCATGGCAAGCCTTTACGTCAAGAGCGTCGAAACCAGCGCCGTGACGAACGATTACTTTTAAGTTCGGATTAGACTCGATCACTTCGCGAGTGATCGGTGTGATACGAACGATCATCGCATCCGGCTGATATTCCTTGAAATCAGCGAGAACATCTTCTGTCTCGAAACCGCGTCCGTCGATGACTGTGTGGCCAGCATCCTCAAGAAGCTTGCGGCCCTCGGACATAATTTCCTGCGGGAGTAAAATTTTCCAACCCATTGATAATACCTCCTATGATAAAACATCTGTTTTGTTCAGTGTTTTTGGACTATCTTTATTATAGACGGTATTGTTCACAAAATAAAACAATCTGTTTTTGTAAAAATGAAAAGGAAATGTTGTTAAGTAATCTGCTGCATGGCCATCGCGTAGGATTGGAATTCCTGCATGATGGCTTTTTTCATACCGTCCGCATAGTGCGGAAGAATCAGATCATTTCGATAGATCAGGGAAATATCTATTTTTGAGAAAGAATGATTCATCCGAAGACAGTGGCAGTCTTCCGGCCATGAGATGATCCCTTTTTTGTGATCAAATAGGATCATCGGAGGGAGAAAGGCTGCACCTTGCGCGGAGCAGGCAAGTTGGTAGATGATGTTCTGGTCAGAGGCTTCCAGCGATGTCTTTGGCATGATCCCGCAGCGGTCATATGCGCGGTCAAGGACGGAACGGATCCGGTTGTCGGATGCGAGGAGCAGGATCGGGAAATCCTTCAGGTCAGATACATCGAGACCGGTCGCGCTGCTCTTGTTCAGAAGTTCTTCCCAGTGATCCGGACAGTACTTCTTCAACAGCTGATCATGAATCAGGCAGAAGATATATTCTGATGCGAGAGGAACAGCTGTCAGATTGGAAGCAGCCGGGACATCGACGCCGACAAAAAGATCAAGCGCAGGCGGAATCGGAGCTTACGAGGTTGCAGGATTTACAAACGCTCTGACTGATATGGAATATCTTGATCTGGTCCAGCCGTATCTGGATAAAGCCGAGATAGGTATGTTCTTAAACGCAAAGCGTTTCCGTGAGCCGAATGTAGAGCTGGCAGCTTCAAAAGGAATGAAGTTTTTACGCTGCGGCGCTGATGCGGGTGATGCGAGAAAAATTTCGGAGGAACCTGTGAAAGCAATCAAAAAATGTGAAATGAAGGCATTTTACTCTGCAATGAAGGTATATCTCCTGACACCGGAGGAACTGGCAGAGGAGGCAAAATTCCTCAAATCTATTGGTCTCGATGAATTTACGATCATGGACTCCGCCGGAACGATGATGCCGGACGATGTAAAGAGAGCGACAGAGTGCTGCAAGAACGCAGTTAAGATCCCGGTAGCATTCCACTGCCACAACAATCTAGGACTTTCCGCCGCAAATGCGATCGCGGCCTATGAGAGCGGAGCTGATATCCTTGATTGCGGCCTGATGGGAATGGCAAGAAGCGCAGGAAATCTGCCGACGGAAGCAGCTGTTGCGTTTATGCAGAAATATGGAGAATTCCAGGACATCGATCTCTACGCAATGTTAAACGGAATCGACCAGAGACTTCTCCCGGCGATGGAAAAGCATTCCTATCATGATGCGATCCCGCCGTATGACCTGATCCTCGGTGTATCCGGAGCACATTCCAGCTTTGGAAAGACATTCAAAGCGGTTGCAAAAGACACCGGAGCTGACCTTTATAAGTTGATCGTGGAAGTCAGCAAGATCAACCGGAAAAATCCGAGCGAAGATTTGATGCGTGAAGTTGCGGAAAAAATTAAATAATAAGAGGAAAATATCATGAAAGTAGCAATTGTTGGAACATATCCGGCAGAAACATATAAAAAATTTGAGGAACATTTTGCAGGAAATCCGGAAATCGAAGTCGTGGAGATCGACACACAGGAAAAATTTGACGCTCTGACAGAGGCGGACGCGATCATTCTTCGTATTTTCAAGATGCCGAAGGAAGTTGTCGCAAGGATCAAAGGTTTAAAGATGATCATGCGCTGGGGAGCCGGTTTTGACTCAGTTGATGTGGAGGAAGCAGGAAAACACGGGATCCGTGTCTGCAACACACCGGGAGCAAACGCTTATGCGGTCGCAGAACTTACCGTTGCACTGATGCTTGCAGTCGGAAGAAAGCTGATCTGTCATGACCGGTCGATCCATCAGGGAGAATGGAACAAAAATACCTTCCTGAATCAGACAAGAACCTTAAATAATAAGGTAGTCGTGTCGGCGGAGGGAACATCGGACGTATGGATTGGTCTGATCGGTTATCTTTGCAGAAAACTCGATCTTCCGACCGCTCCGATCATCCTTGGAATGCTTCTGGAGGCAACCGGAGAATCAGGATTTAAAAATGCGATCCTGATGTCTAAAGGACAGCCGGTAATCTTATATTATTTACAGAGACCGGCAAGCCTTGTACTTTTAGTACTGATTTTCCTGACAGTTGTTGTACCGATCATCAGTATGGCAATGAAGGCAGTAAAGAGCAGAAAGACTGCGTAAAATCAGGCAGCTTGAAAAAATCCCCTGGACTCATGAAAAGGTGAGTTTCAGGGGATTTTTGTGCTCTGTATGTTGATCTAATTCGGCCGTACCTTCGCAATCTCACCAAACACATCCTTCGTGATCTCGATAAAATCATGTGCGTAGTCCGGCAGGAAGCGCTCTTTGTGGTAGGCGAGGACGAGGCGGTGGTTGATGAGCGATTTCTTCAGGGCGACAGGGAATGCGTTTGCGTTCGGGTTTGCGGCTAAAAGCGTCGGGAGACGCATCTGGGTGCAGAAGAATGCTCCGTAGTTATAAGGATAGAGGGATACAAAAAGCTCCGTGGTCTGGGATTCCAGGAAAATATTTGGTTTTACTTTGACATCCAGGAAACACTGGTCCAGAGTCTTTCGAAGCTTCATGGAAGGAGCCGGGAGCAGAAACGGGATTTTTGAAAACCGTGCCAGTTCGACTCCGCCGGCGGATTCCTCCTTCAGACTCTGCCAGGAATCCGGATAATATTTCTGCAGAAGCTCGTCGGAACAGACCAGATAGATATGGTCTGTCAAAAGCGGATACGATTCCAGCTTGGGATTATCCTGGTACATGATCCCGATGAAAATATCGAGTTCGCCGTCGTAGAGACGTTCCTCCATCTTGCTGGAAGATTCGTTGCAGAGCTCGATCTTGATATTCGGCCATTTTTCATAGAAGCGCGGCAGGATCTCCGGGAGACAGATCTGTCCCCGGTAGGCCGGGATCCCGAGCTTCAGGTTGCCGATGCTTTTTTCTGAGATGTCGGCGAGACGGTTCTGGAATTCGTGTTCCTCGGCGAGGATCCGGACTGCAACTGCGTAGAGCTGTTCGCCTGCGTAGGTGAGCGCGAGCTTTGGCTTCCGGTGAAAGAGCGGGACGCCATAGTACTGTTCCAGACGCTGGATATGCTGGCTCAAGTTCTGCTGGGAGATGTAGAGCTTCTGGGCGGTGTTCGTGACGTGAAGCTCTTTTGCAAGTTCTACGAAATAATAGAGGCTCAACAGGTTCATAAAAAGACTCCTTTGTAAAAGTAGATAGGAAATATATGGGATCTTCCAAATGAAACGCCGTGTTCGGGAGTAAACGTTAGTTACTCGAAAGATCAACAGGACAGCAGGTTCTTCTTTTGTGACAGATTCCATGGTCTGCGGCAGCCGGTCTTGACGGCTGAAATCCAGTGCAGATGCGCGGAAATCCGGCAGGATGAGCCCGCCGCTTTCATTATATAAAAGCGAAGATCAGATGTAAAGCGCTCAACAAAAAAATGTTGTAAAAAACAAACAAATACATTGTTTGTAATTGTTATAATCCTGCGATACAATATCCTCAGAAAGAGATGAGGGAGCGAAAAGCAACCTCAACCACATAAAAATCCACGGAAAAGGAGACTATGACAATGGCAGTAGGTAAGAGAATCTATTTAAAGAGACACATGCCGGATCACGATGTAATGATGCAGTTCAAGAACATCCCGGCGTCCAACACCTGTGATGTAATGGGCAGAAACGCAGCGATGAACCCGAGAATTCATCTGGTAAGCCAGCCGAAAGAGCAGATGGCAGTAGGACCGGCTCTCACAGTTAAGGCAAGAGGCGGCGACAACCTGGCTCTTCATGCAGCATTAAACATCGCTCAGGAAGGTGACTTCATCGTTGTATCCAACGAAGAGGATGATACACGTTCCCTGATGGGTGAGATCATGATGGCTTACCTTCGTTACGACAGAAAGATCGCTGGTATCGTTCTTGACGGACCGATCCGTGACATCGATGAGATCGGTAAGTGGGATTTCCCGGTATACTGCACAGGCACAACACCGGGCGGACCGTACAAAGAGGGTCCGGGTGAAGTGAACGTACCGGTATCCTGCGGCGGAGTCAGCGTAAACCCGGGTGATATCATCCTGGCTGATCCGGATGGCGTTATCGTTATCCCGAGAAAAGACGCTCCGCAGATCTTAGAGGATGCGAAGAAGTTCCAGGCAGCAGACGAGAGCAAGCTTGCAGCTGCAAAGAACGGCACAGCAAAGAGAGAGTGGGTCGAGAAGACTCTCGCAGCAAAAGAGTTCGAGATCATCGACGACGTTTACGAGCCGTAATTCTGAGAAAAATTTGTCAGCCTGCGCGGGACACTGGCAAAACTGCGCCAGTTCCCACGTGAGCCTGACCTGAACATGTCTTTCCGGGCGGTCAAATGTCCGGAGAGGATTTAACTTCATTCATTTCATAATGAAGACTCCTATACTTTATGTTTGTTATACCCCAAACCTTATTTTGCGAAAAGCGAGCAAGGGACAGAACACCCATTCTGTCCTTTGTTCGCTTTTTGCGCAACAGAAAAATCTGATGGAAGATCGCCGCAGGCAGCTGTACCAGGAACGGAAAATGTGCCGGGATATGTTCTGAAAGATGGAAAATACAGAAAACTTTATTTAAAATACTTATAAATTATAGTTACATAACAAAGATTTTTTGTTAAAACAAAAGAAATACATTGTTTGTATTTTTGAAGAAACAAAGATACAATATCCGCAGAAAGTGATTGGGCCAATCAGATCAACAACAAAGATCAAAAAATATACTTTCAGACGGGTCAGAACCTCACTCGACCCTGACCATCCATTATCAAAAGAAAAACAGCAGCTGCGAAGATCCTGAACGGCTGCAGATGATTTACGGGGGTACAATATGACAGTTGCGTCACTATTCAGCGACATGATCCTCATTGGCGTATTCATGCTCGCGGGATTCTTTGTAAGAGAAATCGTGAAACCAATCCAGAAGCTGTTCCTTCCGGCGTCCCTGATCGGAGGACTTCTGGCACTGATCCTTGGTCAGCAGATGCTTGGCCTTGTTGAGATTCCGGAGTCTTTCTCCAAGTTCTCCAACGTCCTGATTGCTCCGATCATGGCGGCTCTGTTATTCGGCGTTACGATCAACAAAAAGAAAGTTGTCGGATACATGGATTACATCTGCGTTGAGCAGGGAATCTACGGAATGCAGATGTGTGTCGGCGCCGGTCTCGGTGCTCTGCTCGCAGTGATCTGGCCGGGTCTCCCGAAAGGATGGGGAACCATGGGCGTGTTCGCATTCCAGGGCGGCCACGGAAATGCCGGTGCAGCAGGACAGACATATGAGAACCTCGGTATTCCGGGAAACATGTCCATCGGTATGGTACTTGCAACCTTCGGTCTGATCATGGCTATGTTAGTCGGTATGATCGTTGTAAACATCGGTGTCAGAAAAGGCTGGACAAAGTTCGTAAAAGATGCACAGAAACAGCCTGACTGGTACTACGGCGGTGTTCTTCCGGATGACAAGAAAACTTCCATCGGAAACACGGTTACAAGCTCCATCGGTATCAACCATCTCGCTCTTCAGGGCGGCTGGCTCCTCGGTTCTGTTTATGTAGGACGTCTTCTCATAAAGGCAGTCGGTCTTGTATGGCCGGGCGTCAGCGTTCTCCCGAGTGTTATCCAGGGTATCCTCGGCGGCGCGATCGTATGGAACGTTGCAAAGGCAGTAAAACTTGACCGTTACATCGATGTAAAGACGATCAAACATGTCAGCGGATTTTTACTTGAGGTCGTTGTCCTCACGGCGATGGCAACTCTCGATATCGACCTGATCAGTACATATATCGTACCGATCGTTGTCTACACAGCAATCTGCTGTGCACTGACACTTGCGATCGCCCTTGGCTTCTGCAAACTCTTCTGTAAAGATGAGTGGTTCGAGAAAGCGATCATGGCATTCGGTGTAGGTACCGGAAACACAGCGACAGGTCTTGCACTTGTCCGTGCGGTTGACCCGGATTCCAACTCCAGTGCACCGGATAACCACGGTGTGTACAGCGCAGTTATGTGCTGGAAGGAAGCATTCGCAGGTCTCGTTCCGATGTGGACGATGACAGGCGTCGGAATGACGATGGGCGTCGGCGGAGCGATGTTTGCGATCTGCATCATCGTGGGATGCATCTTATTCGTTCGTCCGAACAAAAAGACGGCATAAAATTTCGTATCGATTCAGCAGGCCTGAACATTTACAAAATTTCATAGCATTCACTTCGCGGGACAGGGCAGAAAGCTCTGTCCCGCTTTGCATATGACGCAGTAAAGTCCCACCTTGCAAAGCCTGTGAAACTATGTTATGATATCATGTGATTTCGTCTGCATCCATATAGGATACAGGCATATGTGCGGAAAGCCGGATATGACAGAACGGAATAAAATGATTGGTCCTGACCGGCGATCATAAAAAAGGAGAAACAGCATATGAAATGGAAGAAATTCACTCTTGAGACGACCACGGACGCAGTGGACTATCTCGGAAGTATGTTCGATGATATCGGGATCGAAGGAATGGAGATCGAGGACAACGTGCCGCTCACAGAGAGCGAGACAAAGGGAATGTTTATCGATATTCTCCCGGAACTCCCGCCGGACGACGGTACTGCCCGTGTCAGCTTCTACCTCGATGAGGATGAAGATACGGAAGAAAAGTTAAAAGCAGTCCGCGAGGGACTTGAGGAGATAAGACAGTTCGTAAATATCGGAACCGCAAAGATCACAGAGTCCGAGACGGATGATAAGGACTGGATCAACAACTGGAAACAGTATTTCAAACCGTTTACCGTGGACCATATCCTGATCAAGCCGACCTGGGAGGAGATCCCGGAAGAACATAAGGACAAGCTCCTGATCCAGATCGACCCGGGAACCGCCTTCGGAACCGGAAAACATGAGACAACGCAGCTCTGCATCCGCCAGCTTGAAAAATATGTAAAGCCGGGCGTAAAGGTCCTTGACCTCGGAACGGGAAGCGGAATTCTCGGGATCGCGGCTTTAAAACTGGGTGCTGATTATGTATTCGGAACTGATCTTGATGAGAATGCGATCACGGCTGTCCATGAAAACCTGGCTGCGAACGAGATCCCGGAGGAGAAGTTCGGCGTGATCCAGGGAAACATCATCGACGACAAGGCAACCCAGGACGCAGCTGGATACGAGTGCTACGATATCGTTGTGGCAAACATTCTCGCCGACATTATCATCCTGATCCAGAAACAGGTTCCGTTCCACTTAAAGAAAGGCGGGATCTTCATCAGCTCCGGTATCATTGATATGAAGGAACAGGCGGTCCGCGAAGCTCTCGAGGCAAACGAAGCGTTCGAGATCCTTGAAGTGACAAGACAGGGCGAGTGGGTATCCTTTACAGCGAGGAAGAAATAGTGTACCATTTTTTTACGGAAACAGAATTTTTTACAGGGACGGAGGCCGTGATCACCGGCCCGGATGTGAATCATATTAAAAACGTGCTGCGGATGAAGCCGGGTGAGAAGATCCTGCTCAGCGACGGAAAGGGAACGAACTGCCTCTGCGAGATCACGGAGCTTTTTCCGGACAAGGTTCTCGCGAAGATCCTGCCGGAAGAGGTGGACGATACGGAGCTTCCGGTACAGGTGACTCTGTACCAGGGACTTCCGAAAGCAGATAAAATGGAATTTATCATCCAGAAATGTGTAGAACTCGGCGTCACAAAGATCGTTCCGGTGGATACCGATCGCGCGGTGGTGAAGCTCGACGCAAAGAAGGAAGAAGCGAAGAGAAAACGCTGGTACGGGATCTCCGAGAGCGCGGCGAAACAGTCGAAGCGCATGATCGTGCCGGAGATCGGAAATGTGATGAAATTCAAGGCGGCGATCGAGGCGGCGAAAGCGGATGACCTGGCGATCATTCCTTATGAGGATTCGGAAAGTCTCCCGGGTGCGGGCGGAATGGCGCTCACGAGAGAGCTGATCGGAAGTTTAAAGCCGGGACAGAAACTGTCCATCTTTATCGGACCGGAAGGCGGATTTTCGGACGGGGAAGTGGAGCTTGCGATGAACTCCGGCGTGAGACCGGTGACACTCGGAAAGCGGATCCTGAGAACCGAGACGGCCGGAATGTTCGTGATGGCGGCTGTCGGACTGCTGCTGGAATCATGAAGAAACGTGGAATACGAGAATAAGGAGAACGATCAGGATAACAGAAAAATGACAACAGAAAAACTGTGTGCATGGAGTTATTGCTGACAAACTGGGAGTAATACAACTCATGGATAAGAGAGAAGTTTATTTTGACAACTCCGCGACCACCCGTGCGTTCGATGAAGTGCGCGATATCGTCGCTGAGACGATGACCGTGGATTACGGAAATACGTCCTCCAGACATATGAAAGGTGTGGAGGCGGAAAACTACATTAAGACTGCCCGCGAGGAGATCGCGAAAACATTAAAGGTAAAGGACAAGGAGATCCTCTTTACCTCCGGCGGAACGGAGTCCAACAACATGGCTCTGATCGGCACGGCGCTTGCAAACAAGCGCGCCGGAAACCACATCATTACCTCCTGCGTGGAACATGCGTCCATCTACAATACGACAGCATTTCTTGAAGAGCTTGGTTTCCGCGTGACCTACCTTCCGGTCGACCACAACGGACATGTCTCCCTGGATGCACTCCGCGAGGCGATCTGCGACGATACGATCCTGGTGTCCGTCATGTATGTGAACAACGAGATCGGCGCTGTGGAGCCGATCGAGGAGATCGCGAAGATCATCAAGGAGAAAAAGCCGTCCGTCTACTTCCATGTTGACGCGATCCAGGCTTACGGAAAATATGTGATTCGCCCGAAAAAACAGGGGATCGATCTGTTATCTGCCAGCGGCCACAAGATCCACGGACCGAAGGGAACCGGCTTCCTCTATATCGATGAGCGCGTGAAGATCAAACCGATCATCTACGGAGGCGGTCAGCAGAAAGGCATGCGCTCCGGAACCGAGAACGTTCCGGGCTGTGCAGGACTTGGTCTTGCGGCAAAGATGGTCTATACAGACCATGACGCGAAGATCGATAAGCTCTACGTGATCAAGGACCGCATGGTGAAAGGCCTGCAGGCGATGGACGGCGTTACGGTCCACGGACTTACCGGACGTGACAGTGCACCGCAGATCGTGGCGGCAGGATTTGAGGGTGTGAGAGCGGAAGTGCTTTTACACGCATTGGAAGATAAAGGGATCTACGTTTCTTCCGGTTCCGCATGTTCATCCAACCATCCGGGTGTGTCCGGAACCTTAAAGGGGATCGGCGTGAAGGATTCCCTGCTCGATTCCACACTCCGCTTCTCCTTCGGCGCATTCAATACGGAGGAAGAGGTGGACTACTGCCTGGACGTGTTAAAAGAGCTTGTTCCGATGCTGCGGAGATACCGCAGAGCATAAATACAGAAAACCAATGGAGGAAATTCCGTGAAATACAGATCATTTTTAATTAAATACGCGGAGATCGGCGTAAAGGGAAAGAACCGTTACCTCTTTGAGGACGCCCTTGTAAAACAGATCCATCACCGTTTAAAGAACCTGGAAGGAAAGTTCGAGGTTACAAAGGAAGCCGGAAGAATCTATGCGGAGGCATCTGAAGATTTCGATTACGATGAAGTGATCGACGCTCTCCAGCATGTATTCGGTATCGTCGGGATCTGCCCGATGGTTCAGATCGAGGACAACGGCTACGAGGACTTAAAGGCCCAGGTGGTCAAGTATATCGATGACGCATATGAAGATAAACACTTTACGTTCAAAGTTGTCGCGAGACGTGCGAATAAGCAGTATCCGGTCGTTTCCGACCAGATCAACCGCGACCTCGGCGAGGTGATCTTAAACGCATTCCCGGAGACAAAAGTAAATGTCCACACACCGGACGTATTACTCCGTGTGGAAGTCCGCCACAAGATCAACATCTTCTCCGAGACGATCCCAGGACCGGGCGGAATGCCGATCGGAACCGCAGGACGTGCGATGCTGCTCTTATCCGGCGGTATCGACAGTCCGGTTGCAGGCTGGATGATCGCGAAGCGCGGCGTTACGATCGATGCGACTTATTTCCATGCTCCGCCGTATACAAGTGAGCGTGCGAAGCAGAAGGTCGTTGATCTCGCAAAACTTGTCGCAAAGTACACAGGTCCGATCCGCTTAAATATCATCAACTTTACCGATATCCAGCTCTACATCTATGATCAGTGCCCGCATGACGAGCTTACAATTATCATGCGCCGCTATATGATGAAGATCGCGGAGACGATCGCGAAGGAGAATGACTGTCTGGCACTCGTCACCGGCGAGAGCATCGGTCAGGTTGCATCCCAGACGATGCAGTCCCTCGCCGTTACAAATGAAGTCTGCGAGCTTCCGGTCATGAGACCGCTCATCGCGTTCGACAAGCAGGATATCGTGGATATTTCCTTAAAGATCGGAACTTATGAGACATCCGTTCTTCCGTATGAGGACTGCTGCACGATCTTCGTTGCAAAGCATCCGGTCACAAAGCCGAGCTTAAAGAAGATCAAAAATTCCGAGAAGAAGCTGGATGAGAAGATCGATGAACTGATGAAGACGGCACTTGAGACGAGAGAAGTGATCCGCTGCATCTAAAAAAGGTGCAAAAAAACTGCCGGAAGTAAGATTCCGGCAGTTTTTAAAACCTTGTAACTGTTCAGTACCTTTACAGTTACACCCCTTTTTTCTTATGCTTCAATGATATACGGAGCAAGTACGGTAAGGATCTCTTCTGTGTTTCCGCCATCGTGGATATTCAGATCGATCGGCTTGGAAAGATCCAGGCTGAAGATTCCCATGATGGATTTTGCGTCGATGACGTATCTGCCGGAAACAAGGTCGAAATCGGTATCAAACTTTGTAAGGTCGTTTACAAAAGACTTCACTTTATCGATGGAGTTTAAAGAAATTTTAACGGTTTTCATGTCAGTGTTCCTCCCAATACTCGAATATTTGTTATTCTGATAAAATAGAAAAACCTACTTTCATACTAAATGGACATGCATGAAAAGTCAAGAGGTATCTTGAATAATGTTTAAGTGTTACTGTATTACTGTACACGGTAGAAATTTTCTGAACTGAAAATCCCGTACAATACAGTTTTGGCAGCAGATTTTGCCGATTCGGAATGCGAAGCATCGGCAAAATCCGGGTATAGTGACAGAAATTGATTATATAATATGAGGAGATAGAATATGAGAAAAGCAGCGCTTCACAATCTTGGCTGCAAGGTAAATGCGTATGAAACGGAGGCGATGGAACAGCTTCTGGAGGCCGCTGGATATGAGATCGTGGGATTTGAGGAGAAAGCGGACGTCTATGTCATCAACACCTGCTCCGTGACGAATGTGGCAGACAAGAAATCACGCCAGATGCTGCACCGCGCGAAGGCGAAAAATCCGGACGCGGTCGTTGTCGCGGCAGGCTGTTATGTGCAGGCGGCAGCGGACAAACTGAGAGAGGACGCCGCTGTCGATCTGATCATCGGAAATAACCGCAAGGCGGATCTCGTTCCGCTTTTAGACGCCTGGTTTGCCGGAAAAGAGATCAAAGAGTCCATCACGGACCTCGCGGGATCCAATGAGTACGAGAAGCTTCACATTAAAAAGCAGGCGGAACACACCCGTGCGTTCATCAAAGTCCAGGACGGATGCAACCAGTTCTGCAGCTATTGCATCATCCCGTACACGAGAGGCCGCGTCAGGAGCCGCCGGCCGGAGGACGTGGAGGAGGAAGTAAAGATCCTGGCGGAGGAAGGTTACAAGGAGATTGTCCTCACAGGCATCCATCTGACTTCCTACGGCATCGACTTCAAGGATGAGGGGATCGACTTCCTGACACTGATCAAACGGCTGCATGCGATCGATGGGATCGAGCGGATCCGCTTCGGCTCCCTGGAACCGCGTGTGATCACGGAAACGTTCGCGGAGGAGCTTTCAAAGCTTCCGAAGATCTGCCCGCATTTCCACCTCTCTTTACAGAGCGGATGCGATGACACCTTAAAGCGCATGAACCGCCATTACACCTGTGAGGAGTACGCGGAGCGCTGCGCGATCCTCAGAAAATATTTTGAGAATCCGGCGATCACGACGGACGTCATCGTGGGATTCCCGGGGGAGACGGATGCGGATTTTGAGACGACAAGGGAATTCCTTGAGAAGGTCCACTTCTATGAGATGCATGTGTTCCCGTACTCCAGACGTGCCGGAACCCGCGCGGACCGGATGCCTGACCAGGTGCCGGAGCCGGTGAAGAAAGAGCGGAGTGCCGTTCTCTTAAAACTCGAGAAAAAAATGTCCGGGGAATACCGGGAATCATTCCTCGGGACGGAGCAGGAGATCCTCCTCGAAGAGCCGGTGACGATCGACAGCGAGGTCTGCATGACCGGATATACGAAGGAATATGTGAAGGCAGCAGTCCGACTTGACGGGCGCGATCCGAAGATGCTGAAAAATACATTTGTCAGGGGAACCTTGAAGGAATTCCTGACGGAGGAGATCATGCTGCTCTCATAGGGCAGCGCCGCCGATGGTCAGCCGGGCAAGTTTGTATTGCAGAAACGATAAAATTAGAGTAGAATAAAGAATAGCAACAAAAGGGTTGATATAAATCTGATTTATATCAGCACAAGAGGACGTGAGGATATTTATGGGCGATATCAGTAATACACAATATTTTAAAGCGGTACAGGAAGATAAGAAGCTTGAGGTCGGCGAGGTCCTTCGTGAAGTCTACGAAGCACTGACCGAAAAAGGGTATAACCCGATCAACCAGATTGTCGGCTATATCATGTCCGGCGATCCGACCTATATTACGAGCTATAAGAGCGCGCGAAGCCTTATCATGAAAGTAGAACGTGACGAGATCCTGGAAGAGCTGATGGAGAACTATATCGAGACGAGACTCCGCTAGTCTTTCCGCAAAGGATGAGATGTCAGGTACTGAACAGATACGACGCCAGAACAGACAGCCGGGAAGGAACATATCCGGCTGGTTTTGGTATGAGGAAAAATAACAGAGGACAGAGTTTATGAGAATACTCGGACTGGATTTCGGTTCAAAGACTGTGGGAGTCGCGGTCAGTGACGGACTTCTTCTGACAGCCCAGGGCGTGGAGACGATCGAGCGCAAGGATGAGAACAAACTGCGCAAGACGTGTGTCCGGATCGAGGAGCTGATCAGGGAGTATGAGATCACGGAGATCGTTCTGGGACTCCCGAAAAATATGAACAATACAGAGGGCGAGCGCGTTGAGAAAACGAAAGCCTTCGGAGAAATGTTAGAGCGTCGTACCGGACTTCCGGTGCATTACTGGGATGAGCGTCTCACGACCGTTGCTGCGGAACAGATCCTGATGGAGAGCGGAGTGCGCCGCGAGAACAGAAAAGCGGTGATCGATAAAGTTGCCGCGGGCCTGATCTTACAGGGATATCTGGACTGCTTAAAGACGAAAGAAGATCGTCAGGAAGACTGAGAACGAAACGTGTAACTACGAAAACAGGAAACACTCGGCAGGTGGCCCGGCTGTGGGCTGCAGCAAACAGGAGAATATGTATGGAAGAGAGAAAGATCACACTGGTCGACGATGACCAGACACTCGAATTTTACGTTGTGGAAGAGACAAAATTAAACGGAGCGAACTATCTTCTCGTCACAGATGCGGAAGATGACGATGAGGAAGGCGACTGCTATATCTTAAAGGATATGTCCGGCGCTGAGGAGGCGGATGCCCTCTATGAGTTCGTGGAAGATGAGGACGAGCTGGAAGGACTCATGAAGATCTTCGCAGAGCTTCTTGACGACGTGGATCTGGAAAAACAGTAAAATAAGACAATGCGCGCCCACAACGGGCGTTTGACCCGGTCTTATCTGACGGAGATAAGACTGAGTAAATTTTTGCGGGATAGATGTTGGGAGACGAGAAAATGAACGATGAGACAGTAAAAGGACTGCTTCGCAAGGCAGGATTAAAAGTGACAAATCAGCGTATGATCGTGCTGGATATTATTGCGTCGCACCCGGCGGAACATCTGACCGCGGAAGAAATCTATGATCTGGCGAAAGTAAACAGCCCGGAGATCGGACTGGCTACGATATACAGGACCGTCCAGGTCCTTTTAGATCTGCATGTAATCGACAAAGTCACATTTGATGACGGTTTTACCCGGTATGAGCTGAACGGTGAAGAAAGCGCATCGGGACACCGTCATCACCATGCCATCTGCACAGGCTGTGGAAAGGTGTATTCCCTGGAATCGGACCTTTTAGACAGCCTGGAGGCGGAAGTGATGGAGAAACTGGGCTTTCTCGTGATGAACCACGAGGTAAAGCTCTACGGACTTTGCAGTGAGTGCAGAAAAAATGAAGAAAAAAAGAAAGAGGTTATGAATCGTGAAGAACGTGAAAAATGATACAGAAAACTGTAAAGTCAAAATTATCCCTCTCGGGGGACTGGAACAGATCGGAATGAACATGACAGCCATCGAGTACGGCGACAGCATTATCGTGATGGACTGCGGACTCGCATTTCCGAGCGACGATATGCTTGGAATCGACCTTGTCATTCCGGATGTAACCTACTTAAAAGATAACTATGAGAAGGTAAAAGGATTTGTCATCACCCACGGCCATGAGGACCATATCGGTGCACTTCCGTACGTGTTAAAAATGGTGAACGCGCCGGTCTATGCGACCAAGCTGACTATGGGACTGATCGACCATAAACTCGAAGAGAACAACATGCTGCGCAGCGTAAAGCGCAAGGTTGTAAAACACGGACAGTCCATCAATCTCGGCTGCTTCCGCGTGGAATTTATCAAGATGAACCACTCGATCGAGGACGCGGCTGCTCTTGCTGTATTTACACCGGCGGGAATCATCTTAAATACCGGTGATTTCAAGATCGACTACACGCCGGTATTCGGTGACGTGACCGATCTCCAGAGACTTGCGGAACTCGGAAAGAAAGGCGTGCTCGCACTTTTATGTGATTCCACGAACGCGATCCGTCCTGGCTTTACGATGTCCGAGAAGACGGTCGGAAAGACGTTCGATGCGATCTTCGCTGAGCACCAGCAGAACAGGATCATCGTTGCGACATTCGCTTCCAACGTGGACCGCGTGCAGCAGGTCATCAACTCCGCCTGCAAGTATGGAAGAAAAGTCGTTGTGGAAGGCCGCAGCATGGTCAATGTCATCGGAACCGCACAGGAACTCGGATATATCAACATCCCGGACGGAACCCTGATCGATATCGAACAGTTAAAGAATTATAAGGAGGAGGATACCGTCCTCATCACGACAGGAAGCCAGGGTGAGTCCATGGCGGCTCTCTCCAGAATGGCGTCCTCCATGCACAGAAAAGTATCCATTACCCCGCGCGATGTTGTCGTTTTAAGTTCTACCCCGATCCCGGGAAATGAGAAAGCCGTATCGAGAGTCATCAACGAACTCTCCATGAAGGGCGCGACCGTAATTTCCCAGGATACCCATGTATCCGGGCATGCATGCCAGGAGGAGATCAAACTCGTTTATTCTCTGGTACGTCCGAAATATGCGATCCCGATCCACGGTGAGTACCGCCACAGAATGGCACAGAAGGAGCTTGCGATTTCTCTCGGCATCCCGAAAGAGAACGTTGTGATGCTCCACACAGGAGATGTGCTCGAGATCGGTGAGAGCGGCGCAGATGTGATCGATCATGTACAGGCCGGCGGCGTTCTCGTTGACGGACTCGGTGTCGGCGATGTCGGAAATATCGTTCTCCGTGACCGCCAGAACCTTGCCCAGAACGGTATCATTATCGTTGTCCTGACACTTGAGAAACACTCCAACCTCCTGCTCTCCGGACCGGATATCGTGTCCCGCGGATTTGTCTACGTGCGTGAGTCTGAGGATCTGATGGAGGAGGCACAGGCGATCGTGGATCAGGCTGTTGCAGACTGCTTAGAGCGCCACGTATCCGACTGGGGCAAGATCAAGAACATTATCCGCGACAGCTTAAGCGACTTCTTATGGAAGCGCATCAAGAGAAACCCGATGATCCTTCCAATCATCATGGAAGTTTAAATGAACCCAGTTAGCCGTGCACTGAGCTGGGCTGAAAATTGTGTTGCAAGCTTGCTTGCATAAGCAATTTTTGGCACAGCTCAGTATAGGGGGAACGCCCCCGGCTTCTTGTTTTCATGCACATGAAAACAAGAAGATACACGGCGGAGCTACCTGCAAGGGGAATGATATGAGCAAGATAACACGAGAAATCAACAAGATCAGCCTGTTTGTCATCAGCACATCCGGACGGATCATCCTGTATGGACTTGCTGCCATCCTGATCGTCACCGGGGCGAGAAGTGCCTACTCCTTTGGCCACGGGATCTTCTATGCGCCGGCGATGGAGGCGGAGCCGGGAACAGAGAAGAGCGTGAAGCTCACCGGAAACGAGTCGGTGGAAGAGGTCGGAAAGATCTTAAAGAAAGCCGGCCTGATCCGTGATCCGCGTACCTTTACGATCCAGGCAAAATGCTATGGATACGAGGTGAAGGCCGGAACCTATGAGTTAAATACATCGAAGGACTCCAAAGAGCTGATCGATATTTTAAAGGAAAATCCGGAAGATGCTGCGAAGGAAGATACGAAATCATGATCACGGAAAACAGACTTACGGCTTATATAAATTCCCTGGATCAGGGGGATGGGGAGCTCATTGAACAGATCGCGGAGACTGCGGTAAAAAACAGAGTTCCGATCATCCGCAGGGAGACGGCGGCACTTTTAAAGACAATGGTGACGCTTGTTTCCCCTGCCAGGATCCTGGAAGTCGGAACGGCGGTGGGGTATTCAGCGCTTTTGATGGCGTCTGTAATGCCGGAAAACTGCCGGATCACGACAATCGAAAAATATGAAAAAAGGATCCCGGAGGCGAAGGAAAATTTCTGCCTCGCAGGGATGGAAGAAAAGATCACGCTGCTGGAGGGCGACGCCGGGGAGATCCTCGCGGGGCTTTCCGGCTCCTTTGATTTTATCTTCATGGACGCGGCAAAGGGGCAGTATATCAACTGGCTGCCGGATATCCTGCGCCTGCTGAGAGACGGCGGACTCTTAATGTCTGACAATGTCCTGCAGGACGGGACGATCATGGAATCCCGCTATGCGGTGGAGCGTCGGGACCGCACGATCCATGAGAGAATGAGAGAGTATTTGTACACATTGAAACATATGGATGAATTTGAGACTTCGATCCTGCCGGTGGGCGATGGGGTCGCGCTCAGTGTAAAAAACAGGTCAGGAAAGGATTAGTTATGAGAAAAACAGAACTTCTGATTCCGGCAGGAAGCCTTGATGTCTTAAAGACGGCCGTGATCTACGGCGCCGATGCCGTATATCTCGGCGGTGAGGCATTCGGACTCCGCGCCAAAGCGAAAAACTTTACGAACGAAGAGATCATGGAAGGGATCAAATTTGCCCATGACCACGGCGTAAAGGTATATATCACGGCGAATATCCTCGCACACAACGATGACCTCCCGGGCGTGGAGGCATATTTTGAGGAATTAAAGACGATCCGTCCGGACGCGCTGATCATCTCGGATCCGGGTGTCTTTACGATCGCAAAGAGAGTTCTCCCGGATATGGAGATCCATATCAGCACACAGGCGAACAATACAAACTATGGAACTTACCTTTTCTGGCATGAACTCGGCGCAAAGCGCGTCGTCTCCGCCAGAGAGTTATCTTTAAAGGAGATCAAAGAGATCCGTGCACACATCCCGGAGGACATGGAGATCGAGAGCTTTATCCACGGCGCCATGTGCATCTCCTATTCCGGAAGATGTCTGCTCAGCAACTTCTTTACGGGGCGCGACGCGAACCAGGGTGCCTGTACCCATCCGTGCCGCTGGAAATATTCCGTTGTCGAGGAGACAAGACCGGGCGAGTACATGCCAGTCTATGAGAATGAGCGCGGAACTTATATCTTCAACTCCAAGGATCTCTGCATGATCGAACATGTGCCGGAGATGATCGATGCGGGGATCGACAGCTTTAAGATCGAGGGACGCATGAAGACGGCCCTCTACGTGGCGACTGTTGCGAGAACCTATCGCAAAGCGATTGATGATTATCTGGAGGACCCGGAAAAATATAAGGCGAACATGGAGTGGTACAAGGAAGAAATCGGAAAGTGTACGTATCGTGAGTTTACCACAGGCTTCTACTTCGGAAAACCGACTTCCGAGACCCAGATCTATGACAGCAATACTTACGTGAAGAACTATATCTACCTCGGAACCGTGGAAGAGCGGGATGCGAGAGGATTCGCGAAGATCGAGCAGAAGAATAAATTCTCTGTCGGCGAGACGATCGAGATCATGAAGCCGGATGGAAGAAATATTTCCGCGCTTGTCCGCGGCATCTACACAGAGGAAGGCGAGAGCCAGGAGAGCGCACCGCATCCGAAACAGATCCTTTATATCGATCTGGACGGGGAAGTGGAGCAGTACGATATTATCCGCAAGAAAGAGGCGGAGTAAGATCCGGATCCGGAAAGAAGACAAAGCTGAATGGCTGCGTGCAGGATTTAGAAAGGAGGCATGATCGTGACAGTAATTTTTGGCATCCTGGGAATATTGTGTCTCATTTATTATGGTGTGATCGTGATCTACTCCGGTGCGGGAACCTCATTTTCCGCCATCTGGATCGTGCTGGCGTTGGGATTTTTTATCATGGCGGCCGTGGGAAAGTTTTATCCGCGGATCCGTGACAGAGTGCCGGTGCAGATCGAGGTAGCTGTGATCACATTCTTTTCAGCGATCGCATTCATCTTCATCGTTGTGGAGCTCCTTATGGGATTCGGCGCGCTGTCTTTTCAGAAAGAGAGCGTCAACTATGTGATCGTTCTCGGTGCGCAGGTGCGCGGAAATACGATCAGCCGCACGCTGGAGCGGCGTCTGGAAAAGGCTGTGGAGTACGCGGCATATCATCCGAACACGGTATTTGTGCTTTCTGGCGGACAGGGGGATGACGAGGACGTGACGGAGGCATCCGCCATGTACCGCTACATGAAGAGCCGCGGAGTCCCAGATTACCAGCTGCTTCTTGAGGAATCATCCCGCAGCACTTACGAAAATATGGTATACAGCAAAATGCTGATTACAGAGCGTGAGCGGATCCGCCGTGCGACACTCCGCGCCGCCATGGCGGAATCCGGATATCTTCTCCCCCCGGATGAGGAGATCGTGATCCGGGTAGGGATTCTCACCAACAATTTCCACGAACTCCGCGCCAAAGGGATCGCCCGCCACGTCGGCCTCCCCAACGTCAGCGGCATCTCCGCAAAGTCGGATCCCGTGCTGTTTGTACATTTTTGCGTGAGAGAGTGTTTTGCGATATTAAAAGATAAATTTGTGGGGAATATGTAACCAAGGGGATCAAGCTTAGAAGCCCGACGCAAGCTTGCTTGCAGGCGGGATTATAAGTTTGAGACCCACTCCCCACATGAGTAAGTAGCCATTTTTTCGAAGAAAAAATGAGCGGATTACGAATGTGGGGGGCAGGATTGCGGGAGCACGAAGTGCGGAGCAATCCGGTTACGACTATAGCGTAAAAAAGAAAGGATTTTCAGACATGGAGAGCCAGATCGAATCAGTCAAAGCCCTTGACGCGTATCGTCTTCGGCAGGTAAAACATATCCCGGAACTGAATTCCGACGGTATGATCTTAGAGCATAAAAAAACAGGGGCAAATATTTTCCTCATGAGCAACGAGGATGACAACAAAGTATTCTGCATCGGTTTCCGGACACCGCCGGCGGACAGCACCGGTGTTCCGCACATCATCGAGCACACCGTGCTCTGCGGATCTGATAAATTCCCGGTGAAGGACCCGTTTGTGGAACTTGTAAAGGGATCTTTGAATACATTCTTAAACGCGATGACCTACCCGGACAAGACCGTGTACCCGATCGCGAGCTGCAATGAGACGGATTTCCAGAACCTTATGGACGTATATATGGACGCCGTCTTCCATCCGAATATCGGAAAAGAGAAGAAGATCTTCATGCAGGAAGGTTGGCACTATGAGCTCGAAAGCCCGGAAGATGAAATCACCTACAACGGCGTTGTATACAACGAGATGAAAGGGGTATTTTCCTCCCCGGAGAGCGTTCTGGACAGCTTCATCCACACGGCAATGTTCCCGGATACCTGCTACGGAGTGGAGTCCGGCGGAGACCCGGAGGACATCGTTAAGCTGACTTACGAGGATTACCTTGCGTTCTATCATAAATATTATCACCCGTCCAACAGCTATATCTATCTCTACGGAGATATGGACATGGCGGAAAAATTAAAATGGCTCGATGAGGAATATCTCGGAAAGTACGACAGAAAAGAGATCGATTCCGAGATCCGGATCCAGAAAAAATTCAAGGAGCCGATCGAGCGGGAGATCTTCTATTCCGTCTCCGAGTCCGAGAGCCTTGACCATGCGACTTACCTTTCGATCAACACGCAGGCCGGAAACGAGCTCTCCCCGAAGGAGTACGTGGCGTTCCAGATCCTGGAGTATGTGCTCTTAGATGCGCCGGGCGCACCGCTTAAAAAAGCACTCTTAGACGCGGGGATCGGCGATGATATCATGGGCGGCTACGAGTATGGGATCCTGCAGCCGTATTTCTCCGTGATCGCAAAGAATGCAGAGCGTGAGCAGAAAGATGAGTTCGTGAAAGTCGTAAAATCCACACTGAGAAAACTGGTGGACGGCGGCATCGAGAAAAAGAGCCTGAAGGCCGGGATCAACAACTACGAATTCCAGTACCGCGAGGCGGATTACGGTTCTGCGCCGAAGGGACTCATGTACGGTCTCCAGTGCCTGGACAGCTGGCTCTACGGCGGCGATCCGATGATGCACTTAGAGTATGAGGAGACCTTCGCAGCCTTAAAAGAGGGCGCTGACCATGGATATTTTGAAGGACTTATCAGGACATACCTTCTCGACAACCCGTATGAGGCGGTTGTGATCGCAAGCCCGAAGAAGAACCTTACCGCCCGGATCGAAGAGCAGACTGCAAAGAAGTTAAAGGAATACAAGGACAGCCTCTCCAAAGAGGAAATCGATGCGCTGATTCGCCAGACAAAGGAATTAAAAGAGTACCAGGATACCCCGTCCCCGAAGGAAGACCTCGAGAAGATCCCGATGCTGACGAGAGATGAGATCGGAAGAGAGCCTGCGAAGCTGATCTTTGAGGAGACAAAGCTTGACGGCATCACCGTGGTCCGCCACGAGATGTTTACATCCGGGATCGGATATCTGAAAGTTCTCTTCAATACGAACCGGGTTCCGATGGAAGACCTGCCGTATCTCGGACTCTTAAAATCCGTCCTCGGATATGTGGATACGAAAAATTACAGTTACAGTGATCTGAGCAGTGAGATCTTCTTAAACAGCGGCGGTGTTTCCTTCTCCGTAACCTCCTATCCGGATCTTGCGAAAGCGGGAAGCTTCACAGGAGTTTTCGTTTGCAGCGCGAGAGTCCTCTATGAGAAACTTGACTTTGGATTCGAGATCCTGGAAGAGATCATCAACCGCTCGGTTCTCGATGATGAAAAGCGCTTAAATGAGATCTTGAGCGAAGGAAAGTCAAAGTCCCAGATGAAACTCATGGGATCCGGTCACACGGCGGCCGTTGCGAGAGGGACCTCTTACTTCTCCGATACTTCCTATTTCAACGATATGACAGGCGGGATCGGATACTATAAATTCTTAGAGGACCTGGCAAAGAACTTTGAGACAAAGAAAGACGAGATCATTGCCGGCCTGAAGCGTGTGATGGCAGCGCTCTTTACGAGAGAGAACATGACAGTCAGCTACACAGCTGACCAGGAAGGATTCTCTTATCTAGAAGGCGCGATGAAGAAGCTTTCTGAGAAGATCCCGGCAGGAACCGGAAAAATCTATCCGTTCACAGCACCGAAGGAGAACAGAAATGAGGGCTTTACTTCCTCCTCCAAGGTCAACTATGTGGCACACTGCGGAACCTTCGCGGGAAGCGGATATTCCTACACAGGCGCGCTGCGGATCTTAAAAGTGATGTTAAGCTATGATTATCTCTGGATCAACATCCGCGTGAAAGGCGGCGCATACGGCTGCATGAGCGGCATCGGGCGTTCCGGTGAGGGATATTTTGTCTCCTACCGTGATCCGGAGGTGAAGAAGAGTGATGATATCTATCTCGGAATTCCGGATTATCTGGAGAATTTCGAGGCGGATGAGCGCACGATGACAAAATATGTCATCGGAACCATCAGCGATATTGATACTCCGCTGACGCCGTCCTTAAAGGGAAGCCGCGGACTCTCCGCATGGTATTCCGGAGTGACGGATGAGATGATGAAAAAAGAGCGCGAGGAGATCTTAAACGCGACCGTGGAAGATATCCGCGCCCTCGCACCGATCACAAAGGCAGTCCTTGAGACAGGAGCCGTGTGCGTGGTAGGAAATGAGGACAAGATCAAGGCGGACAGGGAACTGTTCAAGGAGATCAAACCGTTATTTGAGTAAGGAAAAGCGTAACTGTGAAGGTACTGGACAGCTACGGAAAAGCTAAGGAGAATTCATGAAAAAAGGATATAAATCAGGTTTTGTGACACTGATCGGCCGTCCGAATGTTGGAAAATCCACATTGATGAACCATCTGATCGGACAGAAGATCGCGATCACGTCGGAAAAACCGCAGACCACGAGAAACAGGATCCAGACCGTGTATACAGACGAACATGGTCAGATCATCTTCCTCGACACACCGGGGATCCACAAAGCGAAAAACAAGCTCGGTGAGTACATGGTAAACGTTGCGGAGCATACACTCCGTGAGGTCGACGTGATCTTATGGCTCGTGGAGCCGGGAACCTACATTGGTTCCGGTGAGCAGCATATCTTAAAAGTGCTGCAGACCGTAAAGACACCGGTCATCCTCGTCATCAACAAGATCGATACGGTGAAGAAAGAGGATATCTTAAAGACCATCGAGACCTACAAGGATGCATACCACTTTAAAGAGGTGATCCCGGTATCGGCGATGAAGAAGACGAACACCGACACGCTGATCCACACGATCTTCCAGTATCTGCCGGAGGGACCGCAGTACTATGATGAGGACACCGTGACCGACCAGCCGATGCGCCAGATCGCTGCGGAGCTGATCCGTGAGAAAGCACTCCGCATGATGTCGGATGAGATCCCGCACGGGATCGCAGTGACGATCGAGCGGATGACGGAGCGCGACAACGGCATGTTCGATATCGATGCGACGATCATCTGTGAGAGAGAGTCCCACAAGGGGATCGTGATCGGAAAAGGCGGTCAGATGTTAAAGCGCATCGGAACCTCCGCAAGGATCGAGATCGAGAACCTCATGGACACGAAGGTCAACTTAAAGCTCTGGGTCAAGGTCCGCAAGGAGTGGAGAGATTCCGAGCTGTATATGAAGAACTACGGATATAATTCGAAAGATATCTGATCACTCTGCTGCAGCATGGCTGGTCAGGCAGACAGATTTCTGTCTGCGGCCGTAGCAGGAAAGATCTGGATCAGATGCAAGAGGTTATTAAAGGAACGAAGAAATGAGAGAACAGGTAGTCCTGACCGGGATGGTCATTAAATCTGCCCCGGCGGGCGAATATGACAGAAGACTCGTGATCTTAACCTGCGAGCGGGGAAAGATCACGGCTTTTGCAAGAGGTGCGAGAAGACCCGGAAGTACGCTGATGGCGTCCTCCGCCCCCTTTGTGTTCGGCACATTCTCCCTCTATGAGGGCCGGGACGCCTATTCCCTCGTCTCTGTTGAGGTACAGAATTACTTCCGGGAGATCACGGAAAATATGGAGACGGCATGTTACGGATCCTATTTTCTGGAGTTCGCGGACTATTACGGGAGAGAGAACCTGGAGGCAGTCGAGACCTTAAAACTTCTCTACCAGTCCCTCCGGGCACTCTTAAAGAGCGCGATCCCGAACCGGCTCGTGAGGGCTGTCTTTGAGTTAAAACTCATGGAGATCAACGGCGAGTACATGGAAAAGCCTCTGGGAAGGCTGGAAGACTCCACGATCTATACGTGGGAATACGTTCTCGCGTCTCCGGTGGAAAAGCTTTACACCTTTACAGTCACGGAGAAAGTCCTGGAAGAATTCACAAAGTGTGTGGCGGAAAATAAGCGGCGATTTGTGGATAAAACCTTCCATTCACTTGACATTTTGGATGTTCTTGTATATAAATGATGTTAAAGGTTTTTTGACTTTTTTGGCAATGGATCATTCGTTGCTTTTCACGGGTAGGAATTTTCAGAACTGAAAATTCCGTATGATACAGTAGCGGTCGCGGATTTTGCCGATTTGGAATGCGAAGCATCGGTATCATAAACAGGTTTATCCTTAAAAAGCGTTTTGAGGATCAAGGAGGAATTATGAAAAAAGGACAGACGGCGGCAGCCATTCTCCTTCTCGTATTTGCCTTAAACGGCTGCGGCGGCGGAGTGGGAAAGACCGCATTTGCCCCGACGGAGACCAGCCTTTATGTCACAAAGGAAGGCACCGTCACCAGCGCAGATGTGGAAATCTGCGAGAATGATTATTACAGCGCCGATGAATTAAAAGCCTATGCGCAGGAGATGCTGGACGCATTCGAGAGCGAAAACCAGTCCGGAAGCAGTGAGAAAAAGGCTGAGATCACGGAATGCACCGTGAAGGACGGGACTGCGAAACTTCTCATCACCTTCCCGGATGCGGAGGAATACCTTCGCTTTGCGGCGGAGTATCCGGATGAGGAGAGCGGGATCCAGGTCGAGAGTCTGGATGTGGTTTCCGTGCAGGACGGAGTGGAAAAAGGCTATATCGTCGGTTCAAATTTCTATAAAGCAGGCGATGAAAAGACGGAAGTATCCGCTGTGGACATCACAAAACAGAAAAAGCTTTATGTGGTCTGTGTGACCGGCAGCGCGAAGCTCCAGACGGACGGCGCGATCCAGTATGTGTCCGAGGGCGTGACCTTAAACGGGAATACGGCCGAGACGCCGGAAGGCGAGACGTCTTATATTATCTTCAGATAAAAGGATCCGGCGGAAATCCGCGGATCTTAGAGAGACGGGATCTTCAGTTTAAGATCCTGTGATCATGGCAATACGCCGGATGGGATGGAATCACCCCGAAATCCCAGGTGGTTGTAGATAGAATTACTTTCCGCATAAACCAGTGCGGAAGAGATCAAGAGGAGAGTCACAATGGAAAAGACAATGGAAAAAATTGTAGCACTTGCGAAATCCAGAGGCTTTGTATATCCGGGTTCCGAGATTTACGGAGGTCTTGCAAACACATGGGATTACGGCAATCTGGGCGTAGAGCTTAAGAATAACGTAAAACGTGCGTGGTGGAAGAAATTCATCCAGGAAAATCCGTACAACGTAGGTGTGGACTGCGCGATCTTAATGAACTCCCAGACATGGGTTGCATCCGGACATATCGGCGGTTTCTCTGACCCGTTAATGGACTGTAAGGCATGTAAAGAGCGTTTCCGTGCCGACAAGCTCATCGAGGACTACATGGCAGAGAAAGGCGTTGAGCCGGAGACTCCGATCGATGGCTGGAGCCAGGAGCAGATGAAGAAGTACATCGACGACAACCAGATCCCGTGCCCGAGCTGCGGAAAGCATGACTTCACAGATATCCGTCAGTTCAACTTAATGTTCAAGACATTCCAGGGCGTTACCGAGGATGCAAAGAACACGGTTTACTTAAGACCGGAGACAGCACAGGGTATTTTCGTAAACTTCAAGAATGTCCAGAGAACATCCAGAAAGAAAGTTCCGTTCGGTATCGGACAGATCGGTAAGTCCTTCCGTAACGAGATCACACCGGGCAACTTCACATTCCGTACCAGAGAGTTTGAGCAGATGGAGTTAGAGTTCTTCTGCAAACCGGGTACAGACCTTGACTGGTTCGCATACTGGAAACAGTTCTGCATCAAGTGGCTGCAGGATCTCGGCATCAAACCGGACGAGATGCGTGCGCGTGACCATTCTCCGGAGGAGCTCTGCTTCTACAGTAAGGCAACCACAGACCTTGAGTTCTTATTCCCGTTCGGCTGGGGCGAGCTCTGGGGTATCGCGGACAGAACCGATTACGACCTGACACAGCATCAGAACGTATCCGGACAGGATATGTCCTACTTCGACGATGAAGTAAACGAGAAGTACATCCCGTACGTTATCGAGCCGTCACTCGGCGCAGACCGTGTAACACTTGCATTCCTCTGCTCCGCATATGACGAGGAAGAGTTAGAGGGCGGCGATGTCCGCACCGTTATGCACTTCCATCCGGCGATCGCACCGGTGAAAGTCGGCATCCTTCCGTTATCCAAGAAGTTAAACGAGGGCGCTGAGAAGGTATACGCAGAACTCTCCAAATACTACAACTGTGAGTTCGATGACAGAGGAAATATCGGTAAGAGATACAGAAGACAGGACGAGATCGGTACTCCGTTCTGCGTAACATACGACTTTGATTCTGAGACAGACGGCGCTGTAACCGTTCGTGACAGAGACACGATGGAGCAGGTTCGTATTCCGATCACAGAGTTAAAGAGCTATTTTGAGGATAAATTAAGTTTCTAATGGAGTCCGGAATGTGCAAAGCACATGACTGGCTGCGGAGCGGATCTGCAGACGGCGTGTGCGCCGCATGTGATTTAGGACTTTATGACAGGATGAGGCGGCTGGATCTTATGTCAGACCGCCTCTTTCTTCTATAACAGGAAATGACAGACAGGAAAGAAAAATGGGAAAAAGTAAGATCATTCTGGCATCCGGTTCCCCGAGACGGAAAGAGCTGCTTTTGCAGATCGGGATCGTCCCGGAGATCATCGTGAGCCATGTGGAAGAGAAGATCACATCGGACATCCCTGCTGAGGTCGTTATGAGTCTCGCAGAGCAGAAAGCCGTCGATGTGGCAAAAGAGATGCCGGAGGGAACCGTGATCCTTGGGTCCGACACGGTCGTCGCGGCGGACGGAAAGATCCTCGGGAAGCCGAAGAGCCATGAGGAGGCGTATGAGATGATCAGGCGTCTCGCGGGGCGCAGCCATCAGGTCTATACGGGCGTCTGCCTCGTGAAAAAAGGACCGGAGGGAGAAGCGGATACGGTCGTTTCCTTCTATGATGAGACGGACGTGAATGTTTCCCCGATGACGGAAAAAGAGATCCGGGAGTATGCGGATTCCGAGGAGCCGATGGACAAGGCAGGATCGTATGCGGTCCAGGGATTTTTTGCAAGATATATCGACGGATTAAAGGGATCTTACGCGAATGTGATGGGACTTCCGGTGCATCTTGTATATCAGGAATTGAAAAAACTTGGTGCTTTATAAATGTGCAGACGGGTTGATTCAGCAGGTCAGAGCATCTTGCTGTGCTGACCGTAATAAAACATACTTGCAGACAACGATCTGTGAGGTCTGCGTACCTGTTGCGGGAGACACAGGAAAACATAAACTTGAGGACAGAAATATGGGAAAATGGAACCGGTGGGGAAGGACGCTTGCGGCGGTCGTCCTCACGGCAGTGATCGTCTGCGGATGCGGCGTGAAAGAGACGCTGCTTTCCGGCAGAAAAAGTGAAAGAGAGTACGGGAAAGCCGAGACCATGGTGATCGTCACCACGGAGCGGCTCCGTTATGAAGAATTATATACAGACAAGATCTGGGATGTCGCGGTGGACGAGTCCGGAACTACGTTTGAGGAGACTCTGGTAAACCAGATCCATGATTTTTTAAAGGAATTAAAGACCATGAGCCGCATGGCCGACGAGGAGAACGTCACACTCTCGGGAAAAGAGCGGGAGCTTGTGAAGCAGGCGGCGGCTCAGTATATGGAAAATCTGAAAAACGCCGGGGACAGCTTCGAGATTACCCGGGATGTGGCAGAATCCTTATATGAGGACTACTGGAAAGCGGAAAAACTGGTGGAGACACTGACGGAAAATGTCAATCTGGAGGTCAGCGACAGCGAGGCGAAGGTCATCACGGTCGATGAGATCGTACTTTCCGACAAAGATCAGGCGGATGAGACCTTAAAAAAGGTCCGGACGGAGGGAACGGATTTTATGACGGTCGCAAAAGAGGTGTCCGAGGACCAGGAAATCGAGAAAAAGATCTCCAGAGGCATGAGGTCAGAAGAATATGAGCAGGCCGCTTACGTGCTGGCTTCCGGGGAGATCAGCGATGTGATCGGGGCAGACGGAAAATATTATATCCTGCGCTGCGTGAGCGATTACGATGAGGCCCCGACGAAGATCCGGAAGGAAGAGATGGTCCGGGAGAAGAAGAACGAGGCGTTCTATGAGACATACTCGGAGTACGCGGCGAAGGTCCATCTCGCGAAGGATGACAGTCTGTGGAAAAATCTTTCCATCACAGACGGGGAGAAGACATCGGCAGATTTCTTCGAGATCTTTGAGACGGTATGTAAGGAGACGGAATGACGGTCCCTCTGGTCTGCGCATCTGTTTGCGGACTGTGAGATCACATAGACGGAACGGCGTAACTATTCAGTAGGTCTGCGCACTTGCTGCGCTGACCGTAATAAAGCACAGGATTGTAACTGTGAGGGTGCTGAACAGTTACGGAACGGCAAAAAATATATGGAGGTAAGCAATGGTAGCGTTAAAGGTCGAAGAGCAGAAAGCATTTACGGAAGGGCTTTTTATCGGGGAGATCTTTGATAAATTCCTTGTCAGGGAAGCGGAGATCGTGACCTGGAACCGGTTTTCCATCGACGGAAAGATCCGTCAGGGATATTTTTCGGAAGAAGAGCTCGAGGAGAACCGGATCGAAGAATATTCTTCCTGGAAGAGCTTAAAGCCGATCTGCTACTCCCTGATCAGGGGAAAACGGCTGCCGGAGAGCTTCCGGATCGTATTTCTGATGCCGCCGTCGGCAAGAGACCGGTTTGTTTCCGGGAGAGTTCCGGGGATCAGTCCGGATCAGGTCGGGGGACTTTACATCAATGTCCAGTATGAAAACCACGAGATGATCTGCGTCACGGGGACGTCCATGAAACAGTTTACCATGGATCGGACGCTGGAGAATGAATGGGACGAGAATGTAAGGAAATTCCTCCGGAAAAACGGGGTAGCAGTCAGCTAGGACCGGCTGTGGTCTGTAAAATATGGGAAACAGACCGGAAAGCAGCATCATTTTGGGAAAGGGGTTACTATCATGGAAAAATTTGCGGATCTTCAGTATGTCCGTCCGGACATGGAAAAAGTCTTTGCGCGCGTATCGGGGGATATCGCAGCGTTAAAGGAAGCAAAGAGCTATGAGGAGTTTAAAAATGCCTACATGGACTTCGTGGAGGCGGATACGGAGCTTGAGACGGCAAAGACAGTCGCTCATATCCGGAACACGATCAACCTTTTAGACAGCTTCTACGAGGGCGAGATGGCATATTTCAACAGCCAGATGCCGAAATACGGGATCCTGAAAAAAGAGATGGGAGAGGTCATTGTGGCATCCCCGTTCAAAGGCGAGATGGAGAAAGAATTCGGCTCCATCCTCCTGCAGAATATGGAAGCGCAGAAACAGCTCTCCGACGAGTGCATCGTGGACGATCAGGTGGAGGAAGCCGAGCTTGTCAACCAGTACATGAAGACCCAGGCGGCGGCCACCGTGGATTTCCGCGGAGAGCAGCTCGGGACATACGGACTCTTAAAACACATGCAGAGTACGGACCGCACTGAGAGAAAAGCGGCGTTTGAGGCATGGGCGAAGCTCTATGCGGGGATCGCCCCGAAGCTCGACGAAGTCTATGACGGTCTCGTGAAGGTGCGCTCCGGAATGGCGAAAAAGCTTGGATTTGAGAGCTTTATCCCGATGGGATATCTGCGCCGCCGCCGTTTCGACTATACGGCGAAAGACCTGGAAGTGTTCCGGAAACAGGTGCGGGAGATCATTGTCCCGGCTGTGAAGGAGCTCTATGAGCGCCAGAAAGAGGCACTCGGCATCGAGCATCTCTATTATTACGATGAGTCCCTGACCTCCCCGGACGGAAATCCGGTCCCGGTCGGTGATAAGGAATACCTGGTCGGTGAGGCTCAGAAGATGTACCGCGAACTCTCGAAGGAGAGCGGAGAGTTCTTCGATTTCATGATCGAACATGATCTCTTCGACCTGGAGTCGAAACATGGGAAGCGCGCGGGCGGATACTGCACGATACTTCCTCTCTACCATGCACCGTTCATCTTCTCCAACTTCAACGGCACGGACGCCGATGTGAATGTCCTGACCCACGAGGCGGGCCACGCGTTTGCCGGTTTCACAGCGGCAAAATTCCAGAAGATCCCGGAGCTCTGCCACTCCACAAGTGAGATCGCGGAGATTCACTCAATGAGCATGGAACTCTGGACTTACCCCTGGATGGAGAAATTCTTCGGGGGCCGCGCGGAGCAGTACCGGAAAGACCACCTCGCGGACGCGCTCATGAAGATCCCGTATATGGTCTGCGTGGATGAATTCCAGCACAAGGTCTTTGAAAATCCGGAGATGACCGCGATGGAGCGGAGAGCAGTCTGGAGCAGCCTGGAAAAGATCTATATGCCGTGGAGAGATTATGACGGCAACGAATTCCTTGAGGGCGGCGGATTCTGGATGCAGAAGCAGCACATCTTCCTGTATCCGTTCTACTATGTGGACTACGCGATGGCCCAGATGGGTGCGTTCGAGTTCTACACAAAGATGAAGGAAGACCGGAAAGCGGCATGGGCAGACTACTACAAACTCTGCGCAGCCGGCGGTTCCATGGGATATTTCGATCTCTTAAAATACAGCGGACTCCACAAAGTCCTGGATGACGGTTCTGTGAAGATCATCCTGAAGGGCGTGTTTGAGGAGCTGGGATTATAAAAATATAGATAAGCAGCGGAACGTACTCTCTGAGAGTAGTTCTGCTGCTTTTTTCATCGAGAAGAATACAACATGCAATACGGCATAAATTGGTTACTTTTCACGGGTAGGAATTTTCTGAACTGAAAATTCCGTATGATACCGTTATGGCCGCGGATTTTGCCGATTCGGAATGCGAAGCATCGGCAAAATCCTGTTACAGTGCGCGGGCATGGAGTGCCCGTGTACTGTAACATAAATTGTAAAAACTTCCTCTTAGTTTTCAGAAAAAAGTAAGGAAAAAAGGGTCGAAATATGGTAGGATGATACTAGGGTCAAAAGGACGAAAATCCGATGCAAGCTTGCTTGCAAGAGGATTTCCGACCTTGGGACCCGCCAAAAACATGAATAAGCAGCCATTTTTCGTAGAAAAATGTGCGGATTATGAATGTTTTCGAGTATTGTGAGAGCACGAAGTGCGGAACAATACGGTATCATAAGAAACCTAAAAAGGAGGACAAATCATGGAACAGATCGCAATCCTTGTTGTGGATGATGAGAAAGAGATCGCGGACCTTGTGGAGATCTACCTGGTCAGCGATGGATATAAAGTATTTAAGGCAAACAATGCGAAAGAGGGACTGGAGATCCTGGAAAAGGAGGAGATCCATCTGGTGCTCCTGGACATCATGATGCCGGGAATGGACGGACTCGAGATGTGCAGAAAGATCCGGGAGACGAACAACATCCCGATCATCATGCTGAGTGCGAAATCAACGGATCTTGACAAGATCCTGGGACTTGGGACCGGCGCGGATGACTATGTGGTAAAACCGTTCAATCCGCTTGAACTCACGGCCCGCGTGAAATCCCAGCTCCGCCGTTATACCCAGTTAAACCCGAACAGCAATACCGGAAAGGCGGCAAAGAACGAGATCACGATCCGCGGACTCTCGATCAACAAAGACAACCACAAGGTCATCGTGTACGGGGAGGAGATCAAGCTGACTCCGATCGAGTTCGATATCCTGTACCTTCTCGCGTCGAATCCGGGCCGCGTGTTCAGCACGGATGAAATCTTTGAGAAGGTGTGGAACGAAAAAGTATACGAGGCAAACAATACCGTCATGGTACATATCCGGAGACTGCGCGGAAAGATGAAAGAAGACACGAGACAGGATAAGATCATCACGACGGTCTGGGGGGTAGGATACAAAATTGAAAAGTGACTGGAGCAGAAACTTTTACACGCAGATCGCGGTCAATATCTTTTACAGCGCTCTGATCGCATGTCTGGTGGACGCGTTCCTGATCATGAATATCAACCTTCTGCTGGCATATCTGGACCAGACCAGGTACGCGAATATGATGATCTTCCAGATCTTCCGGATGGGGACGATCACGACGATCCTCTATGTCCTCATCGGGATCGGAGTCTTTTCCCTCACGCTTCTGCTGCTTGAGAGAAAGACGATGAAATACATCGGAAAGATCGCGATGGCGATCCAGAACATCTCCGAAGGCGATCTGAATACCCAGATCGAGGTCGTGGGAGACGATGAATTCTCTGCAATGGCATCCAATCTGAACAGGATGGAAGCAGATATCCGGAAGCTTATGGATAAGGAGCGCGAATCGGAGCGGACGAAGAATGAGCTGATCACGAACGTCGCCCATGACCTTCGGACACCGCTTACGTCCATCATCGGCTATCTGGAGCTTCTCTCCTCCGGACCGGCGATCAGCCAGGAGATGCAGAAAAAGTATATCGATATCGCCTATGTGAAGGCAAAACGCCTGGAAAAACTGATCGAAGATCTCTTCGGCTTTACGAAGATGAACTACGGCAGGATTTCCATGAACGTCGGAAAAGTGGACATCGTTAAGCTTCTCGGGCAGCTTTTGGAGGAATTTTATCCGAGTTTTATGGATAAGGACCTGACTTACGAGTTAAAGAGCAATGTCCCGTCCCAGGTGATCACGGCGGACGGAAATCTCCTCGCGAGACTTTTTGACAACCTGATCAACAACGCGATCAAATACGGGGCCGAGGGAAAGAAAGTCCTGGTCCAGGTGCTCGCGAAGGACGATACCGTCACGGTGTCCGTCACGAACTACGGCTATGTGATCCCGGCGGAGGAGCTGCCGCTGATCTTCAATAAATTTTACCGCGTGGAGCAGTCCCGCTCATCAAAGAGCGGAGGAACCGGTCTGGGACTCGCTATTGCAAAGAGCATCGTGGACATGCATGGCGGAACGATCAGCGTGACTAGTGACTTGAACGGAACGGTGTTCACCGTAAAGCTGAAGGTGGATTTTGATGTGAATAAGGAAAATTTTGCAGGCAATGCTTCACGCTAGGAATATCAGGGGAAATATATGAATCAGACGAAAAAATATCTGCTTTTTGGGTGCATGGCTGCCGTCCTTGTGACGGCGGGCAGCTTTCCCGCTTTTGCCGGGGATTCGGAACTCTACGGAGTCAGCCTGGATCAGGAAGAACAGGCGAAAGCTCCGGTCGCTCTGGACATCACGGCCGTGTATGGGAAGACGGCCAGGCTCGGGAGTTTTGTCCCGTTAAAGATCCGCCTCTACGGCCAGTCGGAGAGTGCGTTTCAGGGGACTCTTACCGTGTCGACGCTGGAGAGCGACAACAACGGGACGGCGGAACCGTATGAATATTCCTGGTCGGTCGAGGTTTCTCCTGCGGAGACAAAGAACATGGAGCTCTACGTCCCGCTGGGACAGAAAAACGGCAGGATCTATCTGACATTAAAAGACGCGAAAAACAGGACCATGGGGGAAACCTCCATGGATTTTGACGTTTCAAAGGAAGAGAGCCGTCTCCTTGTGGGAGTTATCGAAAACAGACCGGGAAACTTAAACTGGCTCGACGGAGTCAGTCTGAATTACGGGATGGTCCAGTCGAAAACGGTCGAGATCGCGAAGGAGGACTTTCCGGATGACCCGAGAGGACTTTCGATGTTCGACCTGCTCATTGTAAACGGGATCGACTGCGGGACTCTTGACCAGGCACAGAAAGAGGCCGTGGCGGACTGGGTGAGCGACGGTGGTACCCTGATCCTCGGAACCGGAAAAAACGGCGGGAAAACACTGGAACTCCTGAGTGAAATGCAGACGGATATCACGCTGGAGGACGCGAAGACCGTGTGGATCGGAATGGGAACCGAGTACGCGGATCAGAATCCGGCAGAATCTGAGGTGCGCTTAAACTATGCGCAGGCGGAGATTCCGGGTGCTTCGGAACGGATGGTCACAGACGGGACCCCGCTCTTAAAGATCATGAGCTGCGGAAACGGACGGATCGGTGTTCTGGGGATCGATCTTTCGGAGATCACCGGCTTCGTGAAACGAAATCCTTCCTACGCAGCCTGGTTTCTCGGGGAGGTGTTCCGGGAGAAAGAACTGAACAAGATCTATTACTATTCTTATGGCCGGGATGCCGACTACTGGAATGCCCAGAATCTTGTGAGCGGAGGAAATGCGAAGCGGCTTCCGAACCTTGTCCTCTATGGCTTTGTGATCTTTGGATATCTGGTCATCGCGGGGCCGGGTCTCTATCTGATGCTGAAAAGAAAAGGACTGAACAGGTATTACGGCGGTTCTTTGCTTGTCTTTTCGGCAGCAGCCTGCGTTGTGATTTGGGCGATGGGAGGAAAGACGAGATTCACGAGTGAGTTCTGTACAAGTGCGACGATCCTGGATGCGGAGAACGATACCGTCCGTGAGAAGACATTCTTAAATATCCGGACGCCGGACAGCAGCGGATTTTCCGTGAAGCTCACGCCGGACTACCGGGTCTCCCCGCTGACAAGGAGCGGACGGTATGATACGGTCCGTGTGGAGAACTTTGAAAAGAACATTCAGGCTGCAATCGGGATCCGGAAAGAGACGGATGACCCCGTGATCTTCAGCAGAAGATCAAAAGCGTTTGACTCCCGGTATTTTCTTCTGGAACGGGAGACAGAGATGCAGGGCAAAACGGATGCCAGTCTCACGGTATCGGGCGGAAAGATCAGCGGTTATGTTGAGAATCATCTGCCTGTGAAGCTGGAAAATGCGGCGGTCTATCTCTACGGACAGGTCGTGATCCTGGGCGATCTGGAGCCGGGACAGAGGATCGAACTGGAGAATGAGAATCTTCTGGTATGGCCGGTCGGAATGACATGGCTGCTCGCGAATCGGGTCTGCGGCTATCCGGACCGCGCGGACGATTCGAACGAGGAGTACATGGAAAATATTCAGAAATCCGGTCTCGGAGGATATTTTGCGGATCATTATTATTCCAGATATAACCCGGAAGTCCGACTCGGCGGCTTTATTCCGTCATCCTACGCGGGATCGGCCGGAATCCCTGCTGACGACCAGGACGGAAAGACGTTCTATACGGAACCGGTGAGTTGTCAGATGGGAAAGGACGGGGAGATCTACCGCTGTGGTCAGATGGCGGAGCCGTCTGTGAGTACCGGAATGGGCGTCAGTTACGGAAATGCCATGCTCCTGTACGGAACGGATCCGGTGATCGTGGAATATGATCCGGGAACGGATATTCAGATCGGGACATATTCCTTCCTGCCTGTTTCGGAGCAGTTTTTCGAGGATGCGAGATATTCCTATATCGGCCGGTTTTCCGGAGAAGCGTCATTTTATAATGAGAAGACGGGAACCTACGATCCGGTCGATATCCGGAAACAGGATTTTACGAGGGAGGAACTGAGCGATTACATTGCCGCGGACGGAAAGATCACGGTCCGCTATTCCGGCGGGAATGATGTGGAGAATGGAACCAGTCAGGCACTTCCGCTCCTGATGGTCACGGGGAGGGAAAACTGATGCTGAAGATACAGGGGCTGAAAAAGAAATTTGGCAATTTTGAGGCGCTCTCCGGACTCGACATGGAAGTTGCAGAGGGAGCGCTTTACGGCTTTGTCGGACCGAACGGAGCCGGAAAGACCACAGCGATCCGCATCATCACGGGACTCCTGAATGCGGATGAAGGTTCTGTCCTGATCGACGGAAAAGATGCGTTCTGCTACCGGGACCAGGTGAAGGATCTGTTTGGATACGTTCCGGATGAATTTGGTCTGTATGACAATCTGAAAGTCTGGGAATACATGGACTTTTTTGCCTCCTGTTACGGGCTTTCCGGCCTGGTGGCGAGAGAGCGGTGTACAAACCTCCTGGAACAGGTAAAGCTTGCGGATAAGGAAGACTTTTTCGTGGACAGTCTTTCGCGCGGAATGAAGCAGCGGCTCTGTCTGGCCCGCGCGATGATCCACGATCCGAAGCTTCTGATCCTGGACGAGCCGACCTCCGGGATGGATCCGAGGGCGCGCGTGGAATTCAAGGAGCTCTTGAAGGAGCTGTGCGCGGAGGGAAAGACGATCCTTGTGAGCTCCCACATCCTCTCGGAGTTGGCGCAGATGTGTACCGATATCGGGATCATCGATGCCGGAAAGATCGTTCTGTCCGGAAACATGGGGGATATCTTAAGGCAGGTCAATGATTCGAATCCGATCCGTGTCCAGGTTGTCGAGAATGTCCGGGAGGCGGTACAGTTTCTCAGGGCAGAGCCGGAGGTCCGGACGATCACGGTGGAAGGAAACGACCTCGTCGTGGGATTCCACGGCGGAAAGGACGCGGAGGCGATGCTTCTCGCAAAACTGGTAGCGCACAACATCGGGATCTGCGGATTCTGGAGAGAACAGGGGGACCTGGAGAGCATCTTCATGCAGATCACGGATCATGATATGGAAAAGGTGGTGATGACGAGTGAAGAATAATCCGGTCTATAAGAGGGAAATGCTGGTCCGGTCGAGAAGTTTCCGGATCCCGCTCATCATCATGATCTTTAACGGGATCCTGGCTCTGGTGGCGCTCTTAAACATGTACCAGAGCATCGCGCAGATAAAGGTGAGCGGATCCGTCACATATGAGAATTTTTTACAGCTCTACACGTTTGTGGCTGCCCTGGAGTTTATGATGCTGATGTTCATCATGCCGGCGCTGACGTCGGCCAGCATCAGCGGGGAGCGGGAACGCCACACGCTGGAGCTGATGTTTACGACAAAGATCCGTCCGATCGACATCGTGATCGGGAAACTCGCGTCGGCGTTCACGCATCTGATGATCCTCGTGTTCTCGAGTATTCCGGTCCTGATGCTGACCTTCATCTATGGGAGCATCAGTTCGCAGGATCTCTTCCTGCTGCTGTTCAGCTATGTGACCGTTGCATTGTACTGCGGAAGTCTTGGAATCTTCGCTTCTTCGTTGATGAAGCGCTCGACATTTTCGAATGTCATCACCTACGGGATCATGCTGGTCCTCGTGGTGGGGACGTACATGCTGAATGTGTTCCTGCTGAGGATCTCGGAGACAGAGATCAATATGATGGTGCTGGGGGCGGGGGAGACGATCCCTGAGCCGACTTCCGGGGCGGCCGTCTATCTGCTGCTCGCGAATCCGGCGATCACGTTCGCGCAGATTCTGGAAGGCCAGGTTGCGGGAGGCGGAGGAAACTTTACGATCCGGAACTTTCTCGGAAGTCAGGCTGGGAATCTGATCACGGATCACTGGGTCTTCTTTAGCCTCATCCTGCAGCTTGTCCTGTCGGCGATTTTCATATGGGGAGCCGTCTTTTTCCTGGGACCGGTGAGAAGACAGAAAAAGGCTGATCTTCAGAGTACCCGCTGAGTTACTTTTTACGGGCGGAACAGTCAGAGAGAAAAAATTCATGTGGAGGTAACAGGAATGTTTTATATCGGATGCCATCTCTCCTCTGCGAAGGGGTTCCTCGCGATGGGAAAGGACGCGGAAAAGATCGGAGCGACGACGTTCCAGTTTTTCACGAGAAATCCACGGGGCGGAAGTGCAAAGCCGCTCGACCATGAGGATATCCAGGCATTTTTAAAATTAAAGGAAGAGCTGGGGATCGGAACGCTGGTGGCCCATGCTCCGTATACATTAAACGGCTGCTCGGCGGACGAAAAGATCCGTGATTTCGCGAAGCGGACCATGGCGGATGATCTGGAGCGCATGGAGGCGATCCCGGGAAATCTCTACAATTTCCATCCCGGAAGCCATGTAAAACAGGGCGTGGAAGCCGGGATCACTTATATCGCAGAAATGTTGAATGAGATCCTGCGTCCGGATCTCCACACGACGGTACTCCTCGAGACGATGGCCGGAAAGGGGAGCGAGGTCGGGAGAAGCTTTGAGGAGCTTCGGGAAATTCTTGACAGAGTCGAACTTTCTGATAAGATGGGAGTATGCATGGATACGTGTCATGTCTGGGATGCCGGGTATGACATTGTAAATGATCTTGACGGCGTGCTGGCGGAGTTTGACCGGATCGTGGGTCTCGACCGTCTGAAAGCGGTCCATTTGAACGACAGCATGAATGTGCGGGGAGCCGGAAAGGACCGCCACGCGCGGATCGGGGAAGGCGAGATCGGTGCGGAGGCGCTTGTCAGGGTGATCAACCATCCGGCGCTGCGCGATCTGCCGTTCTGTCTGGAGACTCCGAATGAGCTTCCGGGATATGCAGAAGAGATCCGCTTTCTGAAAGAACACAGACAATAAAAAGGAGAACATGGGATATGGGTATTTTAAAGGTTGGTGTCGGCGCGTTAAAGAGCGTGCTGGAAGATTCCTGGCGCGAGTATTTCTACTGCCCGGCGATGGAACCGGATGTACTTGTCAAAAAAGGGGAAAACAGAAAGTCAAATAGAAGCTATAACACAAAAAACAGTGACAACCTGATCTCCAACGGATCCATCATCGCGGTCAATGAGGGACAGTGCATGATGATCGTGGATCAGGGAGCAATCGTTGAGGTCTGCGCGGAAGCCGGAGAGTTTGTGTACGATACCTCCGCGGAGCCGAGTATTTTCTACGGAAATCTCGGAAAGAGCATCGGGGACAGCTTTAAGCAGTTCGGAAAGCGTTTCACGATGGGCGGCGACACTGCGAGAGATCAGAGAGTCTACTTCTCTAATACAAAGGAGATCGTCGGAAACAAGTACGGCACGGCGAATGCAGTCCCGTTCCGCGTGGTGGACCAGAACATCGGTCTCGACATGGACATCGCGATCCGCTGCCACGGCGAATATTCCTACCGGATGGTGGATCCGATCCTCTTTTATAAGAACATCTGCGGAAACATCGAGGAAGATTATACGAGAGACAAGATTGATTCCCAGCTTCGCAGCGAGCTCCTGACAGCCCTGCAGCCGGCATTCGCAAAGATTTCCGGGATGGGAGTCCGCTACAGCGCACTTCCGGGGCATACGGTGGAGCTTGCAAATGCGCTCCGTGAGATCCTCTCCGACAGCTGGGACGATGTTTACGGGATCACGGTGAGCAAGATCGGAGTGAGCTCCGTGAAAGCCTCCGAGGAAGACGAGAAGATGATCAAGGAGCTGCAGAGAAATGCAACATTCCGCAACCCTGGAATGGCGGCAGCGCAGCTCGTAAATGCACAGGCGGAGGCGATGCAGAGTGCGGCGAAAAACACTTCGACCGGTCCGATGATGGCGTTCGCCGGAATGAACATGGCTGCACAGAACGGCGGATTTAATGCCCAGGGACTGTTTGACATGGCAGCTGCCCAGGGACAGCAGGGTGCTTCCAATATGGCTGCCCAGGCTCCGCAGACATCCGGCGGACCAGCAAAGATGGCGCCGTTATCCGGCTGGACCTGTTCCTGCGGTCAGGAGGGAAATACCGGAAACTTCTGCTCCAACTGCGGAAAGAAGAAACCGGAGGAGAGCGGTTCCTGGACCTGCTCCTGCGGACAGGTAAATACAGGCAATTTCTGTTCAAACTGCGGAAAGAAGCGCCCGGACGCTGTCTGGACCTGCTCCTGCGGTCAGGAAAATAAAGGAAACTTCTGTGCGAACTGCGGAAAACCGAGACCATAAAAGAATCAGCTCCCGGATTGTTTCGGAATGACAGTCCGGGAGTTATGCCAGATACAGGGGGAAAAAGAGATGGCACTTGTAAGTTATAAATGCCCCAACTGCGGCGGCTCAGTGGTCTTTGATCCGAAAAAGCAGAAATTCTGCTGTGAGTTCTGCATGTCGGAATTTACGGAGGAAGAGATGAAAGCCGCGGCTCTGAGTTCAACAGAGACCAGCGGTGTGCAGGATGGGGGTGATACCTCCGGGACAGCGGGAACGGAGTCACAGGCAGAAAGCGGGGTTAATGCGAAAGCTGGCACCGAAACAGGTGCAGATCAAATATCCGATATGGCACAGAGTGGCCGTACAGGCAGCACAGATCAGAAAGAGGACGCTCTCGTCTACATTTGTCCGAGCTGCGGTGCGGAGGTCGTGACGGATGCCACGACAGCGGCGACGTTCTGCTATTACTGCCACAATCCGGTCGTCCTCTCCGGAAAGCTTTCCGGGGAATTCCTGCCGGACTATGTGATCCCGTTTGCGATGGATAAGAAACAGGCGACGGGGATCTTCCTTGACTGGATCAAAAAGAAAAAATATATCCCGGATGACTTTTTCTCAAAAAGTCAGATCGAGAAGTTCTCCGGCGTGTATTTCCCGTACCTGATGTACAGCTGCAAGGTGGACGGAAAGATCCAGGCGGAAGGTGAAAAACAGCGGACCTGGGTTGCAGGAAATATCCGGTATACGGAGCATAAAAAATACCGGATGGAGCGCGCAGGGGAACTCGATGTCAGAAATGTGACGAGAAATGCCTTAAAGAAAAATAACAGCGCACTCGTGGAAGGCGTTCTGCCCTTTGATATGGAAAAGCTGAAACTGTTTGATATGGGATACCTCTCGGGATTCCAGGCGGAAAAGCGGGATATGGAGAAAGAAGCTCTGACGCCGGAGGTGGAGCAGGAAGTAAAGCAGTACACGGTGGAACAGCTGAAAAACGACGTGATGGGACAGTACTCCGCAGTCCGCGTGGATCAGAGTGACACAAATATCCGGGACGCAAAGTGGAAGTATGCCCTGCTCCCGGTGTGGATCCTTACATATAGGGATAAGGCCAGAAAAGACGAACTCTATTACTTTGCGATGAACGGGCAGACAGGAAAGATCTGCGGAAAGCTTCCGGTCGCAAAAGGAAAGCTTGTGAAACTGTTCCTGGAGATCTTTGTGCCGGTTGCGGCGATCCTGATGATCGGAGGGTGGTTCCTGTGATGAAAATGAAGTGGATAACTGAAAAGACGGGGAAGAACAGAGGGAAAAACAGGGGCATTCTGGGAGCGGCAGGAAGATCGCTGAAAGTTTTCCTGGCAGCAGGCGTCCTTGGGATCTTCCTCTCGGGAACTGCCTTCGCAGCGTCCGGTGAGGACGCGTACCGCATGGCGGAGGGAACGGAAAACTATGCCGATGTCTACGATATGGCGGATCTTTTTACGGACGAAGAAGAACAACAGCTTTCCAGACAGGCGCAGACGCTTTCTGAGAAGATGAAGATGGAGGCGGTCATCGTTACGACGGAGGAAAATTCTGACTCCGCACAGGTGTTTGCGGACGGATTTTACACGGAGGGCGGCTTTGGAACAGGCTCTGACCATTCGGGAATCCTGTTCCTCATCGACATGGACAACCGGGAGCTCTATATTTCCACGACCGGACAGATGATCCGGTATATGACGGACAGCCGGATCGAGGACGTCCTGGATGATGTTTACGGGTATGCGTCGGATGCCGATTATTACGGGGCGGCTTCAGCATTTCTTGCAGATACGGAAACGTGTTATGCGAACGGGATCTCGAAAGATCAGTACAATTATGACACGGAGACGGGAAAGATCAGCCGTTACCATCATCTGGAATGGTATGAGATCCTGTTTGCGATCGGCATTGCGGCAGTCTGCGGCGGCGCGGCGGTGGCCTCTGTGCTCAGAAGCTACAGTCTTCACGGGGAAGATAAGCGGATGGCTGCGAACTTTAAGCTCTCTTATCGGCGTGACAGCCGGTTTACCATGGGAAATATTCTCGCGGATGCCCTGCTGACTTCGTATATTACGCAGCAGGTGATCGCATCACAGAAAAATAACCATCCGGGCGCCGGAGGAGGAAGTTTTTCCGGCGGCGGCAGGTCATCCACCCACAGTTACGGTGGAAACAGCCACGGCGGCGGGGGAAGGAAGTTTTAAGGAATGGAGAGTGCGATCCGGACCGTGAAGCCGTTTGTCGGGGAGAATACCCTGTTCTTGTCGGTGCTCAACGGGATCTCCAGCGAGGGGATGATCGAGGAAGCCTACGGCGCACCGTACAGCCTGATCCAGAAAGAGGGAGAGGCGCGGACTATGATGATCGAGGCCATGCGCGAGGTTCTCCGCGTGGCGGACACTCAGGATGTGGATCTTTCGGAGGCGGACATTTCCTACTGGCTGAACCTTCTTGCAACCCTGAATCCGGATGGACATACGTCCATGTGCCAGGACGTGCTCGCGGGACGGCCGACGGAGGTGGAGCTGTTTGCGGGGACGATGTTAAAGATCGCGGAGGAAGAGGGACTTTCTCTTCCGGTGAACGCGTTTTTGTATGAGCGGCTGAAGGAGCTGGAGACAGCTGAAGATTGAAGTAAGGAGCGCTGCGGGAACGCTCCGGCAGGTCTTTGTGCCTGCAGTGCTGAAACATGGCAGGAAGGTGAAATAAGGAGAAATACATGACGATCATGGTAATTGACGGCCAAGGCGGAAAGATGGGAAAAGGCCTGGTGGAAATGTTGAAGAAAAGCTGCCCGGAGGACGAGATCCTGGCAATCGGGACGAACAGCATCGCTACGGCGGCGATGTTAAAGGCGGGGGCGGATGCCGGTGCGACGGGAGAAAACCCGGCGGTCGTCACAAGCCGCACGGCGGACATCATCGTGGGCCCGATGGGGATCGTTATCGCGGACTCCCTGATGGGGGAGATCACCCCGAAGATGGCCGTTGCGATCGGTCAGAGCCCGGCAAAAAAGGTTCTGATCCCGGTGAACCGCTGCCAGCATTTTGTTGTGGGCTGCAGGGACGTTTCGATGGGAGAATATGTAAAGCTCGCGGTGGAGGAAGTTCTGAAGATCCGGCGCGGGGAGCTGTAAATAAGCGCTGATAAAAAGACGAAGACACCTGATTTTTGATGATCTGGGTGGCTTCGTCTTTTTTTATTGTATAGTTCTTCCATATCATCCAGAGCTTTTTCTGTGATTGTTGCCAGCGTGTCCACTGCGCATATTCTTCTGCCTGTCCGCATACACTGATGTGTATGCAGGCGCATCAGGCGCGTGCGCGTAAAAGTGACGGAAGGAGTGTCTGCCATGGGGAAAAAGATGCATCCGGGATCGGGAGCTGTGATCGGAGCGCAGCTTGTGATCCTTGTGATCCTGACGGCTTCCCTGTGTGTCCAGAGCAGGAAAGCGGCGGCGGAGAATACATATGCGATCATGGAGGAGAGCGGCGGGGAAAAGAAAGACTATATCCATTGGGTGGAATTTACCGTCCCGGCGGAAGTCATGCAGAAAGCATTCCGCCTGGACATGGGAAGTATCCAGGAGGATGTCCATCTGAACTGGGTGGAACTGCTTGCATATCTCGGAGCAAAATACGGCGGGGATTTCGAGCGGTTCCGGCAGGCAGATCTCGACGCGGTGACGGAAAAACTGAAGTCCGGGATGACGATGGAGGAGCTCACGAAGGACATGAAATACTATGCCTATTACCGGGAGGCATACGGTGCAGTCCTCGACGGGATGGTCGGATATTTTGAGCAGGAGACGGAGGCGCCGGAAGACCTCACACAGAGCGGAACGGGTGAAAATGGAAATGCGAAGACCGTCTGGCTCAGAAAATACGGTCTGAAAGCATTCTCACCGATCGCGAAAAACTTCCCGTACAGTGATTTCGACGATTTCGGTGTATCCCGATCCTACGGATTCAAGAGAAAACACCTGGGCCATGACATGATGGGGCAGGTGGGGACGCCGGTGATCGCGGTGGAATCCGGATATGTGGAGGCACTTGGCTGGAACCAGTACGGCGGATGGCGGATCGGGATCCGGAGTTTCGATAAAAAACGGTACTATTATTACGCCCATCTGCGCCAGAATTACCCATACCAGTCAAATCTCAAAGAGGGCAGTATCGTGACGGCGGGCGATGTGATCGGATACCTGGGCAGGACCGGATACAGCACCACGGAGAACACCAACAACATCACAACTCCGCACCTGCACTTCGGGATCCAGCTCATCTTCGATGAATCCCAGAAAGAGGGAAACAACGAGATCTGGATTGACTGCTACGAGATCGTGAAGTTCCTGCGGCTGAATCAGAGCGAGACTGTGAAGGTGGACGGGACTAAAGAGTGGACGAGAGTCTACGGGATGAAAGATCCGGATGTACCGGGAGAAGAGGAAAATTCAGAGAGAGGTCATGGATAAAATCTTAAGAATCTCCCCATAATAATCAGAGTAATAAGGCACTGCCTGTCAAAACTAACAGAAAACGAAAGGGTGAGATTCATGAAAGATCAGGTCTTTGGTGTCCTTCAGAGGATCGGGAGATCGTTCATGCTGCCGATTGCGCTGCTTCCGGCGGCGGGACTTTTGCTCGGCATCGGCGGTTCGTTCTCAAATGTCACGATGCTCGAGGCATACGGGCTGACGAGGATCATGGGACCGGGAACCTTCTGGAACGCACTGTTCATGGTCATGAGCCGGGCCGGGGACATCGTGTTCACAAATCTCCCGATCCTCTTTGCCATGGGTGTTGCGATCGGGATGGCAAAGAAGGAGAAGGAAGTTGCAGCGTTAGCGGCGGTCATCTCGTTCCTCGTCATGCATGCTGCGATCGGAGCGATGATCGCGGTAAACGGCGGAGCGGATTCCCTGAAGGAGGGCGCCGGCGCCATGGTCGCGGGGATCCGGTCCCTGCAGATGGGAGTGTTCGGCGGGATCCTCGTGGGGCTTGGGACGGCATGGCTCCACAACCGGTATTATAAGATCGAGCTTCCCCAGGTGCTCTCGTTTTTCGGCGGAACGCGGTTTGTCCCGATCGTGTGCGCCCTGTTTTACGTTCTCGTGGGGATCCTCATGTACTTTGTCTGGCCGCCGGTCCAGACGGCGATCTCCGGAGTCGGCCGGTTCGTACTCCGCTCCGGTTACCCGGGAACCTGGTTTTACGGCTTTGTGGAGCGGGCGCTGATCCCGTTTGGTCTGCACCATGTGTTTTACATCCCATTCTGGCAGACGGCGGTCGGCGGGTCCATGGAGATCGGCGGGAAAGTCGTGGAAGGCGCACAGAACATCTTTTTTGCGGAACTCGCGGACCCTGCAGCAGCGAGATTTTCTGTGGAGGCGACAAGGTTCATGGCGGGAAAGTTCCCGCTTATGATCTTCGGACTCCCCGGCGCAGCTCTCGCCATGTATCAGGCGGCGCTGCCGGAAAAGAAAAAGGAGGTATCGGGGCTGTTCCTCTCCGCCGCACTGACTTCCATGCTCACAGGGATTACGGAACCGCTGGAGTTTACATTCCTCTTTACAGCGCCTCTGCTCTATGGGATCCACTGTGTGTTTGCCGGTCTGGCGTACATGCTGATGCACATGCTCGGCGTGGGCGTCGGAATGACATTCTCCGGCGGACTGATCGACCTGTTTCTGTTCGGGATCCTTCAGGGGAATGAAAAGACCGGATGGCTCTGGATCGTGGTGATCGGTGTGTTTTATTTCCTCGTGTATTATGCGGTGTTCCTGATCGTAATTCGGAAACTCGATTATAAGACGCCGGGGCGGGAGAGCGGGACCGCGGCGAAACTTTACACGAGAGATGATGTGGAGCAGAGGAAACAGGATAAAAGAAACAAAACTGCTTCAAAAAACGCGAAAAACGAAAAAGATAGAGCAAAAGAAGCAAAGAATCCCGCAGAGACAGCCGGAGAACCGTACCAAAGTCAGAATGATAACGAAAAAAATCCGGAGAGATCCGGGGAGTCGCGCTCGGGAAAAATCCTCCGGGGACTCGGCGGCATGGACAACCTCACTGATGTGGACTGCTGCGCGACGCGGCTCCGCTGTACTGTAAAAGATGAAAAGAAAGTGGATGAGACGATCTTAAAAGCGACCGGGGCATCCGGCGTCATCAAAAAAGGAAACGGCGTCCAGATCATCTATGGTCCGCAGGTGTCTGTCATCAAGTCGGATCTGGAAGAATATATGGAAGCGCGTGAACAGGCACAAAATGCGTCAACTGTGATCAGAAGTCCCATGACCGGGACCGTCATTCCGCTTGAAGAGGTCCCGGACGAGGCGTTTGCCGGAGCCATGATGGGGGACGGTGCGGCGATCGTACCTACAGACGGGATCGTGCAGGCCCCGGCGGATGGAGAGGTGACCTTTGTGTTTCCCACAAAGCATGCCGTCGGATTCCGGACGGATGCCGGTCATGAGATGCTGATCCATGTCGGGATCGATACGGTGTCCCTGTCCGGAGACGGATTTGAGGCTTTCGTGAGCGACGGGGATCATGTGCGGGCGGGAGAGCCGCTTTTAAAGGTGGATATCCGGAAGATCGGGGACCGGGTTCCGTCCATGGCATCGCCGGTCCTCTTCACGGACCTTGCGGAGAATATGGAAGTCAGGGTATTGAAAAAAGGGCAGATCCATGCAGGTGAGCCTTTCATGGAAGTGCACCGGAAAGCTGACGTTGGATTTTGCTGATCCGGAATGCGAAAATAAAAAGGAAGTGGGTTGATTATGGAGAAGTTTCAGTATACAATTACAGACGAGATCGGAATTCACGCAAGACCGGCGGGGGAACTCGCGAAGCTTTCAAAAGAATTCCGTTCAAAGATCACCTTGAAGACAGACACAAAACAGGCAGACGCGGAAAAACTGATGGCAGTGATGGCTCTCGGGATCCGTCATGGTCAGACGATCAACGTTGAGATCGACGGGACGGATGAAAAGGCGGCGGCAGAAGCGGTACGGAAGTTTTTTGAAGCAAAACTGTGAGGCAGAAACAAAAAGTATGGAAATCATTAAAGGAAAATCAATCTTAAATAAAGTGGCGATCGGACCGATCCTCTACCACAGAAAGACGGAGAGCCAGGTCAAACGCCGCACGGTGGAAAATACGGAAGTGGAGATCAGCCGGTACGAAGCGGCAGTGAAATGCGCCGAGGACGAGCTCAAGGCACTCCACAAAAAGGCGTGTGAGCAGGTCGGAGAGACCGGAGCGGCAGTGTTTGAGGTCCACATGATGATGCTGGAGGACGCAGACTACCGGGATTCCGTTCTGAATATCATCAAAAATCAGAAGACGAACGCGGAGTACGCAGCCGCGGTGACCGGTGACAACTTTTATCGGCTCTTTGCGGACATGGATGATGAATATTTCCGTGCCCGGGCGGCGGACGTAAAGGACATCACAGACCGGCTGCTAAAGATCCTCTCCGGCGATGCGGTGGAATCCGGTTTCCTGACAAAACCGGTGATCCTGATGGCGGAGGACCTCGCGCCGAGCGAGACGGTCCAGCTGGAAAAAGACATGCTGCTCGGATTTATCACCGAACAGGGGTCTCCGAACTCCCACACGGCGATCCTCGCGCGCAGCATGAACATTCCGGCGCTGGTCTCCGTGCCGGTGAAAGAGTACTGGGACGGAAAGATGGCGGTCATCGACGGCGAGACCGGAACCCTCTATGTGGATCCGGATGAGAAAACGCTGGCGGATATGAAGAAAAAGAAGCTGGCGGAGGAAGAGAAAGAGCGTCTGCTCCAGGAGTTAAAGGATAAAGAGGATGTCACCCTGGACGGGACGAAGGTAAAACTCTATGCGAACATCGGGGACGTCTCAGATGTCGCGGAGGCATTAAAGAGCAATGCGGCTGGGATCGGTCTGTTCCGGAGTGAATTCCTGTACCTTGAGAAGAAGACGTACCCGACCGAGGAGGAACAGTTTGCCGCATACCGCCAGGTGGCGGAGATGATGGCGGGAAAGGAAGTCATCATCCGGACTCTTGACATCGGCGCCGATAAGCAGGCGGACTATTTTAAATTAAAGAAAGAAGAGAACCCGGCGATGGGATACCGTGCGATCCGGATCTGCCTGACAAGACCGGAGATCTTCCGGACGCAGCTTCGGGCAATCTACCGCGCGAGTGCCTTCGGGAAGATCTCGATCATGTTCCCAATGATTGCGTCCCTCTGGGAGGTAAAAAAGGCGAAGGAGATCGCCGCTTCCGTCCGGGATGAGCTGAAGGAACAGGGAGTTCCGTTCGGCGATGTGGCGATCGGCATCATGATCGAGACCCCGGCGGCAGCGATCATCAGCGAAGACCTCGCGAAAGAGGTGGATTTCTTCAGCATCGGAACGAACGACCTTGTCCAGTACACACTCGCCATCGACAGACAGAATGAAAAACTGGACCAGTTTTACGATCCGAAACATCCGGCCGTCCTGAAACTGATCCGCTATGTGGCGGAGAGCGGCCACAAATATGGATGTACGGTGGGAATCTGCGGTGAGCTGGGTGCGGAGACAGATCTCACGGAGGAATTCCTTAAGATGGGGATCGACGAACTCTCTGTGTCCCCGTCGTTCTTACTGACGGTGAGAAAGAAGATCAGGGAGATCGATCTCTCCTGATGTCTGAGCGAATAAAAATGAATACTGCGGGAGAGCCGGAAACGGATCCGGTTTCAGAGTCCGCTGATACAGGAGAAGATATGCAGACAGAAAAAAATATGGCAGGTCCTTACGAGATCATCGTCCTGGACCTTGACGGCACGCTGACGAACCGGGACAAGGTGATCACACCGAGGACGAAAGCGGCACTCATGAAGGCGCAGGAGCGCGGAAAAAAGGTGGTCCTCGCGTCGGGACGTCCCACGCAGGGCGTAATACCGCTCGCAAAAGAGCTTCGCCTGGAGGAATACAGCGGATACATTCTTTCCTTCAACGGCGGGCGGATTGTCAACTGCAAGACCGGGGAGACGGTGTTTGCGAGATCCCTTCCGGTGTCCGCAAATAAAAAGATCGTCGGACTTGCGGAGGAAAATCAGGTGGATATCGTGACATACGAGGGCAGCAGGATCATCGCATCGAACCCGGAATCCCCATACACAAAACTGGAGAGCCGGATCAACGGGATGGAGATCTGGAAGCCGGAGAATATGGCGGAGTATGTAAATTTCGAGGTGCCGAAATTCCTCATGATGGAGGACGGGGATTACCTCGCAATGGTGGAGCCGAAGGTGAAGGCGGCGATGGGAAAGAATTTCAGTGTTTACCGCTCAGATCCGTTCTTTCTCGAGATCCTCCCGAAGGGGATTGACAAAGCCCAGAGTCTGGAGCGCCTGTTGGAAGTTTTGGGACTCACGAGAGAGCAGATGATCGCCTGCGGGGACGGTTACAACGATCTCACGATGATCAAATACGCCGGTCTCGGCGTCGCGATGGAGAATGCGGTCCTTCCGGTGCGGAACGCGGCGGACTATATCACGGCATCGAACAACGATGACGGGGTGGGGCTGGTTGTCGAGAAATTTATGCTGGTGTGAGAAATGAAAAAAAGGTTCATGATACCGAAATGCAAAATTGGCTGCTGATATTCCATCGGGATATGGCAGCCATAACTATTTCTGCTTTTTTATGCAGAAAGACTGGACTTTTTAAATCTAACGTGTTAAACTGTGATTAGTGCGTTGAACGAATTGATCCATAAAAATGCAGCAGGAAAAAATCCAGACTCTGCTGCAAATATGAAGCAGAAGGGGTAAACAGGTACTATGAATAAGAAAATCAAGACAGATGCGGTCGATCATCTTTTTGAGGCAATCCTGACATTAAAGACACCGGAAGAGTGCTATGCGTTTTTTGAGGATGTCTGCACAGTGAACGAGCTTTTGTCCTTATCCCAGCGTTATGAAGTTGCAAAAATGCTGAGAGAGAAACGGACGTATCTCGATATCGCGGAGAGCACAGGTGCTTCCACCGCGACGATCAGCCGTGTAAACCGTTCCTTAAACTACGGAAGCGACGGATATGATATGGTATTTAAACGTCTCGGATTCGAAAAACTCGATGATGAGGACGATGCGGAAAAATAAGATATGAAGAAAAAGACCTTCGTACAGGAGCGGAATGGGGATTTGCTTCCGGACGAAGGTCTTTTGGTATATTATTCTGCCCGTAATCCGCCATGCATCCGAAGGGAAGCTCCGGGGGAGGTTCCCGTAGGTGTGAAGGTACTGAACAGCTGCATTATTTTTTCTTTTTCGGCGGATTCTCAGCCCTGAGCTCATCGGCCAGGCGCTCGATCATCTGCTTTTTTAAGAACACATCAAAGGCGAGCTCACAGATAAACCCGAAAAGCTGGAGCGATTCCGCATTTTCCGGCTCTGCGCTGCCTTCTGCGCCGGAAGGAAACGTCTCCTTCGCCTTCTCAAATTTCTCTTTCACATCTTCCTTTAACCGATCCATCTGTCCGTGTTCCATCGAGAAGACCTTCGTGTAGATCTCCGCAAGGGAAGATTCGTCATCCGTATCGAAATGGTGCTCTGTAACATAGGAAAGAACCGTTTCGATATCCGTAAAACTCAGCAGATTTTTAAAATAATAGATAAATACCAGGAGCAGGATATGTTCCTGGGTATACTTTTTCTTTACCGGGGATGGAAGCAGGTTGTTCTTCGCATAGTTGTTGATCATCGTTTTTGTCAGGACCTTGTCTTCCGGGTAGCGCTTTAACTCACCGAGGTGCTTCTCCATAAAGGTCGTCACCTGATCCATGTAAAGGTCGATCTGCGGGATCTCGTCTACATGAATATGGTCGAGGCTGTCCAGGTGAGCGAGCAGCTCATTCAGTCGTTCTTCATTCGTTTTCATGGTGAAACTCCTTTCATCCATCTATTATATAGTATTAAAAACTATATAACAAGGGGTAAAGATGATTTTTGTGTGTGCGAAAAGAAAAACACGTTACAGTACATGGCCACTCCATGCCTGCGCACTGTAACAAAAAACACACCACCAGAAAAAATCTGGTGATGTGTGGAAACCATGCATTCGAAATCCTGCCGCCTACCTGCTGTGTTCCTCCAAAAGTCCCTTTTCCTTATAAAAACGCTCTGCTCCGGCATGCAGTTCGATCGGGAGATCGTTGAACATGAACCCGGACTGGGCGGTGTAGGAGAGGGCGGGGTGAAGGTCCTTTAAGCGGTCACGGTTCTCATAGAGGATCGAGGTGATCTCGTAGACGAGGTCTTCATCCAGATCTGCGCGGACGCAGAGGAGGGCCTTGATCCCGAAGGTTGCGATATCTTCGTCCTGGCCTTTATAAGTTCCGGACGGGATCTTATCCATATAGTAGAACGGGTTCGAGCGGATGATGGAGCGGAGCTCGGAGTCCGTGTATTTTAAAAGATGGCATGGAACCGTGTCTGCCAGCTCCGCAAGCCCGGAGATCGGCGCCCCGGTAAATCCATGGATCGCGTCGAGCGTCCTGTTTTTAACCTCGTCAGCGCCTGATCCGAGACCGCAGTTGACGAAGGTGGAGTTCTGGTCGGTGATTCCGAGAGTGCCCAGGGAAACCTTTGCCGCGAGCTCTGTGGTGGAATCCTGGGGACCGACACCGAGACGGTTTCCTTTTAAGTCGTGAACATAAAAGATCCCGGAGTCATCCCGCGCCATCCAGTTCGAGAGACTTGGATAGAGAGCCGCAATGACTTTCAGATCTTTGAATTCGTGATCCTTGAATTCACCGGTCCCGTTTACCGCGGAGAAGGCAATGTCGCCGCTCACAAGTCCGAGATCGATACTGCCGTCCTGGAGAGAGTGGACATTTCCGGAGGAGCCGGTCGAGGCGCTGATATTGATCTTGATGGAAGAATCAGCATCTCCGATCACGAGGGAGATCGCCTTTCCGACCGGATACATCGTTCCGCCGCTATCGGCAGTTCCGATCGTAAGGATCTTTAAAGAATCTGATCTTGCTTCTGTCTGGCGCTGCGCTGTTTCGGATGATTTTCCGCATCCGCCAAGGACAAGACCGGTACAGGCGAGGAACAAAGAAAGTGTGTGTAAAAATTTGTGCATGAAGTATATCCCATTCCTTGTATTAAAACCTGTAGGCTGTAAAAAGAACCTGACAGGTTTTGTAACTTTTGGAATGAGTATAGCATAAAAACCATCGCAGATTCAATGTTATTTTGAAAAAAACGGGCAAAAACCGGGCGGAAAGTGGGGGATTCCGCCCGGTGAAAAGAGGGAGGTCAAATGACCTTTAGTGAATGTCACATGTATTTCTATGAACGGAATAAGCCTCCGAAGATAGAAAGGAAGATCGGGTTGTAGATATCGTCGATGATAACGGCAAAGGACGGATACAAAACCCATGCGATGGTGTGCCAGCCGTACTGGTCCATGATCGCTTTCTCGTTTGCGACGGCATTGGAACCGGAACCGCAGCCCCAGCCGATGTTTCCGGCTGTCATGACAGCTGCGCCGTAATCGCGGCCGAAGAGATTGAAGGATACAAAGATTCCAAAGAGTGCCATGAAGATACCCTGTGCAACGAGAACGATTCCCATCTGACCTGCAAGCGGAGCAAGCTTTGTAAAGTCTGTGGTCATGAGAACGAGTGCAAGGTAAAGCTCAAGGAACATATGCTCGATCGCTTCTACTTCCGGAACATAGAACTTGATGCCGGCAGCTTCCATGACGTTTCTTGCGATCGCACCTGCGAAGAGGCAGCCGATGAATTTCGGCATCTCGATCATCGGGATGTTGTCGAGTAAGCAGTAGATCGGCATACCGAGTGCTGCGAGAAGAAGACATAATGCAAACATCATGATCATTCTTGTGTTGTCGAGTTCCGGAACTTTACCGGTTGCGTGTGCTTCCGGCTTATCGTTCGGGTCAGCTTTTAAGCCGTGCTTTGCGATCAGAAAAGCAGCGACCGGGCCGCCGATGAGGGAGCCCATGATGTTTCCCATCGTACCTGCCGCAACACCGACAACGGTAGCGTCTGCAGCGCCCCACTCTTCAAAGATCGGGCCAAATGCAGAAGCAGTACCAACGCCGCCGGACATGGCTGCGGAAGAGCACTGAAGGGCCAGGAGCGGATGCATGCCGATCAGCTGGCTCAGGGCATAACCTAAAAGGTCCTGGCAGGTGATCAGGAGGCATGCAGCGAATGCGATCAGGGCGCAGAGTTTTCCGCCCGCATGTCTTAACATCTTTGCACTGAAGCCGAAGCCCACGCAGAGGAAGAATAAGTTCTGGCAGAGATCCTTCATGATCGTCGCGTCGAAGGAGATTCCGACGATTCCTGCCCCCTTGATGCAGGATACGATGATCGAGAAGATCAGACCGGAAATAACAGGCGCCGGAATCGCGTATTTTCTGAGCGTCTCAGAACGGGCGACGATGGCCCTGCCGAGGAAGATCACGATGGCCGCGAAACCGAGAGTACACAGGTACTCAAACTTGAAAGAGGCGACTGCTCCGTCGGCTGCCGGTTTGTAGGTGCCGAAATAACTGATGATACTTTCCATAAGAGTTCCTCCAATCCTTTTTTTGCTTTTCTGGGCATATCATTCCGTCCGCTTCTGAGACCGGAAGGTTTCCTGTCTCCCCACAGAGGAAACGGTCGGATCACCCGGAAGATAAAACTTTAGTAACTTGAAAATCAGGAAGGACCGTTG